>Ga0308166_1001498_pt1 | contig 24536 bp, 21 predicted proteins | sample PhyCR2_2_FD_202137 | JGI IMG/M metagenome (GOLD analysis project Ga0308166, IMG submission 202137) | Phyllosphere microbial communities from UC Gill Tract Community Farm, Albany, California, United States - DLSLCC.R2 | ecosystem: Host-associated > Plants > Phyllosphere > Unclassified | place... | reverse complement strand
GGCGAGATGGGTGTTTCAAGTGTTCCGTGTGGTTCCACGAGGTCAAATTCTGCCAAGAATATGCTCTACATCCCAATTAAGGGGTCGCACTACCAACTTGCTGGACCTGTATTTCTTACTGCTAGTGGCAGATCCCATAGCAATTATTGAGTGCTCCAACACGAATATTCCCGTCGATTGGGTTTGACCCGGTAAGATTTTGCTCATGTGCGGAATTGTTGGATATGCAGGAACCTCGAGCCGAGTTGTCGACCACGACGCCCTCGACGTTCTAATTGAAGGTTTGCGTCGATTGGAATACCGCGGTTACGACTCGGCTGGTGTCGCAGTCGTTGCCGATGGCGCTATTCATTCTCGAAAGAAGGCCGGCAAGCTGGCTAACCTCGAAAATGAAATTGCTGAAGCTCCATTGCCTAAGTCAATGACTGGCATTGGACACACCCGTTGGGCAACCCACGGTGGGCCGAGTGATGGCAACGCCCACCCACACCTAGCCGATGGTGGCAAGCTTGCCATGATCCACAACGGAATTATTGAGAACTTCGCCGGAATCAAGGCTGAACTGGTTGCCGAAGGCGCCACGTTCCTGTCTGAAACCGACACCGAAGTAGCAGCTGCCCTGCTGGGCAAGCTCTACACCACCGAAGCAGCAGGCGACTTGACCCTTGCCATGCAGCTTGCCGTAGCCCGCCTCGAAGGTGCCTTCACCTTGTTGGCAGTCCACGAGGACCACCCAGGTGTTGTTGTGGCTGCGCGCCGCAACTCGCCATTGGTTCTTGGCTTGGGCGACGGGGAGAACTTTCTCGGTTCTGACGTTTCCGGCTTCATCGACTTCACCCGTCGTGCCGTGGAACTGGGCCAGGACCAGATTGTCACCATTACCCCAGATACTCACACCATTACAGACTTCCAGGGCAACCCTGCTGAAGGTAAAGAATTCACCGTTGACTGGGATGCAGCCAGCGCTGAAAAGGGCGGCTTCGCCTCTTTCATGGAAAAAGAAATCTATGACCAGCCTGCCGCTGTGGCAGATACCCTCTTGGGACGTTCAGACGCTAATGGCCGTCTAACCCTTGATGAGTTGCGTATCTCTCCAGAGGAACTGGCTAAGATTTCCAAGATTGTTGTTCTTGCCTGCGGTACCAGCGCTTACGCCGGTTCTGTAGCTAAGTACGCAATTGAGTCTTGGTGCCGAATCCCAGTTGAGGTAGAGCTCTCCCACGAGTTCCGCTACCGCGAACCAATCGTTGACGAGAACACCCTGATTGTTTCCATCTCCCAGTCCGGCGAGACCATGGATACTCTGATGGCTGTTCGTTACGCCAAGGAACAGGGCGCTAAGACCCTGTCCATCTGTAACACCAACGGGTCCACCATCCCACGTGAATCCGATGCAGCGCTGTACACCCACGCTGGTCCGGAAATCGCAGTGGCTTCCACCAAGGCATTCTTGGCTCAGATCACCGCAACCTACCTGCTGGGCCTGTACTTGGCACAGTTGCGCGGCAACCTGTTCCAGGGTCAGATCAAGGACATCCTTGCTGACCTCGGCAAGATCCCTGCCAAGATCCAGGACATCCTGGACCGCGGCGAAGAGATCAAGTCTGTTGCACGCAAGATGGCACAGGTTCCATCGGTATTGTTCCTGGGTCGCCACGTTGGCTACCCAGTAGCAATGGAAGGCGCCTTGAAGCTCAAGGAAATAGCCTACATCCACGCTGAAGGTTTCGCCGCCGGCGAGCTGAAGCACGGACCGATCGCCCTGATCGAGCAGGACCAGCCGGTCTTCGTGGTGGTTCCTTCCCCACGTGGCCGCGACTCCCTGCACTCCAAGGTTGTCTCCAACATCCAGGAAGTTCGCGCCCGTGGCGCTAACACCTTGGTTATCGCGGAGTCCGGCGATGAGGACGTACGCGCATATGCAGAGTTCGTCTTCTACGTACCGGAGACCCCAACCCTGCTGATGCCACTGTTGACCACCGTTCCACTGCAGCTGTTCGCTTGCGAGCTAGCTTCGGCAAAGGGCTACGACGTTGATCAGCCACGTAACTTGGCTAAGTCGGTAACCGTGGAGTAATCCACGCACCATCCCACGCGAAAGGTCCACACCATCTTGGTGTGGACTTTTCGCTGTTAACTCACAATTCTCGAAGCGATACTTCTAGCTGGCGTCGTGGTCAGTTTCGAGAACTGAGGCCAACGCTTCAAGCGCCTGCGCAGCACCGTCATCCTCGCTGCGCAGCACCACTACTTCCCCGTGCTCAGCGCCCAATCCCATCAGCGTCAGAATGCTGCTGGCATCCCCGGCGTCTTCAGCCGGTTCACCTTCGCGGGCAATGGTGATCTCAAAATCATATTCGCTGGCAGCCTCTGCGAAGATCGCGGCAGGACGTGCGTGCAAACCGACTCGGCTGCCGATGGTGGCGGTACGTTCAATCATCTTGTTCCTTTGATCATTAGTTGATTTTCAAAGACATCCCAGCCTTGAATCAACCGGTGGCTACTTGGTAGGTGAGCGCTCATGTGATTCACTTCATATAACAGCGCTATAAGTGGTAGGGTAACGCGTATGAGTTCCAATGACCAGTTGCCACCAAAAACTCGTCTGCTGCAAGCTGCTACCGAGTTGCTCGCCAACGCAGGCAGTGAGCCGGTGTCGACTCGGCAAATCACCAAACTCGCAGGTGTAACCGCACCAACGCTTTACCACCACTTCAAAGACAAGGAAGGACTATTTGATGCAGTAGTCACCGCAGGATTCGAAGAGTACCTTGCAGGCGAGAGAGCCCTCGACATTGGTTCTAATCCCATCGAAGACATCCGTCGCCTCTGGGACGGCCACGTCCAGTTTGGCCTTGATAAAACAAATCTTTATTTAGTGATGTTTGGCAATATCCGCCCGGAGAGCCGTCCGGCAATCGTGGCGGAAGCTGAACAGCTGGTGGCAGACCGGTTAAACCGTGCAGCCATAGCAGGAGAGTTGAAAGTCCCACCGCGAGAAGCCGCACGCAGCATCATGGCCGCCAACGTTGGTGTGACTTTAATGCTGATCGCCGAGTCAGCCGAACGACGAAATTTGGAGTTGTCCACGATGACGCGGGACTCCATGATTCAGGCAGTGTTCAATGAAGAAGCCCACGCCCAGTTCTCCGAACCCACCAATCAATCCTCCGTCGTGGTTGCCGCCATTGCATTGAATGCGGCGCTGCAGTCCTCTAGCTCTAGTGAGTTATCCAGCTCAGAACTTGAGCTGTTCTTGGAATGGCTTCACAGGATCTCGGCCTCCAGATAGCCTCGAAGTCCCACGACCACCCATCATCTCCAGACCTACTACCGCCTACGGGCACATTCTTAGGATTAGTCATGGAAACAGAAACGGTTGAAAAACCACGCGCCGGCTTGAGAGTCGGTGTCCAAAAGTTTGGCACCTTCCTCTCAGGCATGATCATGCCCAACATCGGTGCGTTCATCGCTTGGGGCCTCATTACGGCCCTGTTCATCCCGGATGGCTTCCTGCCAAACGAGAAACTGGCGCTGCTGGTAAGTCCAATGATCACCTTCTTGTTGCCGTTGCTCATCGGCTACACCGGTGGACATGCGATTCATGGTTTGCGCGGTGGCGTTGTTGGCGCCGCAGCAACTATGGGTGTGATCGTGGGTACCGATATCCCTATGTTCATTGGCGCAATGATCATGGGCCCGTTGGCCGCTTGGGTCATGAAGAAGTTGGACACACTCTGGGAAGGCCGCATCAAGCCTGGCTTTGAGATGCTGGTCAACAACTTCTCCGCCGGTATTGTCGCAGCCATCATGGCGATCTTCGGCATGCTGCTGGTTGGACCAGCAGTCAAGGCTTTCAGCCATGGCGCGGCAGCTGCCGTTGATTTCCTGGTCCAGCATGGTCTTTTGCCACTGACCAGCATCTTGATTGAACCAGCCAAGATCCTGTTCCTGAACAACGCCATCAACCACGGCATCTTGACCCCGCTGGGTACCGAGGAATCACTGCAGACTGGCAAGTCCTTGCTGTTCATGCTTGAATCCAACCCTGGCCCAGGCCTCGGTCTGCTGCTTGCCTACACAATCTTTGGCCGTGGCATGGCTCGCGCTTCAGCCCCAGGTGCTGCGCTGATTCAGTTTGTCGGCGGTATCCATGAAATTTACTTCCCATACGTTCTGATGAAGCCAGTCATCGTATTGGCTCCAATCCTCGGTGGCATGACCGGTGTCTTCACCTTGGTCATCACCGGTGCGGGTCTACGCTCCCCTGCTGCTCCTGGCAGTATCTTGGCTATCTACGCTGCCACTGCCTCCGATAGTTACCTTGGGGTCACCCTTTCGGTACTGTTTGCAGCGATCGTTTCCTTCGTTGTTGCCGCCGTGATCTTGAAGTTTGCTAAGCAATCCGAAGGGGACGAGCTAGGCGAAGCTACTTCCAAGATGGAAGCCATGAAGGGCAAGAAGTCTTCTGTTGCTTCTGCATTGGTGAGCGCTGGTGCAATCTCCGGTCCAATCCGTTCAGTAGTCTTCGCTTGTGACGCCGGTATGGGTTCAAGTGCCATGGGCGCCTCGGTATTGCGTAACAAGATCAAGGAAGCCGGCTTTGGTGATGTCAAGGTCACCAACTCGGCCATCGCTAACCTGAGCGACACCTACGACATTGTGGTGACCCACCAGGATCTGACCGACCGAGCCAAGCCTAAGACGCAGAGTGCCACGCACGTATCGGTGGACAACTTCATGAATAGCCCACGCTATGACGAGATTGTAGAGCTGGTTCGCACCAGCAATACCGCGCCGGATGATTCGGCTACCTCGGCTGCTCCGGCGGCTGCGGCGGCTGCGGCGGCTCCGGCGGCTCCGGCGGCTGCGGCGGCTCCAGTTGCTGCTGCAAACACCGAACCGGAGGCTACCGAAGTTCAGGACTCCGAGGCACAAGGCGCTAACGAGGTCATCAACTCCGATGGTGTGGTTCTTGAAGGATCAGCCACCGAACGCGATGGTGCTATCAACGAGGTAGGACAGCTACTGCTGGCCCGTGGTGCAGTGGATGCAGACTACGTTGCAGCAATGCATGAGCGCGAGACCTCGGTCTCCACCTACATGGGTAACTTCCTAGCCATCCCGCACGGCACCAACGAGGCCAAGGAGCATATCAACCACTCGGCCGTCGCCGTGATCCGTTACTCGCAGGGTATCGACTGGGGTGGCAAGGACGTGAAGTTTGTTGTGGGCATCGCAGGCCTCAACAACGAGCACCTGAAGATCCTCTCGTCTATTGCCAAGATTTTCACCAACAAGGAACAGGTCGCCCAGTTGGAGCAGGCCACCTCCGTACAGGAGATCCTTGATCTATTCGGAAAGGTCAACACCAAGTGAAAGCCGTACATTTTGGAGCCGGAAACATCGGTCGAGGCTTCGTCGGGCTACTGCTGCACGAAGCCGGCTACGAGATCGTTTTTGCCGACGTCGCAGCGGAACTAATCGACAGCCTCGCAGCTGCCGACAGCTACACCGTGCATGAAGTAGGCCAAGAAGGACACGACAAGGTCGTCACCGGCTTTAGCGCCCTGAATTCTGGCTCGCAGCAAGCAGAGGTCATCGAAGCAATCGCCACCGCTGACCTAGTGACCACCGCGGTTGGCCCGCACATCTTGAAGTTTGTTGCCCCGACCATCGCACAGGCACTAGCTCAGCGTTCCGCTGATCTTGGCCCACTGCACGTGATGGCTTGCGAAAACGCAATCAACGCCACCGACATCCTGCAGCAGGAAATTACTTCTGCTTGGGAAGGCTCGGAAGAAGATCTGGTTACCCGCGCGATCTTTGCCAACACCGCAGTAGACCGCATTGTCCCGGCCCAGGCTGCCGGTGCGCATCTGGATGTCACCGTGGAAACCTTCTACGAGTGGGTTATTGACCGCACACCATTCAATGGAAATGAGCCGGTCATTCCCGGCGCCACTTTTGTTGATGATCTTGGTCCGTACATTGAGCGCAAGCTGTTCACCGTGAACACCGGACACGCCAGTGCTGCGTACTTCGGTTCCGTGGCCGGCATTGAGAAAATCGCTGACGTTATGGCCAATGAACAGATCGCTGCGAAGGTCAACGCGGTACTGCAGGAGACCAAGGCACTACTGGTCGCCAAACATGGTCTAGATCCGGAAGTTCAGGAAGCTTATGTACAGAAGATCCTGACCCGCTTCACCAACCCGCACCTTCCGGACACTGTGGGTCGCGTTGGTCGTGCACCGATGCGTAAGCTCAGTCGCCACGAACGGTTCATCGGCCCAGCCGCTGACCTAGCAGAGCGTGGCATGCCGGTTGCCGCCTTGTCGGAAGCTATCGTTGCGGCACTGCAGTTCAACGCACCAGATGATGCTGAGGCCGTGACCCTGCATGAGATCTTGGCTTCGCAGACTCCGGATGAGGCTACTGCCTCGATCACCGGTCTGGGGCCAGAGCATCCTCTGTTTGCACAAGTTAGTTCTTTGATCGCCCAGAGCGCCTAACAACACTCTGGATTGATCAGATCCGAGGGGTCTCGCGTTGCCATAGGGCAACGCGAGACTCCTCGGTCGTTAAGCGGGGCAGCATGACAATGAATTTGCCCTAGTGCCGGCCGATATACTGGAAAGCATGATTGCAGGTATCGGAGTGGACATTGTTGACATGCCACGGTTTGGCCGACAGCTCGAAAAGACTCCACGCCTCAAGGAGCGCCTCTTTACCGAGGAAGAACGAGTCCTTCCCCTGCGTTCACTCGCAGCCCGTTTTGCTGCCAAGGAAGCCATTGCCAAGGCACTGGGCGCACCGGTGGGGATGAACTGGCAAGACTGCACAATCCGCAAGGATGAAGTCGGAGATCCTCAGGTGCACATCACCGGTTCCGTGGCTGCAGCCAGCGAGCTACGAGGAATTACTTCATGGCATCTGACCATGTCTCACGACGGCGATATGGCCATCGCGATGGTTGTTGCTGAGCGCTGAGTATTCTCTATCCAAAGAATAACGACACGTTAGACACTAAATAGGGCTTCGCACAGCGGATTTGAGTATTGTTTGTCTTATGATCTCTGTCTACAGTGTTGCGCAAATTCGTGGGGTTGAGGCCCAAGAGATTTCCAAACGCGGTGAAGCTACTTTAATGAAGCAAGCTGCCTCGGAATTGGCTTCTGCAGCCACCAAAATGTTGGCTGAAACCCCGGGTACCGAACCTGCCTTTGTCGTAGGACTCATTGGTCCTGGCAATAACGGTGGAGATGGCCTTTACGCATTAGTTGAACTACAGCAGCAGAACATCTCTACATTGGCATTGCAGTATGGCGAGCAAGTACATGCTGAAGCCGTTGCCGCCTACACTCAGGCTGGCGGAACACTCACTGACTTCGCTGACGGACAAAGCGAACTGGCCAATGCCTCGCTAGTCATTGATGCAATCTACGGGCTGGGATACCGCACCGGTTCCCCACTGCCAACGCTCCCAGCACGCGCACGCGTACTAGCCTGCGATGTGCCTTCCGGCTTGAACCCAGAAACCGGTGAAGCAGAAGACAACGTACTACGTGCCGAACGCACCGTTACCTTTGGTGGGTTGAAGTCGGGTCTATTGACCCTTGACGCTCCGCTGGTCACCGGAGAGATCTCCGTAGCTGACCTTGATTTTGATTTTTCATCCATTACCCCGGCTACTAGCTTGGTTGATGAAGCAGCAGCCCGTGAACTGCTAGATCAGCACCGCTCGTGGCGAGACGCTGGACGGCACAAGTACCAGCGTGGAGTCTTGGGCCTCATTGCTGGTTCTGAGCTTTACCCGGGCGCTGCCCAGCTCACCGCCAAGGCCGCAGTTTCCTGCGGTGTTGGCATGCTTCGCACCCACGTACCCGAAGCAATCCAGTCATTGATTGCTGTTTCTGTCCCAGAGTCTGTGCCGCTGGATGATGATCAGATCAAAGAAGCTTTGTCCTCTTCACGCCGTCACCTTCACGGCAAAGGCGCCAAGATTTCTGCTTGGGCCATTGGCCCTGGTCTAGACGGACGCACTCCCCCAACCGGTGCGATCGCTGAAGTCTTTGCCAGCCGTCAGCCTGCCGTCATTGATGCCTCGGGTTTGGAAGTTGTTCCTACCGGACCAAGCGAACAGCCTCGTGTGCTGACCCCACACGCTAAAGAGCTACAGATGCTCCTTGGTCGTGCCGGCGTGAAGGTGACTCCGGACGAGATTTCTCAAGATCCAGTTCGCTGGACGCGCTGGGCAGCTTTGTCCTACAACGCTGTGGTGCTACTCAAGGGTCCAACCACCTACATCGTGGCCCCTAACGGTTCCAGCTTGGTCGTTTCCAATTCAGCACCTGAGCTTGCCACAGCGGGCAGCGGCGATGTTCTTACCGGCATCCTTGGCTACCTGCTTTCGGACAGCTCACTGACCGGTACACAAGGCGCACGCACCGTGCCTAACCGTCGCATCATGGAACTGGCAGCCTGCGCTGCAGTCATCCATGGACACCTTGGACGAGTCACGGCTCAGGATGGAACAGTCAGCGCTTCTCGCCTGATTGAAAACCTACCGAAGGTCATGAAGAGCTTCGGCTTCTAATCAAATTTCGCTTGCAAACGGCTGGACCACTTTTGGTCCAGCCGTTGCTTGTTCCTAAGGCAAGCAGAGCGTTCGGCTGCCTTACATGTTTCTTTGACTTAGCTAGGACCACCCAACAACCAGTCGCGCAGCTTGCGCTGGGATAGTCGGGTCAATTCCCGTAAGTTCTGTGAAGCGTTTGAGTCTGTTCATCAATGTGTTGCGGTGGCAGTACAGTTGCTCTGAAGCTACGGAAACACTTCCTGTTTCAAGATACGCGGCTACGGAATCGCGCAAACGACGCCGCTCGGTCACACCGCATGTTTCCAGTGCCCGTTCAGCAACATCCAGATCTGGAGCTCCTGCTCGGTCCAGCTCAAATCGTGCCATCCGCGCCCATCCTCGCTGCCACGTCATGGCTCCTGATTCATCGGGATCAATGAGCTTTGCTAGTGATGTAGCCACGGATGCGACCTGCGGGATCCGTTCCAAAGCGCACCCTTCGCCAACAAGTCCGCAGCTGACTTGTTCCAAGCCCAAATAGAACTTGTGCAAGGCTGCGCCAGCGCGGGCACCTGCAGGGAAAAAGACGACTAGCGCATCACCCAGAGAGTAGGTGTAGATCTGGGCCTCGCCAGGATTCTTTGCCATCACGAGGCGCAGCTGTGGAATGTGATCCCACAGTGCCACCGCCACCACGTAGTCGGTGTCAACGCTCTGTCCAAGTTCTTCCGCAATACGTGTCAGCTCTGCGGACGTCAGAGTTTTCTCACTAAAAAGTGTAGCCAGATAGCTTTGGCGCATGCTCGCCGCTTCAGCTTGGATTTTGGCTAGTTCAGCAACGTAGGCACGTTGTGTTGCTCCCGCGTAACCGTCCACGACTTCCCAGACGCGGGCCGTATGTTGCACTAAAAGTTGTGCATCATCTTCATTGGCTATCGAAGTAATTGCTTCCCAGATTACTGAAAAGTCGAGTCGGATTGCAGTCATGAGCGCTTCGATAGGCACCCCGGCGCGTGCACGTGAGACACCAACGTCAACCGAGATCTTGTCCCGGTCTTTCAAAAACTCAGGTGCGTCTTCATCGGTTTCCAGCGCCAGGAGCAGGGCCTGGAATGATGCTCGTCCGGTACGTTGAATTTCGTTGGCCGGTAACGACGAGTCAACGTAGTCCGGCAGAGCTTTCAGCCTTCGCATGAACTCGTCGGTGATAGCTCCCAAGTCCACCTGGTGCAGAAGCTCACGCCAACGGTCGACAGCCCCTGATTGTTGATTTTGCGTGATTGCCGGGAAATCTGGAGTTAACATTCACTCATCTTATGTGCATTTGCACCGTTTGTGGCATGGAACTCGTTGAAAATGGTGCAACCAGCGACGCAGTTTCCTTGCGAAGATTGTTGTTGTCCCAGTCACCAAGGCGGCATGCAGCGATGCAACAGCCCTCCATCGGAATTACAGGCAGAGAATCCCATGAATGACACTGAAACACTCGAAGCTGGCGCAACGCGTCAGATCTCGGATAAAGAGGCTACGAAGGTTGCTGTTGGCGCTCTCATCGGCACCGCCATGGAGTGGTACGACTTCTTCCTCTTCAGCGCAGCAGCAGCGTTGGTCTTCAACGTTCAATACTTCGCTAATGAAAACGCCACGGCCGCCGCACTTGCATCCTTTGCCACCTTCGGTGTGGGACTAGTTGCCCGCCCAATTGGCGGCATGGTCTTTGGCGTCATGGGCGACAAGATTGGTCGCCGTAAAACTCTGATGATCACCATCGTCGGCATTGGCATGATTACCGGCCTGATCGGTTTGCTCCCAACCTACGCCGCCATCGGCGTCCTCGCTCCGGTCCTGCTGGTCTTGCTGCGCGTAATTCAGGGACTCTTTGTCGGCGGCGAGTGGTCAGGCGCTATGACCATCGTGGTAGAAAATGCTCCGTTGCACCGTCGTGCACGCTACGCAGCTTTGCCACAGATCGGTTCACCTATTGGCACCATCCTCTCTTCGGGTGGTTTCTTCTTGATGACCATCTTCTTCTCCAAAGACAACTTTGACGCCTGGGGCTGGCGCATCCCATTCCTGGCTGCGATTCCCATGCTGCTGGTTGCTTTGTACATTCGAAGCCGCCTCGATGAATCCCCAGTGTTCAAAGAACTCATGGAAAGCGGAGAGACTGAAAAAGCGCCTATCCGCACCACACTCAAAGAATCATGGAAGCAGATCATCACCGGAATGGCTGCTGGCATGCTCGGCATCGGTGGCTTCTACCTAGTGACTGCATTTGTTGTTTGGTATGGAGTGAACGTACTGGAGTACAAGAGCTCACTGATGCTGCTCGGTGGCATCATCGCAGCCGCAGTTGAAATTCCGGTGCTCATCTTTGGCGGTCGACTCGGCGAGCGCTTCGGAGCTTCGAAGGTCATCACTTACGGTGGTCTGTTCTCCGCCATCATCGCTTGGCCAGCGTTCATGATGATCGTTTCCGGCGTTGACGCTCTGGTCCTGATCGGCATGACCCTGGCTGTCGCTGCGCTCTCCTTGCCTTACGCAGCATCAGGCACAGTGCTGACCGGGTTGTTCCCGGCTAAGACCCGCTACACCGGTGTTGGACTGGCCCAGAATGTGGCCGGCATGATCTCCGGATTTATCCCACTGGTAGCGACGGCCCTTGTAGCAGCAGCGTCCAGCCACTGGTGGCCAGCAGCTGCAATGTTGATCTTCTTGTCGCTGTTCACCGCGGTGGCCGGAATCATCACTCCTCGTTTGAGCGTGGATCTGCCCGGATTCAAGCACTAAATTCACGCATAAGCTCGCGGGCAAGATCCACATATTCTTGCCCGCGAGGTTGCTCATTCTTCATCGCACTCCCATGCAAAGGACCAACAATTTTCATGACTACGTCTGCCGGACACCTGATTGTCAAGACCCTCGAAGCACAGGGAGTGCGTCGTATCTATGCTGTACCCGGTGAGAGTTATTTGGATGTCCTCGACGGACTTCACGATTCCACCATCGAGACTGTGGTGACCCGACATGAGGGTGGCGCCGGCTTCATGGCGTTGGCCGAAGGACGGTTGGGCAGTGTTCCAGGAATCGCTATGGTCACGCGTGGTCCCGGAGCTGCCAACGCATTCATTGCTATTCACACCGCTTGGCAAGACGCGACTGCCATGGTTCTCTTTGTCGGATTGATCCCACAGGCAGACCGAGGCCGGGCGTCCTTCCAAGAGTTCAGTCTTGATGGATGGTTTGCAACCACCACCAAAGGCATTTTTGTCATTGATGATGAACACCAAGCTGGTGACGTTGTGGCTCGCGCACTGCGCTTAGCGGCCACCGGTCGCCCTGGCCCGGTAGTAGTGGGACTGCCAGAAGACGTACTGATCCGGCTGACTGATGCTCCCGTTCCCGCGGTACTGCCACTTCCTGAATCCGCACCGTCGGCAACTGGGCTAGCCAAGTTTTCAACGATGCTCACTGAAGCCCAACGACCAGTCATCGTTGTTGGTGGCGACGGCTGGGATACGGCCACTTCAACGGGGCTTGCCGACTTTGCCGCCGCGGCCCACGTACCGTTGATGGCTGACTGGCGCGCCTACGATGCTATCGATCACGATGCACCGGCCTACGCTGGTTGGCTCGGTTACGGACGTTCCGAGAACGCAGTAACCGCATTGGGCAATGCTGATCTTTTGGTCTTTGTTGGTTGTGCTCGCACGGACGTGCTCTCTGAGGGATACCAAGTGGCCCTAGAGACACCCAGCATCGTAGTGACCACCGACGCTGAGCTCATCGGGCATGCCGGACGTATTGATGCGCACCTGAGCACTTCCCCAGCGGACTTTGTTGCAGCACTGCCAGAAGCCACAACCGTACGTGGATCTCGAGGCCCGCAATGGCTAAAACAACTACGTGGTGAGCAACTAGCTTTTACCCGTTCAGGTGCCGACGGTGGTCAGGGTGTGGATCTGGGGCTTGCTTTTGAAGTCCTTGAGAAGGCGCTGGATTCCGACCGCATCCTCACCTATGGTGCAGGAAACGCTACCCTCTGGGGGCACCGCTACCTTTCGCATCATCAGCCTAAAACACTGGTTGGTCCACGCAATGGTGCCATGGGACTTTCGGTTCCAGCAGCCGTGGCGGCCAGCATCATGCATCCGGGACGCCATGTTGTTGCCATCTGTGGCGACGGAGACTTCTTCATGAATGCTCAAGAGCTCGCGGTCTCCTTTGCCCACGGTGGCACGCCATTAATTGTTGTGGTGGATAACGGAATCTTTGGCACCATCGTTGATCACCAGCAACGCAAATATCCTCAGCGACCTTCCGGCACGTCCATGGAGAATCCCAACTTTGCGCAATGGATTCAATCCTTTGGCGGACACGGTGAGCTAGTGACGTCCACAGAAGAATTCCCCCCAGCACTACAACGGGCACTGAGCAGCGGTTTGCCAGCCGTGCTTCATTTGAAGACTGACCCCAGCACGATGGGCCCAGGCACTGTGGCGCACCAAGCGACGAACAACGCTCAGGAGACAATCGCATGAAACTCGACTTGCTCATCCGTGCATCAAATATTCTGACTCTTGACGAGGACTATCCTGTTGCCCAAGAAATGGGAATCATTTCAGGACGCATCGTCGGGTTTGATGCTGACCTCGCAGGCTGCACCGCCACCGAAGTTCAGGACTTTGGCGATAAGACCATTACCCCAGGATTCATTGACGCTCACTGCCACACCACATGGTGGGGTCTCGGACTCGGAGCGCTAGATCTCTCCGGTGCCCGCGGGCTTGAAGAACTGTATGCCTTACTCGAAGCTGAGACTCAACGGCTTGCAGACTATCCAGACCTTTGGCTGAACGGTACAGGCTTCAACCACAAGCACCATGATGGACAGTTCCCCGATATTCGTCGCTTAGATGAGATCACCGGAGAACGTCCCCTTTACCTTCGCCACATCTCAGGGCATGCTTCCATCACCAATACTGCAACCCTGCGTCTTGCTGGCGCTTTGGACCCCGGCTTCACTGATCCCGTGGGTGGATCCGTGGTGCGAGATGTCCAGGGCCAGCCCACCGGCCTAGTAGAAGAAGAAGCTCAAGGTCTGGTCCAAAAGATGCTGCTCCCCTACTCTGTGGAACAAATTGTCGGAGCCTTAGACGCGGCCACCAGCCGCTATGCCGCCGAGGGTATTACTTCCTTCACCGAAGCCGGCGTAGGTGGCGGTTGGATTGGCCACTCCCCAGTAGAGATCACCGCCTACCAACAGGCTCTTGCTTCCGGGAAGCTCCACGCCCGAGCCCAACTGATGCCAACACTTGATGCGTTACGCGTACAAGAGTCTCACTCTAGTGATGCTCACGGCACCGGCACGGGGCTGGGACTGGATCTAGGAATCGGCGCAGGTTTTGGCAATGAGTATTTGTCGCTGGGACCCATCAAGGTCTTCATGGATGGTTCACTTCTTGGCGCTACCGCGGCGGTGACCGAAGAATACTGCGGACACAACCACAACAGCGGATACTTGCTGGATGATGCGCAGAGCTACCGTGAGAGAGTCTCGGCAGCCTACCGTGCAGGATGGCCGGTAGCCCTACACTCCATTGGGGATGCAGCCATTGACCTATCTTTGGAAATCATCGGTGAGCTACAAGAAAAGTACGGTCGTAACGCACTACCTAATCGCATCGAGCACTTTGGGATCGCACGTCCCGACCAGGTAGCGACGGTAGCTAAGCACGGGATTGCCGTGACCCCGCAAGCGTCCTTTATTGAACCGCTTGGTGATCAGTTCGCCAAGCTCGTCGGCCCGGAACGTGAAGGATGGCTCTACCGTGGCCAGTCCCTGCTAGATGCCGGTGTCCTCGTTGCCGGTAGCTCGGATTTGCCCGTGGCAGATAACAACGTTCGCCGCGCTCTTGCCTCAGCGGTGAATCGGCGGACCGAAAAGGGAAAGATCCTCGGTGGCCTCGAAGAGTGCCTTTCGCCCCTGGAAGCGCTGAAGCTCTACACCGTCAATGCGGCCAAAGCCACCGGCCAGTTCACAAACCGCGGCTCACTTGCCCGAGGCAAGCTCGCTGACTTTGTAGTGCTCTCCGATACCCCACTACAAGCCCAAGCACTTGAATCCCTAGAAATACTAGCCACCTATGTAGGCGGCGTATCAACTTACAGCAACGCACAAGCTGAACTTCCAGCCGGCGCCACTAACTAACTCACAACGCAATTACCAGGAGCGAGAATGAACACTCTAGAGAACTCATTTCTGAATGATTTTAGGTCCATGAGCCAAAACGGTGCGACCCCCGGCGGTGGCGTTGACCGTCAGGCAGCCACGGTAGCCGATGGTCAGAACCGTAATTGGTTCCGCGGACTAGTGGAGGGCCATGGCTTCTCGGTGCATTACGACGCGGTGGGCAACCAATATTCCTTGCTGGAACTTGTCCCAGGTGCTCCGTGGATTGCTGTCGGTTCACACCTTGATTCCCAGCCATTGGGCGGCCGCTTTGATGGTGCTTACGGCGTACTATCCGGAGCCCACGCCGCCATCCGGGTACAGCAGCAATTTGCCGAAAGTTCCCACAACGAGAGTGAGCCCAAGTTCAACATTGTGGTGATCAACTGGTTCAACGAAGAAGGTAGCCGCTTCAAACCATCCATGATGGGAAGCTCGGTCTACACCGGAAAAATCCCAGTGGATCAGGTTCTAGTAACCACAGATCCAACAGGTGTGACGGTACAAGAAGCTCTTGAATCCATCGGCACCATTGGCGACTTTGAATTATCAGTTGCTGCTTACGTAGAAATCCATATTGAGCAAGGCCGTTCTCTGGAAGATACGGGCCTGAGCATTGGGCTCGTTGAATCCACATGGGGCGCCAACAAGTATGAATTCATTGTTCATGGCGATCAGGCACATACCGGCGCAACGTTCATTGCTGACCGTCAGGATGCACTATTGGGTGCTTCGGCGTTAGTTGTTGCAGCCCGAGAAATTGCTCTTGAACATTCCACAGATGAACACATGGTGATCACCTCTTGCGGTGAGTTTAGTGTCTTCCCCAACTCCCCTGTAGTAGTGGCAAGTCGGGTGAACCTGCTGGTTGATATCCGCTCAACGGATCCAGACGTATTGGCCGCCGCTGATGCAGACTTGCACGCCCGCGTGGCAAAGATTGAACAGATGGCCAGCGTTCGCATCGAACGTGGTGCTGAACATGTCTGGGCAGCTAAAGCCTATGACCAAGCAGGTTTGGACCTGGCAGCACAATCAGCCAAAGCTCTGGGACTGAGGTACGGAGTGGTCCGTACGCTAGCTGGTCACGACTCCACGAACATGAAGGATATTGTCCCAACCATCATGTTGTTTGTTCCGAGCGTTGAAGGGATCAGCCACAACGAACGCGAGCTGACCAAGGATGAAGATATGTTGGCCGGTGTTGATCTGCTGACTGAGGTCCTCACGCGAGTAGTTCGTGGTGACTTTGTTTCTCCAGATAAGGCCGCAAGCTCGTTGGCTTCGGCAACCGCCAACTGATATTTCCGGCACATAGCAAACTGGTCCGTCACCTCACTCGGTGACGGACCAGTTTATTTAGCTAGCTTGGGCTACTTGTCGCCCAGTTCAAAGTACTCACCAGGACCGGTCATAACCCAGCCCTGTTCACGCCAGGCCTGACGGTCCAAGACGTTGCGTCCATCAATGAGCATCTTGGAAGCTACTACTTCCCCAAGCTCATTTGGATCCAAGTCGCGGAATTCCTGCCACTCGGTCAGCACCAGAGTCAGATCAGCGTTGTGTGCTGCTTCCTGGTGAGAGTCAACGTATTTCAGACGCGGGAAGCGACCAGCTGCGTTGGCATTGCCCTCTGGGTCATAAACTGAGACTTCTGCGCCAGCGTTGTACAGGCGTACGGCAATATCCAATGCTGGTGAGTCACGTACGTCATCACTGTTGGGTTTGAACGTCACGCCCAGCACACATATGTGCTTGCCCGCCACATTGTTGCCCAGCATGTGCGAAGCCAACGAAACAACACGATCTCTACGGCGTAAGTTGATCTGATCAACTTCAGACAAGAATCCCATGGTCTGGTTCAGACCCAGCTCGCTCACGCGCGCCTGAAGGGCCCGAATGTCCTTCGGTAGACATCCACCGCCAAAGCCCACTCCGGCGTTCAGGAAACGGCGCCCAATGCGCTTGTCATGGCCAATAGCGTCAGCCAGCGTCTTGATATCACCGCCAACAGTTTCAGTTACCTCAGCGAAAGCATTGATAAACGAAATCTTGGTCGCCAAGAAAGCATTAGCCGCGACCTTGACCAGCTCAGCGGTCTCAAGATCAGTGACAATCTCTGGAACATCCAATGCCAAGACCGGTGCATAGACTTCACGCAGTAGCTCAAGACCGCGTTCTTCTACTAGGCCATAGACCAAACGGTCTGGATGCAGAGTGTCATTAACTGCAAAGCCTTCACGCAAGAATTCTGGGTTCCATGCAAGGGCAATGGAACTACCCGCCTTGGCGTTCTGTGCAATCTTTTCGCTCAACCGGCGAGCCGTGCCCACAGGCACGGTGGACTTGCCAACAATCAATGCATCACCGGTGATGTGTTTGAGCAAGGAGTCGACAGCACCGTCAACATAAGACATATCGGCAGACTGCGAGTCTTTGCGCTGTGGGGTTCCCACGGTAATGAAATGAATATCTGCATTGGCGGCTACGTCAGCGTAGTCGTCAGTGAAGCGCAGGCGACCGGAGGCTACGTGCTTACGCAATAGCTCAGGCAGGCCAGGTTCGTGGAACGGCAGGATGCCAGCGGCCAAGGCCTGTAGCTTTGCTTTGTCTACATCGACACCAATGACTTCATAGCCCAATTCAGCCATGCAGGCGGCATGGGTTGCACCGAGGTAGCCGGTGCCGATCACGCTGATGCGTAGAGTCACGAAAGTCCTTCTCTCCGAGAACACAAACCGATGTCAGTTTCTACTAGTTAGCATGCCACACCCCCGTAGCGTGTTCTTACTTGGAACGCAGTACGGGGGTGTGAGTTTTCTTGATATTTACGGGTAAGTCGCCCAGTGGCTACTACCTACAGTGAAAGGTGTTCCTTCACCGAGGCGGCCAGGGTCTCGGCTTCAGCCTGAGCCTGATCATGGGTGGCAGCTTCAACCATCACGCGAACCACTGGTTCGGTACCCGATGGGCGAAGCAGCACTCGTCCGGTGGAGCCCAGACGTGCTTCGGCAGCAGCGATGTCCACTAGCAGTGGTTCGCATTCTGGAGCGGCAGCCTTATCAACACCACGAACGTTGATCAGCACCTGTGGCAGAACCGTGAGTACCGAAGCAAGTTCCTTCAGGGACTTACCGGTGGCCTTCACACGTGCTGCGATCATCAGGCCGGTGAGCACACCGTCACCGGTGGTTGCGTGCTTGGAGAAAATCACGTGGCCTGACTGCTCGCCGCCAAGCGAGTAGTTTCCTTCGTGCATTCCTTCAAGAACGTAACGGTCTCCGACGCCGGTCTGCTTTAGGGTGATCCCCGCAGCTTCCATAGCCAACTTCAAACCGAGGTTGCTCATCACGGTAGCTACAAGGGTGTTGTCCTTGAGCTCGCCGCGGTCCTTCATATCCAATGCCATGACTGCCATGATCTGATCGCCGTCCACGACGGTACCTTCATGGTCCACGGCCAAGCAACGGTCAGCATCCCCATCATGGGCAATGCCGAGGTCTGCACCGTTTTCCAGTACAACTGCCTGTAGCTTCTCTAGGTGGGTGGAGCCGTAACCATCATTGATGTTGATGCCATCTGGATCTGCACCGATAACAATAACTTCAGCGCCAGCGGCCTTGAAGACTTCTGGGGAGCACCCTGATGCTGCACCGTGGGCGCAGTCAAGGACAACCTTCAAACCGTCCAGACGGTTTGGCAGGGCCTGCAACAGGTGCATGATGTAACGATCTTCAGCGTCAGCAAAACGTGCAACACGTCCTACTTCCCCAGCCGTTGGGCGAGGCTTAGGCATCTTCAAGCAAGCTTCAATGGCATCTTCAAGAGAGTCATCGAGCTTCTTGCCGCCACGAGCCAAGAACTTAATACCGTTATCCGGAGCCGCGTTGTGCGAGGCAGAAATCATGACACCAAAATCAGCGTCTAGATCTCCCACCAAGAAAGCCGCAGCTGGAGTCGGCAGAGTGCCTGCGTCCATCACGTCCACGCCTGAGGCGGCCAAGCCGGCCTCAATAGCTGCGGACAGGAAGTCACCGCTAATACGTGGGTCCTTGGCAACCACAGCAACAGGCTTACGCCCGTCCTCTGATTGACTCAAGCCCAGCACCACAGAGGCTGCCTGCGCCAATTCCAGCGCTAACTCGGGAGTTAACAGTTCGTTTGCTTTTCCTCGGACCCCATCGGTCCCAAATAACCTTGCCATCGTTTCTAATCATAAGCCCTCTGCTTCGATTTAACCGTGTTGTCGCTATCGCAAGACTGAGCGATGAGGAAAATTTATGATCACTTCGTGGATTACATCGGTTAAAGGCCAAAGGCCCCAACATCCTTTGCAGGACATTGGAGCCTTTGGAAAAGACCTTGAAGTAAGGTTTAGCGCTTCGAGAACTGCGAAGCCTTACGTGCCTTCTTAAGACCAGCCTTCTTACGCTCGATGACGCGTGCGTCACGAGTCAAGTAGCCAGCCTTCTTCAGGGTTGCGCGGTTTGCATCGCGATCGATCTCGTTCAACGAGCGAGCGATACCCAAACGCAGTGCACCGGCCTGGCCGGAAATTCCGCCACCGTTGATACGAGCAATAACGTCGTAAGCACCCTCAAGACCAAGGATCTTGAAAGGCTCGTTGACGTCCTGCTGGTGCAGCTTGTTAGGGAAGAAGTTCTCCAGGGTGCGACCGTTTACGGTCCACTTGCCGGAACCTGGTACCAGGCGAACGCGAGCAATAGCCTGCTTGCGACGGCCAACTGCTGCACCTGGAACGGTCAATGGAGCACGCTCGGTGTCAGCAACTGCTGCGGAAGCAGAGGTCTCAGTGGTGTAGGTCGAAGGGGTTTCGCCTTCAAATTCAGTGGTTTCTTCAGTGTTCTGAGCCACGATAATCTCCTATTAAGTATTTCTTCTCGGGGCCAGGACTACTGAGCGACCTGGGTGATTTCCAGGGCCTTTGGCGACTGAGCAGCGTGTGGATGCTCGGCGCCACGGTAGACCTTGAGCTTGGACATCTGAACGTCAGCAAGCTTGTTCTTAGGGATCATGCCCTTGATAGCCTTCTCAACAGCCAGAACTGGGTTCTTCTCCAGCAGATCTGCATAGTTGATGCTCTTCAAGCCACCTGGGAAACCGGAGTGGCGGTAAGCGCGCTTGTTCTCAAGCTTCTTACCGGTCAGTGCAACCTTTTCTGCATTGATGATGATGACATGGTCGCCCATGTCCATGTGTGCAGCATAGGTTGGCTTGTGCTTGCCGCGCAGCAAGGTTGCGGCCTGGACGGCGAGACGGCCAAGTACTACATCGGTGGCGTCAATGACAAACCACTGACGAGTCTGGTCAGCCGGCTTTGGGGTGTACGTACGCACAGTAATTGCCTTACGTTGATTCGTTTCTGGTCAAACAGTCGCTTGTTGGCTGAAGGCGGTGAGATCCCCCAGTGACAGGCACTGTCGTGTTGTTCTTGTGTTTAGACCAGTACGCCAGGTGAGGACTGATGATAACCGGCCGTCCATATAGTGTTCGCACACCCAGCAGACCAGCGACTATGCAACTAAGCCGTCACGCTTGGGCGTGTAGTGTCGAACGTGGACATACACAACTCATAAAAGTTTAGCGGATTAAAGTGTCTTCGACCAAAAAAGCATCTCGGTCGTGAGCAACAACACCCTTAAGTTCTCGGGGTTTAGCGCCCGCTCAGTCATCTTTAGCGGCGTTGCCCAGTTCTTCTGCGGTGCGCCGAGCACGCGTTAGTAATGCCCGCGCTGCCAGCTCTTCCGCTTCTGGGTAGTAGACCTCTTCAAGTACCAGCGCGCGCGGGTGGGAGAGTCTGGTTCTAGAGTCGCGAACCATCATCTCCAACCTAGCGGCCAGGAACCCTGGCTGCTCGCGACCGTCCCCCACCATCATGGCTGCGCCAATCAGCGCGCGCACCATGTTGTGGCAGAAAGCGTCTGCCTTCAGGTGGGCAAGGATCAAACCGTCTTCACCACGGGTAAAGGTGAACTCCTGCAATGTACGAATGGTTGTCGCATGCGGACGTGGCTTACAGAACGTCAAGAAGTCATGGCGGCCCAGTACCGATTGAGCTTCGCGGTTCATCAAATCAATGTCTAGCTTTTCGCGGTGCCAGGTGGTCAGGTGACGGGTCAGTGGATCCCAGCGGTCCTGCCCATCAGCAATCCGGTAGGAGTAGCGGCGAGCCAGAGCTGAGAAGCGTGCGTCAAAACCCTCGGGTGCTCGCGTAGCTTTGTGGACCCACACGGCACCGTCTTGGCGGCCAAGAATACCGTTGACCCGACGCAGCAGCGCGGGCTCAGGTGCCAGTTCGGAAGCGCGTGGCAACCCGTCATACTCTTCTTGAGTTAAGTCGAAGTGCACTACCTGACGTCGCGCATGGACCCCGGCGTCGGTCCGTCCGGCAACAACCACACGGATGCGACGCCGAATCATCATTTCCAACGCTTCTTCAACCAGCTGCTGGACACCGGTCACGTTGGGCTGTCGTGCCCAACCGTTATAGGCGGCACCGTCATAGCTGAGCTCCATCTGCATGCGAATCCATGCTGGTGCTTGCGTAGTTCCTAGTGCGGTAGTTCCCAGCGGATCAATGATGTCAGACTGCGTGCTCATGATTTCCATTATGCGTAAAGATCGGTGCAACCGGCGAATCAAGTGCCCCGCTTCACGCTGTTATCCACAGCTGGCAAAACGAAATCTTTCTTCAGTTGTAGCCTGAGTGCATTCCGCGGCCCGGACCTAGAAGTATCCATCATCAAGATATCCATTGCACCGTCACAACCGAAGGACTGAGCATGTTCAACAAAGCCGCTATTACTATGACCGCGTTAGCGGTAACGTCCACGCTCGCCTTGACCGCGTGCAGTTCGACAAAGTTATCAACCGTCGAGTCTTGTGCACTGATTGATGAATTGGCGGTTGAACATTCTATCGAAGAAAAGTGGGAGATGGCCTACATCGCCATACTGGCAGAAAATACAGAACCTGTAGTGGACGCCCTAGAAGCCGCCAGCATTGTCTATCGAGAGGTTTCTGAGCAGACTGGCGATAGGGGTTTGCGTACTGCGTTGAATACGAGCGTTGAGAACTATCAAGAGTTCATTGAAATCATCAAGGGCCGCTCCCCCAACGAACCAACATTTGATGCAGAAGTTGAGGAATTGACCGACGAGATGGATGACGGGCATGTCGAATATATCCGCCGTTCCTGCCCAGGATCGATTGTGGATCCGGACTAGTTCGTTCCCTCGCCACTTACTGCCTATGGCTTTGAGCCGTAATCCAGACTGCGCACCAGGCCATAATCCCGAGCCAAAGAATCCTTGGAATACTTAGCTTGTGTAGGCTTAAAGCATTGCCGGTAGTCCTTGTTTAAAGCGCTGGCCGGCACATCATCACTACACAAGGAAATACATGATCAAGAAGGTTGCTGCAGCGACCGCAGTCCTAGGCCTGGCTGCCACTGTTTTGGTAGGTTGCGCTTCGGGAAAGCTGAATACCCAAGATACGTGTGACTACGTCAATGAACAGGTTGCGATCAAGCAACTGCTACAAAAGTCTGAGGACGTCAGTGAAGATCTCATAGCTGGGGATATGACGGGCTACTCCTTGGTCATCGATGAGTATTCAGGCATCCTCAATGACGCGGCCGAAAAGACCAAAGACAAGAAGCTTGCTAAGGCACTGCACGCCACAGCTGAACAGAGCAATCAGGTCTCGGCAGTAATGGCTGAAGGCACCAGTAGCAATGTGGCGCAGACCGATCAAAAGCTCACGGCCTTAGAAGATCAGGACGTCAGTGAGGCAACAGAATACTTGGGTGTCAAGTGCCCTGAACTTGAATCCTTCAGCTAAGCAAATTCTCGTTAAACTAGAAAATTCCCGTTGGATCCTTTCGGATTCAACGGGAATTTTCTTTATCACCCCTAGGGGTGAATGAGCTTTAGCTCGAAGAAGACTTACGCCTCTTCGGTTGCCTCTGCCTCAGGTGCAGCCTTCTCGGTAGCCTTGGTGGCTTCCTTGACGACGGCCTGCTTTGGCGAAACTGGCTCCATCACTAGCTCGATAACTGCCATAGGGGCGTTGTCGCCCTTGCGGTTACCAATCTTGGTGATGCGGGTGTAGCCACCCTCGCGGTTTGCCATTGCTGGTGCGATGTTCTCGAAAAGCTCGTGAACGATCGACTTGTTGGTGCGCGAACGCGAAGCGATGACGCCCTGGACGCGGCGACGCGATGCCAGGTCTCCGCGCTTTGCGAAGGTGATCAAACGCTCTGCGTGTGGACGCAGACGCTTGGCACGGGTAAGGGTGGTGGTGATCTTCTTGTTCTCGAAGAGCTGTGCCGACATGTTAGCGAAAATCAATCGCTCATGTGCTGCACTGCCGCCGAGACGCGGACCCTTTGTAGGGGTAGGCATTGTGGTTCTCCTAGATGAATAACCCGTCCTGCACGAAACTTATCGTGTAAGCGGATGAAGTAGTGTGTCGCTAGACGGAAGTCTTACAGACCTTCGTCGTAATCGTCGCCATCTTCGATGGCGCTACGAGCGGCCAGATCAAAGCCTGGAGGGGAATCCTTCAGGGCCAGACCCAGTTCAACCAGCTTGGCCTTGACTTCGTCAATGGACTTCGCACCGAAGTTACGGATGTCCATCAAGTCTGCCTCGGAGCGAGTAACGAGTTCACCCACAGAGTGGATGCCCTCACGCTTCAAGCAGTTGTACGAACGAACGGTCAGTTCCAGATCCTCGATCGGCAGTGCCATGTCAGCAGCCATAGCTGCGTCCGTAGGCGATGGGCCGATTTCGATACCTTCAGCTGCAGTGTTCAGTTCGCGGAACAAACCGAACAGTTCAACCAGGGTGGTACCTGCGGATGCAACTGCATCGCGCGGGGTGATCGATTCCTTGGTCTCAACGTCAACGATCAAACGATCGAAGTCGGTGCGCTGCTCAACACGGGTAGCTTCCACGCGGAAAGTTACCTTTAGAACTGGGGAGTAGATCGAATCCACAGGGATTCGGCCAATCTCGCCGTCAATGTTCTTGTTCTGAGCTGCTGACACATAGCCACGGCCACGCTCAATGGTCAGTTCCATATCGAACTTGCCATTGGCATTCAAGGTTGCGATGTGCAGATCAGGGTTGTGGAACTCCACACCAGCTGGTGGGGTGATGTCCGCTGCAGTAACGATGCCTGGGCCCTGCTTGCGCAGGTAGGCAACGACTGGCTCGTCGTGCTCAGAAGAGACCGAGAGGTTCTTGATGTTCAAGATCAGTTCGGTGACGTCTTCTTTGACACCGGCTACGGTGGTGAACTCGTGCAGTACTCCGTCAATACGAACACTGGTAACAGAAGCACCAGGAATCGAGGAAAGCAGGGTACGGCGAAGCGAGTTACCAAGGGTGTAACCAAAGCCTGGCTCCAGTGGTTCAATGACGAACCGGGAGCGATTATCGGCAACTACTTCTTCGGTCAGGGTTGGGCGCTGCGTAATGAGCACTTACATTTCCTTTCAGCGAGCGTCCGCTATATGACGCCTCACGGGGGTGGAAACGACGGTAGCCAAAGGTGGCCGTTCGTCTTTTGCAGGCATATGAGTCCAAGATAGTCACCGGAGCACTTGAAAATGCTTCGGTGACTTCTTAGGCCTAGCCTAGCGAATCAATTAGACGCGGCGACGCTTTGATGGGCGGCAACCGTTGTGAGCGCTTG
>Ga0308166_1001497_pt1 | contig 24566 bp, 28 predicted proteins | sample PhyCR2_2_FD_202137 | JGI IMG/M metagenome (GOLD analysis project Ga0308166, IMG submission 202137) | Phyllosphere microbial communities from UC Gill Tract Community Farm, Albany, California, United States - DLSLCC.R2 | ecosystem: Host-associated > Plants > Phyllosphere > Unclassified | place... | reverse complement strand
GATCCCTTTGCCACCGGCAAAGGGATCTGACCCCTGAACACCCGCGCAGCCTCAGCCCCCACCCAGCGCGTGCACGATCTCCACCACGTCGCCCTCGGCCAGGACGTGCTCGCCATGGCGGCTGCGGCTGACGATCTCGCCGTTGACCTCGACCGCGACCCGGCGTTGCAGCAACTGCTCGGCCTGCAGCAGATCGTGGAGGGTCGCCGAGGCGGGCAGGGTACGGGGTTCGCCGTTGAGCTGGATGTTCATCGCCGCATTGTCGCCTACGGCCTGCGCGGATCGGAACCCTTGCAAATTGCCTCGGCCGCCAGCCCCGGCACAGCGTTGTCCGACGCTGCCGGGCGACAATCCATGCGGCGGCGCAGCGTGAGCAAAACGCGGCGCAGTGAAACCATTCACCGTGCGCCGGCGTACGTCCGCCGGGTCCTCAACGATATCCCCACAGGAGTTTCTTACATGCTGCTCAGCAAACGCCCGATCCGCTCCCTGATGGCGGCCGCGATCGCGCTGGCCGCGGTTCCGGCCATGGCAGGCGAATCCCCCTATTCCAAGGCCGTGTTCTTCGGTGACAGCCTGACCGACGCTGGCTATTTCCGCCCGCTGCTGCCGGCCGATGTGCGTCCGGTCACCGGCCAGTTCACCACCAACCCGGGTTGGGTGTGGTCGCAGCAGGTCGCCAACTACTATGGCCTCAATGGCGCCGCCAACGGCAACGGCCAGAGCGGTGACAACTATGCAGTCGGCGGTGCCCGCGTGTCGGTGGACGAGGCCGGTGGCCTGGGCGTGATTCCGTCGCTGAAGTCGCAAGCAACCCGCTACCTTGCCGCGAACGGTGGCAAGGCTGACGGCAACGCCCTGTACACCGTATGGGGAGGGGCCAATGATCTGTTCGCGGCCACCCGTGCGGCGGCAGGTGGCGCGTCGCAGGCCCAGGTGCAGGGCATCATCGGCGCAGCGGTCACCGACCAGATCGCGCTGGTGGGTGCGCTGAAGCAGGCCGGCGCCCAGTACGTGCTGGTACCGAACCTGCCGGATGTGGGCATCACCCCACAGTTCCGCGGCCCCAATGCCGCCGCCGCCACCGCACTGTCGGCCGGCTACAACAAGGCCCTGTACGGTGGCCTGAAGCAGGCGGGCATCGAGTTCATTCCGCTCGATACCTTCAGCATCCTGCGTGAAGTGACCGCCAACCCGGGCATGTACGGTTTCACCAACGTCACCAGCACCGCCTGCAAGATCGATCCGGCCAACTCGACGCAGAGCATCCTGACCTGCAACCCGACCAGCTACGTCAGCCCGGATGCGGCCAACACCTACCTGTTCGCCGATGGCGTGCACCCGACCACCGCCGGCCACCAGCTGCTGGGCCAGTACGCCGTGTCGGTGCTGGAAGCGCCGCGCCTGCAGCAGGTGCTGAGTCACTCGGCGCAGACCATCGGCCGCTCGCGCGCCGACCAGGTCAGCATGCACCTGGGCGGCCGTCCGGCTGACGGCCTGTCCTGGTGGGGGGGCGTGCGGGGTGACCTGCAGCGCTACGACCACGCCGACCTGTACGACGGGCTGGCCCCGGCCGGCCTGTTCGGTATCGACTGGGCACGCGACGGCATGGTGTTCGGCGGCTTCGCCGGTTTCGGTCGCCTCAACGCCGACTTCGGCAACAACCGTGGCGACTTCACCCAGAAGGACACCTCGGCCGGTCTGTTCGCTGGCTGGTACGGCGACCGCATCTGGGTGAACGGTCAGGTCAGCTACACCTGGCTGTCCTATGACGTGAACCGCAAGGTCCAGCTGGGCCCGGCCACCCGTGAGCATGGTGGTTCGCCGGACGGCAGCAACCTGACCGCCGCCCTGAACGCCGGTTACGAGTTCGGCACCGAAGGCGGCTTCCGTCACGGCCCGATCGCTTCGGTGATCTGGCAGAAGGTGAAGATCGACGGTTACACCGAAAGCGCCGCGGCCGGCACGCTGGCAACCGCGCTGGGCTACGACCGCCAGAATGTCGATTCGACCGTCGGCCGCATCGGCTGGCAGGCCCGCTTCGATGGCGGCACCCTCAAGCCGTACGCGCAGGTGACCTACGACCACGAGTTCGAGGACACCAAGCAGGCCAGCGCCTGGCTGCAGACCCTGCCGGAACTGGGCAGCTACCGCGTGCCGGGCCTGAAGTTCGACAAGAACTACGCCACCGTCGTGCTGGGTGCCCGCACCGAACTGTTCGGCCTGCAGAGCAACTTCGGCCTGAGCGCGTCGACCGGCCAGAAGCGCGCGCAGGACGCCACCCTGTTCGCCAACTTCAGCGGCACGTTCTAAGCAGCAACCGCCGGGGTCGGATCCCTTTCCGCGAGGAAAGGGCTCTGACCCCTCGCGGATGCGGTGGCCGCCATTGCGCAACACCGGGCCAACCGCATAGACTTTCACCGCGCACTGCGGGCGTAGCTCAATGGTAGAGCTGTAGCTTCCCAAGCTACTGACGTGGGTTCGATTCCCATCGCCCGCTCCATTTGTCACGTGATCTGCGCTTAAGTTGTTGATAGCGCACGTGTGAACTGGCAGAAGAACGAATGCTCAAACGACCTGTTTAGGTATCGTTCGAGGTATCGTTTTTGCCCAAGCCGCTGCTTCTTGCTCGTCCCAGTGGGCTATACGCCCGCTTTCTTGTGCCCATCGATCTGCGTGGCGCCGTCGGTTCGCGTTTCCTCGTTCGTCCTCTCCATGAGCCTGCCGGCGATAGGGCACGGCTGGTGGCCGCCTGCATGGGCGTGGCACTCTCTCAGGCATTCGAAGCGATACGCCAGGGGGACGCGGTGGATCTGAAGAAGGCACTGGAAGCGGCACGCGCTGCTGGGCGCAGGGACCTGATCATCAGAGGCATGACCCTGCGCAACGGAACACATGTTGCTGAGGCTCAGCTGGAAACACTCCAGGACGTGGAGATGCTGGAGCGGCTGATGGGCCAAGTGGCGGAGAAGGATCCGCTGGCTGCTGCGGTGGCCGGCTACCCTCCTCAGGTGCCCACGTCGGCTGCGGCCCCGTCAGGACCACTGCTCTCCGCCTGCATCGACAAGCATCTGGCCAGCTTGGGAAAGCTGGCGCCGAAGACCATCATCGAAAGTCGGCACAGCCTGCGAATTCTGTTGGGCCTTGTTGGGGACATTCCTGTCGCCACACTGGACGCTGACCACGTGCAGGCCTTCATGGACGCAGTGGAGCATTGGCCCAGAAACGCAACCAAGAACAAGTTGTATCGCGACCTAAGTGTGCCTCAGGTGCTTGCGCTGTCGAAACGCAACGCAGAGAAGCCGCCGGCCAGTCCGACGCTCAACAAGCATTGGGACAGATTGGGGGTGTTTATTTCGCACCTGCGCAAGCAGCGGCTTCTACAGCTTGACCCGATGGAGGGCGTCGCCTCACCGTCGGAACGGCGGGGAGTGGAGGAGCCGGAAACGGGTCGCCCGTTCACGCATGACGAACTGAAGGTGGTATTCGGGGCAGGTTTCTTGCGCTGGGCCTCGAAGTATCCGCACCGCTTCTGGGGGCCGATACTGGCCTCTACAGCGGCGCGCGCGTGAACGAGGTGGCGCAGCTGCGCGCAGCAGATGTGATGCATGTGGATGGGGTTGCCGGCTTCCTGGTCACAACTCGGGGAGAAGGAAACAAGGTCAAGAACACGAGCTCACTGCGGTTTGTTCCATTGGCTCAACCGGTGCTGGATGCAGGTTTCCTCCATTTCGTAGATGAGGTGCGAGCGTCCGGCGTGGATCGCCTTTTCCCGGACCTTCCCAACAGCACAGGACTGGGCTTTGGGCGTCAGCTGTCACGTCAGTTTTCGACCTACATCAAGCGGCAAGGCGTCACCGAAGAGGGCATGGGATTTCATGCCTTTAGGCATTACTTCATCACCCACACGGATCGAGCGCTGCTGGCCACCGGCATGGAGGTCAGTGCCAGGGACGTGGCCATTGGCCGCATCACCGGACATGGCAAACCGCCCAAATCGGTCTTGCGAAAAGTCTACGTGGACAACAGCGGGTTGGCCGTGCCAGCGGCAGTTCAGCCAGAGACCTTGCCTCTGCGGGTGGAGACGTTGGCGATGTTCAATCCGCCGGTGACCCTGCCGTCGCATGTGCCGGGTCAATTTGGGGAGAACTTGCAACGGGCCGCTACGGAAGCCAAGCGAATTGCGCGAGAGGCAAAAAGAAACAAAACATCCGCATGACTGCCGCGGCTGGGATGGCGTTGGCCCGGCAAGACGTGGAAGCCGATGAGGCGCGGTTTCCACTCACTTCGAAAGCAGAAGTTCAGCCTCTCGGACGCGCAGGCATACCGTCCGAGTTGCGGGTCCAGGTGGTTGAGCGAGCTGACGACGAGCACCAAGCCACGTATAGCCGCGAATTCACCGTCCAAGAAGATCTGCATGGCCCGGGCGTGAACACCCCTGGGCTGGCAGTGCTGGACTTCAACTTGAACCTACCGGTTCTCAAGGCACTCCTGTCCGAAGGTGCTCCGCGAAAGCGCGCGAAAGCAAAGCCCGAGCACGCTCCAGCCTGAGGCGGCAGGAGCAGGGCAAGAGTTTGGCTTCCGTCGGAGCTGGCCAGACGAGGCATTGGTCGGCCCGCTGCGAAGTCACAGGTGCATCAAGCAACACAGTGGCCCGAGGCAGCCTCGGCTGCGGACAGCCCGTGAACATATATTGTTATGTCATAACATTTCAAGTGGCCTCAGTTGGATTGTGCGGAAGGGCCGTCACAGTCTTGAATGAAAGCGCCTGCTGGGTGCACCAATGTGAACCACGAAGGCCACAGCGCGTCGCTGACGAAGCTCCGGCGCATCGAGATTATTGGTTAACTCGATGCCGCCACGCTTGGTCTCGAGGCGAATTCGCAACTCTCATTACTCCGACAGCATCGCAATGGAGGCTATATGCGTGATCTTAGTCAATTGGAACTTGCAGAAGTGTCAGGCGGTACGAAGGGCATCAACATTCAGATTGGTTCGAGCGAAGGAAGCCACGTCAGCGGAACTCTCCACAGCTTCATGGAGACCGCGTATATGTATGGAAGGGTTGCGCCCTTCAGTGGAATCGGCGCTGCTGGTCTAATCTACCATCACCTCATGGCTCAATGATCCAGAATGCCTGATCGGGCGCCAGCGTGAATACGAGGCCGAACCTCTGAGGCACAATTCAGAATGATGTAGGCGCGTTAGCTAAGGCCCAGGCCCAATTCCGGGCCTGGGCCCTCGGGAGAAAGTTCTTGCTCAGGAGAATCGCGCACTGGAGGCCTCGCCCCATAGCGGAGAACAAGATATTCGTAGCTGCAATTGCAACTGTGGGCGCCGGTGCGGCACTTGGAGTTCTGAAATACTTCGACGTTTTTGGATCAAGAGCGATCGTCGAACTTCTCGCCTTCGCGGTTTGTGTCTGGCTACTTCCCAATGAGCCGAGGAGAGAGTGGACTTTCCGGCTTGGCGCTGCCTTGGTGGCCATTGGGATCGCTGGAGGCGCGATTTGGGTTTACGTCGTTGGAATCCCTGCAATACCACATACAAAATTCATCCCCTTTAGCGAAATTCCAATCAATTTCTATGTTCTTGGCTTGATTTCGACCTGCATTATCGGACCTCTTTTCGAGGAGAAGGTAGTGAGACACCTGCTCTTTGATGGCGTATCTCACTACTTCGGGCGCGTATTGGGAACCATCATGGTTAGCGCGGCATTTGCTGCGGTTCACGTCGACGCCGTTATCTCGTCATTCCTATTTTCGATACTGCTATGCATTTTGGCCTATCCATTCAACCTGAGCATAACCCAGCTGGCTACAGTCCACGGCACAATAAATCTCACAATAACGCAGTGGGTCATATTCTACCCGACGCTCAGGGACTACGGAATTCAGTCGTGAGCACCAGCGGACCTTCCCATGCAGCGCCGTGCGTTCAAGCCAGCGACTCGCGCAGGCAAGCACGAATGTCAACGCGGAGGAGCCTTTGATTCAAATGACCAAGCACAGTGACGCCAGCATCCTTGCTTTCGCTCTTGTAGCAGCCTTTGCTTTTTTTGTAGCTGGCTACCATGGCGGGAAATACCTCGCAAAGCAAGAAGATTCTGATAAGCGATCGGAACAGTCTCAGTAGTTTGAATTCACGATTAAAGGGGTGGGGAGTTCTACCCCGTCCCTTCTCGCATCACGCGCAGTTCTGCAGAACCTCCAACAACTACCCTGTTCAATTCGCCATTTCTAGCGATAGAGAGATGCTATCTTATTGACGCCGTGATTCAATCCGAGGCAGCGGAATGCGGTCTTGCATGCTTAGCCATGGTCGCGTCGCATCATGGCAACAACATTGGACTGCGGGAACTCCGCCGCCGCCATGCCCTCTCACTTAAGGGCTCGACGCTTGCTCAAGTCATTGAAATTGGAGGCGCGCTCGGCTTTCGTTGCCGCCCACTACGCCTGGACTTGGAGCACCTGAGTCAACTTCAACTACCCTGCATTGCGCACTGGGACATCGACCACTTCGTTGTAATCAGCAAGGTCCGTCGAAATGGCGTGACCGTTCTGGATCCCGCCTTTGGCAAACGCAAGCTTTCTCTGGATGAGGTCTCGCGCCACTTCACCGGAATTGCGCTGGAGTTGCACCCAACTGCCGAGTTCCGTGCAGTCCCGCGCCCGCCGGCCGTCTCGCTCGCGCAGCTGACGGGGAAGATCGAGGGATTCTGGCGTGCTCTAAGCTTGCTGCTGCTTCTGTCCATTGCTCTTCAGGTGTTTGTTCTGATAGCACCATTCTTCATGCAATGGACCGTGGATCAGGCCCTCATTGCTCATGACAGGGACTTGCTGACTGTGCTGGGCACTGGGTTTGCCCTCGCGCTCCTGCTGCAGGTCTGCATCGGGCAGATCCGAGGCCGAGCGGTCATCTACCTATCAAACCGGCTCAACCTGCAATGGACCGGCAACGTCTTCCGGCACCTGTTGCGTTTGCCTCTGGACTTCTTTGAGAAGCGTCATCTGGGTGATGTCACCTCACGGATGGGGAGCGTCCAAGCCATACAGCGAACGCTAACAACCAGTTTCGTTGAAGCGTTCGTTGATGGCCTCATGGCGGTGGTGACGCTGGGAATGATGCTGCTCTACAACTGGAAGCTTGCGCTGGTTACGTTGATTGCAGTTGCTCTGTATGCAATCGCGCGTGCTTGTGCCTTCGCCCCGCTCAGGCGAGGCACAGAGAGGCAGTTGATCGCCGGGGCACGGCAGGAGAGCCACCTGCTCGAGTCCATCCGGGGGGTTCAATCGGTGAAAGTTGCTGGCCGAGAGTCCATTCGCCAGGCCGGCTACTTCAATCTCATGAACGAAACGGTCAACCATGACGTTTGGCTCGCAAAGTTTGGGTTGAGCTTCGGCGGAGCCAATCAATTATTGTTCGGCTTGGAGCGCATTGCGGTGGTTTGGCTGGGTGCACTACTGGCAATGGAAAACGTCTTCTCCGTCGGCATGCTGATTGCCTACCTCGCCTACAAGGACCAGTTTTCACAACGAGTGGGAGCCTTGATCGACAAGTGGGTGGAGTTCCGCATGCTCCGTCTTCACGGCGAACGGCTCTCCGACATTGTTCTTACCGAACCAGAGAACCTCGCTTCCAGCACCAGCGCTCTGTCGCCGGACGGCATCCGAATTGAGGTCGAAGGGCTTGGATTCCGCTACGCCCCCGGAGAGCCCTGGGTGCTGAGGAACTGTAGTTTTGTAGTGGATCCTGGTGAGTCAGTCGCCATCATCGGCCCATCTGGCTGCGGAAAGACCACGCTGATCAAGATTCTCCTCGGCCTTCTCCAGCCGACGGAAGGTGAGATCCGCATCGGAGGCGTGCCCTTGTCAAAGGTCAGCGTAAGCGAGTATCGCAGCATGATCGGCGCGGTGATGCAAGATGACCAGCTCTTCGCGGGAAGTGTCAGCGAGAACATCGCCTTCGAAGACGATCACCATGATGAATCCAGGGTGCGTGAAGCCGCAGAGTTGGCCGCTGTGCATGACGACATCGCAGCGATGCCCATGGGCTACAACAGCCTGATCGGCGACATGGGGGCGACCCTCTCTGGTGGTCAGAAGCAGCGGGTGATCCTTGCACGCGCCCTGTATCGCAAGCCCCAGTTGCTCTTCTTGGACGAGGCAACCAGCCATCTGGATGTTGAGCGGGAAAGGCTGGTGAATGAAGCCGTCCGACAACTTGAGCTGACCCGGGTGATCATCGCCCATCGGCCAGAGACCATCGCCAGTGCAGACCGGGTGCTGATCATGCACGCGGGCGCGGTAGCGCGCGAGTTGGTGCAGAACGCATCAAGCTCCGCGAAAGCCGCACGGGACGGCCTTGAGGGGGGCCTCGCATGAGCGGCCTCTTCCGCAAGGAAGCCATCGATGCCCAGCGACGAAGCTGGCTCGGTGGAGTGTCCCTGGCGCAACCGCTCCGTTTCTGGATTCTTGCGGTGTTCGCAGCGATGGCTGCCTCGGCCATCGTCGGCTTCCTCTACCTGGGCGAGTATTCACGCAGATCCAGGGTTATGGGCGAGCTTGTGCCTGATCTCGGGCTTTCCACCGTGGTCGCTCCGTCGGCTGGCGTGGTTGCGAGACTGGATGTCGAAGAAGGCGACCACGTCCGGCGCCAGGACGGGCTGCTGACGATCAATGTGCCGCGGGTCACCTCCTCAGGGCAGGATGCCGTGTCCACGTTGCTTGACGCACAGCGCTCCCGTATGGCCAGTGTGGAGGCGATGAGCGAGTTCCAGGACAGGCAGCTCGCGGCACAGCAGGAGGGAGCCAAGGCCCAACGCTCGGCGATGCTGCGCGAGCTTTCGCAGATTGAGGCAGAGATCCACACCCGCGGCGAGCAGGTGCGAATTGGTCGCGAGACCCTCGCCCGATTTCGGAGCGTCGAGGATGAGCGCTACGTAAGCCTGGTTCAGATCAACCAACAAGAGCAATCGATACTCGAGGCGGTCAACGCGCAACAAGCCCTTCAACGCCAAGCGACCTCGATTCGGCGGAACCTGGCTGAACTGGAGCAGCGGCTCGCAGAAATTCCCCATCAGAGGCTCTCCGCCAAGGCGGCCTCGGAACGTGATCTGGCTGCATTGAGCCAGGAGACCGTCCGGATGGAGGCCGACGGGGAGCTGCTGCTTCGCGCACCAGTAACTGGACTGGTAGCAAATCGACTCGTCGAGGCCGGCCAGGCGGTGCAGCCGGGCCAACCCATTCTCAGTCTACTTCCCAAGGGATCCGAGCTTCGAGCACAACTGCTGGTGCCCAGCTCGGCCATTGGGTTCGTCAAATCAGGCGACCGGGTTCTCCTGCGCTATCAAGCCTATCCTTACCAGAAGTTCGGTGCCCACGAAGGAACGGTCATCCGCATCTCTCGCAGCGCGTTGACAGGATCCCAGAAGGACGGCGATGCAAGGCAGTCCTTGTATCGGGTCCTGGTCTCGTTGGACCAACAAGGAGTGCTGGCATACGGGAAGATGGAGACGCTCCGCCCAGGCATGCAGCTTGAAGCCGATATCATGGGCGAGCGCCGCAAGCTCTACGAATGGCTGCTGGAGCCTCTCTACTCCGTGACTGGAAAACTGGGAGGCTAGTAGCGGGTGCTAGCGATGGTGTCCCGGAAGTCAAAATCGTTTGTTTACCGGAAGAGCAGCGGATAGACGACAACCGCGGTGCCAGCAGCGCTGGTCAGCACGCCCAGCACTTCGGCCTGCCACTCGAAGGGCAGGACAATCATGACTTGGACGCCATTACACGAGGCCGTGGTCATGGGCGATGTTGCCGCGCTCACGCCACTAGGTTCCTGGAGGCGTGGGAACGGCGTGACCCTGCCGCCACGTGTGCGACGCTCCTTGCCGCAGGCGCTGAGCCAAACGCCCCGAATTGCCGACACGAGACGCCGTTCGGTCTGGCTTACCCGCGAGCTTTGAAGGCCTTCCTCTCGGCGTGAACTGAGACGCGTTTGCAACATCCGCAGCTGCGGAGTGAATTGGCGTGTTTTTTTGTGAATTAACTATATCTGGTGTTGATTTTGTAATTTTTACACAAGATCATGGGTTTGGGCGGTCGTCGCCCAAAACCATTGTCGAGGTCGAAATGGGCAAGAATCAGCACGTGGTGAAGCGGCCGGATGGCTGGGCGGTGCGTGGCGAAGGCAACTCGCGCGATACCTCTCACCACCGGACCCAGGAAGAGGCAAGGCAGCATGCGCGTGAGATCGCCATCAACCAGCGCAGCGAAGTGGTGATCCACGACCGTCAGGGCCTTATCCGGGACAAGGACAGTTACGGGAACGACCCAAATCCTCCTAAGGGTTGATCAACAAGGCCGCCGTTTGGCGGCCTTGTCTTTTGCTGGAGCTTGGGTTACCGACGGGGCAATGCGCACTCGAGCCATCCCCACCAGTGGGAGCAAGTGGACGCATTGCCCTGCTGGTTGCTGGCCCTTCTGCAAGCCTGTTAGGCTTCTAGGTATCGTTTGAGGTATCGTTTTTCAGTCGAATGTTCCGGACATTTTTCTTATGGAACAGTCGGTTAAGCGGATTTGGGTTCGATTCCCATCGCCCGCTCCATCCTTCAAGACCGCGCCGCTTTCCGCCGCGCAGGTCCCTCCAGACCGCCTCAGTACGCCGCGAACACGCTGGCCAACACGTCGGCATCCAGCACGCGCCCCTGATCGCGATTATGCGTGTGCAGGTACCAGACCTCGCCCGGTTCCAATTGCCGTGTCAGGTGCCACTGATTTTCCCGGGCCAGAATATCCACCCGGCCCTGGCAGCCGAGGCAGAAGCGGGCCAGAGGCTTGATCGCGGCGGCCTTGCCATTGACGTTCAGGGTCAGTGCGGGGGCCGCGTAGGTTTTCAGTTCCCCGGATGACGGATTCTCGGTGATGGTGACCGTGTCCCGACGCAGCGTGGCCACCTGCGCCTGCACCAACGGTTGCAGCCACAGTTCGATGGTGTCGAACAACACATGCAGCGATTGGATCCAGTCCTGGTACTGCTTTTCGACAGCGGCGGCCCTGGCCTGCTCCGCGTGTGCGGACTGCTGCAGCTTCTGTGCAAGTTGCTCCATTTTCGACATCGGGATTTCCGCTTTGGGAGGGGCTTCCATGGTGATCGGCACGCTCGCCTGCTTCCAGCCGAAAGCGACATTTTCGTAGAACTCCTAGAGGCGCTGCGGAGGGGCGCGTAACGCTTCAAACTTTTCCCATGGGCAGGCCCGCACTGAGCAACTAGCGTGAGCGGATACCGACCAGGAGCTGCCATCCATGAACTGCCGGAACGACGTCGTCGAGCGCATCCATCGAATCTTTCTTTCCGCCGGCGTCGGCTCGAACAAGCAGCTTGAAGCCGTGCGCGCGCTGGGGCGTGCCGGTGGTCCCAAGGCCGCGGAACTGCTCGAGCAGATCTACCAGCACGCGTTCAGCAATTCTGCCCTGCAGATGGCCTGCGTGGCGGCGCTGGGCGAAGCGGCCCGTGGCTTCCAGGTCAGTGCTGAACGGGACAGCTGAAGCTTCATCCACAACGCTCGAGATCGTCGACGACGGGCATCATCCGCCCGCCACACGCCCGCGCTATGCTGCGCGCCTGCCGACCGATCCCGCCGCGATGAAGCTCGCCATCCTGTCCCGCAACAGCTCCCTGTATTCCACCCGTCGGCTGGTCGAGGCGGCGCGCGCGCGCGGCCATACCGTGCGCATCCTCGACCCGTTGCGCTGTTACATGCGCATCGCCGCCGATGGCTTTTCCATGCACTACAAGGGCCGGCCGATGACCGGCGTGGACATGGTCATTCCGCGCATCGGTGCCTCGATCACCCGCTACGGCACCGCCGTGCTGCGCCAGTTCGAACTGATGGGCGCACGCACGCCCAATCCGTCCGATGCCATCCTGCGTTCGCGCGACAAGCTGCGCGCGCACCAGCTGCTGGCGGCCAAGGGCATCGACATGCCGGTTACCGTGTTCGGCGACAACCCCGATGACACCGTCGATCTGCTGTCCATGCTCGGCCCGCCGCCGCATGTGGTGAAGCTCAATGAAGGCACCCAGGGTCGCGGCGTGATCCTGACCGAAAAGGCCAGTGCCTCGCGCGGCATTGTCGAAGCGCTGCGCGGCCTGTACGCCAACTTCCTGATGCAGGAATTCATCGGCGAGGCCAAGGGCGCCGACCTGCGCTGCTTCGTGGTGGGCGACCAGGTGGTGGCGTCGATGCAGCGGCAGGCACCGGAGGGTGACTTCCGCTCCAACCTGCACGCTGGCGGCACCGCCGTGGCGGCCAAGGCCAGTCGCGCCGAGCAGCAGGTGGCGGTGCGTTCGGCCAAGGCGCTGGGCCTGTCGGTGTGCGGCGTGGACCTGATCCGCTCCGCGCGCGGCCCGCTGGTGCTGGAGGTCAACTCCACGCCGGGGCTGGAGGGCATCGAAGCGGCCTGCGGTGTGGACGTGGCCACACGCATCATCGAACACGTAGAGAAGATCAAAAAGCCTTGATTATTCATGGGGTTGTGATTCTCATGGGTAAATGATCCGGGGCTTTAACGAGGCTTTAATCGGCCCCGGCGTAGGCTTCAGCGAACCGCAGCTCTGCCTCTCAGCAGGATCGGTATCGGGATACGACTTCAGGCCCAGGCGGGTGCACCGCCTGGGCCTTTTTTATGCCTGTCGGCTCTGTGCCCAAGGTCTCTTGTGGAGGCCGCGTGACGGTCGTAGAGTTGGCCCTTCGTTCCGGGATGGATCGGGAGGTTGGCGATGTACCGCATCATGACGATCGCGTTGCTGCTGGGCCTGTCTGGCGCTGTTGCCGCCAAGCCGGAGAAAGTCGCTGTACAGATGGACCGGCAGGGGTCGGTCGCCGAGCAGATGCGCCAGGTGGAAACCGCGCTGGCTGCCCCCGACTATGCCGAACTGTCTGCCGAGGATCGCGGCCAGGTGCAGCAGGCGCTGTCGCGTATCCGCCAGCACATGGGCGAACGCCAGACCGTGCAGGAGCTGCCGCCGCAGTTGCAGGCCGAGGTCTTCAACGAGCAGGAACGCATCAACACCCTGATGGCGCGTGGCCATGACGACAGCCGGCAGATCTGCAGGTACGAACGCACCACCGGCAGCAACATGCCCAGGAGCCGCTGCCTGACCGTGGCCGAACGGCGCCGGATCGAAGAGAAAGGCAAGGCGCTGATCAACGACCAGCGCAGCTACAACACGCTCAGCCCACCGCCCGCCGGGCGTTGACCGCACCGCCTTTCGGTCCACCGGGGTGCCGTAACGGCGTATCGGTGGCACCGCAGGGTCGGTGTTCCACTCATGGAAGAACCTGGAGGTAACAATGCAGCGCATGACCCCCTTCACCCTGATGCTGGGCCTGGCACTGGCCACCACCGCGCACGCCAAGCCGGAGAAAGGGCAGGTGAAGTTCGACGCCAACGCACCGGTGGCCGAACAGATCCGCAACGTTGAGACGGCGATCAACACCGAGGACTACAGCGAGATCGGGCTGGAAGACAAAAGCCGTGTGCAGCAGGCGCTGGGCCGTATCAAGATCAAGATGGGCGACCACGAACGGGTAGAGCAGTTGAGCCCGCAGGACCGCACCGAGATCTTCAACGACCAGGAAGTGATCAACACGATCATGACCCGCGCCCATGCCGACAGCCGCATGGTCTGCCGCCGCGAGCGCACCACCGGCAGCAACATGCCGCAGAGCGTCTGCCTGACCGTGGCCCAGCGCCGCAAGGCGCAGGAAGACAGCCGCAAGGCCCTCAACGACAACCAGCGTTTCAACAACTACAAGCCGTAACCGGAGTTGGACCGGTCGCAGACCGCCATCGGTCACCCTGCCGTGCGTCCCTTGTGGACGCATCGGCGCAACCGTAAAGTCGAGACCCTATTCATGGACGAACATGGAGCTCGTCATGTACCGCACCACTATGCTCGCCCTGATGCTGTCGCTCGGCCTGGTGGCCACCGTGCAGGCCAAGGCGCAGAAGGACACCGTGCAGATGGATTCTTTCACCCCGGTATCCGAGCAGATCCGCCGCGTTGAAACGGCCATGGGCAGCGAGGACTACAGCGAGATCGGGCTGGAGGACAAGAGCCGCGTGCAGCAGGCGCTGAACCGGATCCGGATCAAGATGAATGGCCGCGAGAAGTTGGATGAGCTGGCCCCGCAGGAGCGCAACGACCTGTTCAACGAGCAGGAGATCGTCAACACCATCATGACCCGCGCCCAGGCCGACAGCCGCATGATCTGCCGCCGCGAGCGTCTGACCGGCAGCAACATGCCGACCAGCGTCTGCCTGACCGTGGCCCAGCGTCGCAAAGCCCAGGAAGAGAGCCGCCGGGCGCTGACCGACCAGCAGCGCATCAGCCGCTGAGCGCTCGCCCCGGGGGCGTTTGCCGGTGTCGTCCCTCCGGTACGAAATGTTAAGAATGGAACCTGTATCGTTCAGCAGGTAGACGTCGCGTCCACCCGCACAGGGGCATCCTGAGCAGGTGGGCCTGGCCCCCCGACGACCCTTCAAGAACCAGAGGTCCCAGTGCGCATTCTCGTAATCGAAGACAACAGCGACATCGCCGCCAACCTTGGCGACTACCTTGAGGATCGTGGCCACACCGTGGACTTCGCCGCCGACGGCGTGACCGGCCTGCACCTGGCGGTGGTCCACGAGTTCGACGCCATCGTTCTGGACCTGAACCTGCCGGGCATGGACGGCATTGAAGTCTGCCGCAAGCTGCGCAACGAAGCGCGCAAGCAGACCCCCGTACTGATGCTGACCGCCCGCGACTCGCTGGACAACAAGCTGGCCGGTTTCGATTCCGGCGCCGACGACTATCTGATCAAGCCGTTTGCGCTGCAGGAAGTGGAAGTGCGCTTGAACGCTTTGTCGCGCCGCGGCAAGGGCGTGCAGACCCGCGTGCTGGAAACCGGCGATCTGGAATACAACCTGGACACGCTGGAAGTGCGCCGCCAGGGCAAGCTGCTGCAGCTCAACCCGACCGCGCTGAAGATCCTGCAGGCCCTGATGGAGGCCGCGCCGGCCGTGGTTACCCGCCAGGAACTGGAGACCCGCGTCTGGGGCGAAGAGCTGCCCGATTCGGATTCGCTGCGTGTCCACATCCACGGCCTGCGTGCGGTGGTCGACAAGCCGTTTGAAGTGCCGCTGATCCAGACCCGCCATGGCATCGGATACCGCATCGCTACCCCGGAAGCCTGATTCCGTGGCAACCAAGGGGGAGCGCCGGCGTTCGCCGTATCGGCGGCGCCTGCGCAGCCGCATCATCGTCTCGTTCGTGTTGTTGGGCTTCTGCCTGACGACACTGTTCGCGTTCGCCACCAACTGGGCCCGCATGCGCGTGGAAAACCAGCTGGTGGAAGACGTGATGAACCGCAACATCAACGAGTACGTGCGGCGGTTCTACGAGAGCCCGGATCGCAACCCCGATCTGCCCGTGCAGCAGATGCGCGCGCGCCTCGTCAAACCCGACAAGTTCGAGGCGTTGCGCGAGGAAGAGCCGGACTGGGCTGCGCTGCCCGATGGCAATCACAACATCTCTGGCGTGGACGAGCGCGGGCAACCGTATGCGTACAAGCTGGCCGTGCGCAAAACACCCGACGCCTGGGCATTCCTGGCCTACGACATGACCGACAGCGTGCGCGGTGGGCAGCAGCTCAACCGCGCGCTGGTGCTGTCGGTGCTGGTGTTCAGCCTGCTGTCGCTGGTGCTGGGCTGGTGGTCGGCCTCGAAGGTGATGAAGCCGGTCTCGGACCTGGCCGCGCGGTTGCGCGCCTATCGCGGCGGCACCAGCGAGCCCGAGCCGCTGGCGCCACGTTTCCCCGATGACGAAGTGGGGCAACTGGCGCAGGCGCTGGATGATTATTCGTCGCGGCTGACCGAAGTGGTGCAGCGCGACCGTGAGTTCAACGCCGACGTCAGCCACGAGTTGCGCACGCCGCTGGCGGTGATACGTGGCGCCACCGAGCTGCTGCTGACCCGGCCCGGCCTGGATGAGAAGGTGCTGCAGCGTCTGCAGCGCATCCAGCGTGCCGAACAGCAGTGCAGCGACCTGATCGGCGCGCTGCTGCTGCTGTCGCGCAACGAACGAGGGCAGGGCACCAGCAACGTCGCGCGCGTAGCCGAACAGCTGCTGGATGCCCACCGCGCACAGCTGGGCGGCAAGCCATTGGAACTGGCACTGGAAGGCGAGCGCAACCTGGTGATCGATGCGCCGGAAGCCGCATTGTCGGTGGCGCTGGGCAACTTGATCGGCAACGCGGTGAAGTACTCGCAGGATGGTGAGGTGCGCGTCTTTGTCGGCAGCAATTCGGTGTCGGTAACCGACAGCGGACCGGGCCTGAGCGAAGAGGATGCCGCCAAGCTGTTCCAGCGCGGCTATCGCGGCACGCACGCCGGCCATTCGCAGGGCGGTGGTATCGGCCTGTCGATCGTCAGCCGCCTGTGCGATCTGTATGGCTGGCAGGTGAGCGTGCGCCCCGGTGGCGAGCGCGGCGTGATCGCCACCCTGACGTTCTCGCCGAAGCCGTTGTAAGGGCCTCTGCTTTGGTGGGTGCCGACCTTGGTCGGCAATGGCTCTGCTTTGGTAGGTGCCGACCTTGGTCGGCACGAATCCGGCCGGCGCCGTATAGCGCCCAGTGTCGCTTGTGCCACCGAATCCCCCTCGCAGGAACCCAGGGCCAGAAGCCCAACACGACATCACCGTGATCGCCGCCACGCCGCGTGCGTGTCCGCATGCACGCATTCGTACCCTCAACTGCGGCTTGAGAATTTCCTTACAGATCACAGCGCTGCGTGATGGCCAGATGGGTCGGCCGGGGCAGGTGCCCTGGCCGGGATTGGCGTCCTGAAAAAAATCCAACATTCAGCAATCTTCGACGGCCCCTCGGTCAGTCGTCGAAAATGCACCGCGTGCCTTGCTTCGGCGGGCGGTGCGTGGGGATTCATCAGAATCCGCTGGAGTCTTTTTGCTGAATGTCGGACCTCCGGTACGCCAACCCGCACCGTCCGCCACCTCGCATCCGCAGGTGGCTCGTCGTCTGCGAGGAGATTCACCATGTCCGCACGCCCCTTGTTCCCCCAGCTGCACGCCCTGATCGGCGAAGCCGCTGACCTGCTGCCCGCCGACGTCGCCGAGCGCATCGAAACCCTGCTCGATGATCCCAAGGATCTGCTGCCCGCGCTGCTGGCCCGCATGGACGGGCGCGATGCAGCCGACGGCCGACGGCTGGAAGCGCAGGGCCTGAGCCCGGCCCAGGCGGCCACCATGGCCGGCCTCAGCCGCACCCTGGCCGGCTTGAATGCACTCATGCAGGTGCTGCACGCCGCCGAAGCCGCCCGCGAGCAGGGCGGTGCCCATCAGCAGCTCAGCCCGGATGTCGTAGATGGATTGCTGCTCGGCGCACGAGAACTGGCCCGTTATGCCCGCCTGCAGCTGGAGTAGATCCACGCCATGCGTGGATGCAGAACACTTTGTAGAGCCGAGCCCATGCTCGGCTTGATGATCGCAGCCGAGCATGGGCTCGGCTCCACAGCAGTTCCACGCTGGCGCCGGGTAGATCCACGCCATGCGTGGATGCTGTTCGGTAGTGCCGGCCGCTGGCCGGTAGCCAGGCCTCAGCCCCCAGCCAACCCCAGATACCGCGCATGCAGCGCTTCCACCTGCGCCTGCAGGTCCCCCGGGTGACCATCGCTGACCACCACATCATTGGCCGATGCCGACTCCCGCGCGCGGCCGGCCTGGGGGACGATGATGTGGTAGGTATAGGGCTAAGAGGGGCTAGAAACGCGAGACTTTTATTGCTTGCAAGAAGGCCGTTGCTACATGTGGCTGAGCTGGTAAAAGTACGTTGATTGCAATGCGCGCATGCTCAATTGCATCATTCTGGTGTTCATACGGTTTGCCGTTCTATTTGTGGAATTTGCCAATCATCGGTGGAAGTGATGCATCTCGGGATTGAAGTAAAGTTGATGGCTTCCGTAGCTAGTTGTGCGAGCTATGGCCTGGTGACGCAATTCTCGCGGGAAGTGAATGAGCTGGACGCGGCGGATATTCTGATCAGGAAAGTCATTGAATGTCGCGGAGCGGCAACCCTGGCTGAGTCGACCCATCAGGCTCCTGAGATCATCGTGCGAGTTCGGGTAGGCGAGGGGGATAGGGCGTGTCTAAATCTCTCTTCCGCAACCCTTGAAAAGATGGCATCTATATCTGCCTCATTAAGTTTTGATCCCGAGTTGACTGGAGACGGCGGCGCAGATGGTTTGGAATTGGAGGAGGAATGTGCTCCATCGACGCGACCTGAGCTGGTTGTCGTTCTCGTTGGTGACTCTCCTGTAAGTGGTGAAGAAGTCATCCTTTCCAGAGTCGAGCGCCAGCAATATGGAACTGGCGACATCCAAGGGGGAGTTCATGAAGCGTTGCAGCGCGGCCTTGAGAAGGTGGGAGGAGAGGCGAAGGTGTGGGCGCTGGAGGTGGGAGTACGCCTATCGAGTCAGCGCGGGGTGTGGCCGGGTTTCAATCTTTCTTGTGACGTGATCAGACTGATGGCGTCTAGTGGAGTCTCATTGGATTTCGATCCGTATGTCTAGCTCGGTCCTGTTGGTGGCCGACAATGGAGATCCGAATCGGCCGCCCCGTATGGCGCTATCCGAAGCATGCTTGAGCTCGAAGCCCGCTCTGATCTCGTCGACATTCATGGACTTTCCTGAGTGCTTCCTATGAACTACCCACATGGGGAAAAGGTGCTACTTGGCGACACCGTTGATCTTGGTGGCGGAACGCGCGGGATCGTGGTTGCCGTGATCGATGATGAGTCTTATGCAGTTGGCTTTTCCGCGGAAGAGTGGCGGTACCTCGGACGAGGTGCGTTGTTGCGAGCGCCTGGATTCGGTCTGCTGCACTGTGCAGACGCTGAGTACGACTTCACTTTGATCGACCGAGGGCGATCAGGAATTCTTGAGCCGTAGAGCTGAGGGGCTTGATTCATCCACCAAGAGATTGGCGTTCTTCGCGCCCATAGCAGAGTCTTTGGTGCGCACACAGGAAGATAGATGGTTGCCGTGCGTCTTTTCGGATGTCTCGTAGGTGTGCTGATGGTCGTCTATGGCGTGGCGGTCATGGACGATGCATTGATTGGGACAGGTCCTTGCCGAGCGAACTGCGGTCTGTATAGCGCCTTGATTCGTTTGTTCGGGCAATCGGTCTATAACAAGTTGATGGGCTTTTCCTGGGTTGTTGCGGGGGTGATGTTCATTTTTGTTTCCATTGTGGTTTGGCGCGGAAAAGGATCTGCGGAAAGGCGTAGGCGGAAAAAGGGACGCCGAGGCCGATCGAGATGAGTGGATGAAATATCTCAGGAGATCCAAGTTGTGTGTGAAAGCGCTTCCGCGCAATGCGGACGGCTCAGCCCCCAGCCAAATCCAAATAGCGCTCATGCAGCGCTTCCACCTGCGCCTGCAGGTCTTCCGGGTGGCCATCGTTGACCACCACATCATCGGCCAGCGCCAACCGCTGCGCACGGCTGGCCTGGGCGGCGATCATCTTGTCGGCCAGCGTGGCGTCGATGCCGTCGCGCTGCATCAGCCGGGCGTGCTGCACGGCTTCGGGTGCATCCACCAGCAGCACCCGGTCCAGCCACGGGTAGGCGGTCCGCCCACCGACCTCGGTCAGTAGCGGAATGGCGGCAATCGCGTAGGGGCTGGTGGCCTGCTCGCACTGCTGTTGCATCAGAAGGCGGATGGCCGGATGGGTGATCGCTTCCAGCGCGGTCCGTTCGGCCGGATCGGCGAATACGTGGGCACGCAAGCGCGCCCGGTCAAGGCTGCCATCCGTCAGCAGCATGTCGGCGCCGAAGCGCTCGGCGATGCGGCCCAGGGCAGGGCTGCCGGCAGCAACCACCGCGCGGGCGGCCAGATCGGCGTCGGCCACCACGATGCCCAGCGCCTCGAAGCGCCGGGTCACCTCGCTCTTGCCGGCGGCAATGCCGCCGGTCAGGCCCACCACATACCGGCTCATGGGGATTCCCCTCAGCGCAGCCCGCTCAACACCAGGTACTGCTCGACCACGGGCGCGCCCCACATGAAGTACAGCCAGCCCGCGATGGCCAGGTAGGGGCCGAACGGGATGGGCGTGGCGCGATCACGGCCGCGGGTGTACAGCCAGATCGAGCCGATGATGGCGCCCAGCACCGACGACAGCAGGATGATCGGCAGGATGCCCTTCAGCCCGCACCAGGCGCCGAGGGCGGCCAGCAGCTTGAAATCGCCGTGGCCCATGCCTTCCTTGCCGGTCAGCTGCTTGAATAGCCACCAGACCATCCACAGCGACAGATAGCCCACCGCCGCGCCGACCAAGGCAGGCTTGGCCGGCATATACAGGTTGTCGATGTTGCCTATCAGGCCCAGCCACATCAGTGGCAGGGTCAACTGGTCGGGCAGCAGCTGGGTGCGCAGGTCGATGCCGGACAGGGCGATCAGGAAGCAGGTCAGCACGATGGCGCCGAAGCCCTGCCAGCCGAAACCGAACTGCCAGACGCAGGCCAGCACCAGCACCGAGGTCAGGGCCTCGACCAGCGGGTACTGCAACGAGATCGGCGCCTTGCAGTGGCGGCACTTGCCGCCCTGGATGATCCAGCTGAACAGCGGGATGTTCTCGTACCAGCTCAGCTTGTGCTTGCAGTGCGGGCAGTGCGAGGGCTCGACCACGATCCCCGGTGGCGGGGGCTCGTAGAAGTCCGGTTCTTCCAGGACCTCGCGCGCATCGCGCTTCCACTGCCACTCCAGCCGCTTGGGCAGGCGCAGGATGACGACGTTGAGGAAACTGCCCAGCAGCAGCCCCAGGGCGGCCGCGGCGGGGTAGCCGAGGCCGGGATGCTGGTCGAGAAATGCCATGTAGTGATTATCCGACGACGGAAGCGAGCTTGAAGATCGGCAGGTACATGCCGATGACCATGCCGCCGACGATGGTACCAATGATCACCATGATGATCGGCTCCAGCAGGCTGCTCAGGGCGTCAACGGCATTGTTAACCTCCTGCTCATAGTACTCGGCCACCTTGAACAGCATGGCGTCCAGGGCACCGGCCTCTTCGCCGATGCCGGTCATCTGGATGACCATGTGCGGGAACAGGGCGGTCTGCTTCATGGCCATGTTGACCGGGTAACCGACCGAAACGTCATCGCGCATGCGCAGTACGGCATGCTCGTAAACCGTATTGCCGGTGGCGCCGGCCACGATGCCCAGGGCTTCCACCAAGGGCACGCCGGCCTTGAAGGTGACGGCGGTGGTACGGGCAAAGCGCGCGATCGAGCTGTTGTGTATGATCTGACCGATGACCGGCATCTTGAGCACCAGTCGGTCCATGCCGTGCTGCATCTTGGGTGATCGCTTGTAGGCCGCGATGAAGCCGACGATCGAACCGATGATGACCAGCAGGATCAGCCACCACCACGAGACCATGAAGCGGGACAGATTGACGATCATCTGGGTGAAGGCGGGCAGGTCCGCGCCGAAGCCCTTGAACACGTCCTCGAACTGCGGCACCACCCAGACCAGCAGGATGCCGCTCACCAGAAGTGCGACCGCCAGCACCATGGCCGGATAGAACATCGCCTTCTTGATCTTGCCCTTCAGGGCTTCGATGTTCTCTTTATAGTTGGCGACAGTGTCCAGCACTGTCTCCAGCACGCCGGCACCTTCGCCGGCCTTGACCAGATTGCGGTAGAGCTCGTCGAACTGTACCGGGTGCTTGCTGACAGCCTCGTACAGGGATGATCCGCCCTCGATATCGGTTCGCAGGCCGTCCACCATCTTCTTCATGCGCGGGTTCTTGTGCCCGCTGGCGATGATTTCCAGCGAACTCACGATAGGCACACCGGACTTCATCATGGTGGCCATCTGCCGGCTGAAGAACGCGATGTCCTTCGGCGAGATTCGGCTGCCGGAGCCGCCGAACAACGGTTTGGGCTTGAGTTTGACCGTGCCTGGCGTAATGCCTTGGCGGCGCAACTCAGCCCGCAGCAGGTTCGCATTCTTCGCGGCCTGCTCCCCTTTCATCTTCACTCCGCGCTTGTCGGTCCCCACCCAGACAAACGGCTGCAGTTCCGTGGTGCTGCGCGCCACGGGCTCCTTCTTGATCGCACTGCGACTGACAGACATATAGGCTCCCCAAGACCCGCCATCCCCAGGCGGGCGTCTAGCCGTCGATGGTAGCGGGTTCATGCCCGTCTGGGCAGTTGCCAGGGGGGCGATGATGCGAATTCGTGCCGGGTGCCGACCAAAGGTGACGTACTGCGTCACATTGCCGCGTCCATCGCAGATTCGCATCCGGGGGGTTCCCATCCGTGAAATAGCTGCCATCATGGGCGCGGGGAAATCCAGGGGGAGGCGTGCCGGGGTTGGCACGCAACCTGCGTTGATCCACCCGCAGGGGGCAGGACCCGCTCAGCTGGCCGCTGGCCAGACCGATCCTGTGCTCTGAAATCAACCACCACTATCTTGGGGATGTACCAAATGAAGAACCAGAAGGGCTTCACCCTTATCGAACTGATGATCGTCGTTGCGATCATCGCCATCCTGGCCGCCATCGCCCTGCCGATGTACCAGGACTATGTGGCCAAGTCGCAGGTCACTGCTGGCCTGGCTGAAATCACCCCCGGCAAGACCCAGTACGAAGTTGCCTTGAACGAAGGCAAGACCACTGTCGCCAATATTGCCGAGCTGGGTCTGAAGGACTCCGATCGCTGCACCATCACCCCGATCACCGCTCTGACCGAGACCGGCTCGATCGAGTGCACCCTGAAGGGCAACACCAAGATCATCGGCAAGAAGATCCGCGTGGAACGTGCTGCCGACGGCACCTGGGCCTGCAAGACCGATATCACCGCAGCGGACAAGAAGTACATCCCGAGCGGCTGCGTCACCGGCTAATGTGAACTGCATTGGTTGATCAGAGGCCCCGCTCGTCGGGGCCTCTTTTTTGGGGCCTGACTGCTTGGGCAGTCAGATTCGCTGAAGCAGGTCTGGAACCATTGGGGAGTGTTCCATATGAGCCGGGAGCGTGGGTTTTCTTTGATTGAGCTGATGATCGTCGTCGCGATCATTGCGATCCTCGCGGCAATTGCATTGCCGATCTATCAGGACTATGTCGCGAGGGCGCAGTTGTCGGCAGCTTTCGCCGACATCCGTCCGGGCAAGACGACAATTGAAACGACAGTGCAGGATAGTCGGGACAGTTCGTTGATCGACGCAACTTATGTGGGTTTGAGGCCTTCTCCGCGTTGTTCGGAAGTCTCGGCAGAGCTGGCGGCCAGTGGCGTGGCCAGCATAGGCTGTACCGTCATTGGTGGCCCTGCCATCAACGGCAAAGATCTCATCCTCCGCCGCGCAGCCGACGGCACCTGGACCTGCGACGGCAGCGCCTTCGAAGCGCGCTATCGCCCAACCGGCTGTTGATCACACTTCGGCCTGCCAATGGGATGTCGGCGGGCCGTTGACGGGGCTATCATCCCGGGGGGAGTCAGGATCGTGCCTGCCGGGCTGGGAGTGCCGGGCGAGGCAGTCATGCTGATGGATTGGCGTCGTCGTCGGCCAGCGGGTCGCGGCAGGTTCTGCTGCCCTGTGCGGTGCCCCTGGAGGGCGCGCCGCACTGCCTGACCCATGATGAGCCAAGGATTCATATGAACGCCGTAACCACCGCCAATCTCGTCGGCATCACCGGCTTGGCCCGTCGCCTGGTCCAGGATGGTGCGCTGGACGAGGCTTCCGCCCGCGACGCCATGGCCAAGGCCGCTGCGGCCCGCCAGCCGCTGCCGACCTGGTTCGCGCAGAACAAGGTGGTTGGGGCTGCTCAATTGGCGGCCGCCAATGCGGTCGAGTTCGGCATGCCGCTGTTCGACGTGTCCACGTTCGACGCCAGCCAGAACGCGATGAGCCTGGTCAGCGAGGAGCTGCTGCGCAAGCACAACGTGCTGCCGCTGTTCAAGCGCGGCGGCAAGCTGTTCGTGGGCACCAGCAACCCGACCCATTCGCTGGACGAGATCAAGTTCCACACCAATCTGGTGGTGGAGCCGATCCTGGTGGATGAAGACCAGATCCGCCGCACGCTCGAGCAGTGGCATGCCAGCCATGACACGCTGGGCGACGCGCTAAGCGGTGACGACGATGGCATTGGTAACCTGGATGTGTCCGGCGGTGATGAGGACATTTCCGGGGGCGGCGACGCCGGCATCGATGCCAAGGGCGATGACACCCCGGTGGTGAAGTTCGTCAACAAGGTGCTGGTGGACGCGATCCGCAAGGGCGCCTCGGACATCCACTTCGAGCCCTATGAAGACGACTACCGCGTGCGCCTGCGCATCGATGGCCTGCTGAAGATGGTCGCGCGCGCGCCGGTGAAGTTGAACCAGCGCATCGCCGCGCGCCTGAAGGTGATGGCGCAGCTGGACATCGCGGAGAAGCGCGTGCCGCAGGACGGACGCATCAAGCTCAACCTGTCCAAGACCAAGCAGATCGACTTCCGCGTGAGCACC
>Ga0308166_1001496_pt1 | contig 24577 bp, 26 predicted proteins | sample PhyCR2_2_FD_202137 | JGI IMG/M metagenome (GOLD analysis project Ga0308166, IMG submission 202137) | Phyllosphere microbial communities from UC Gill Tract Community Farm, Albany, California, United States - DLSLCC.R2 | ecosystem: Host-associated > Plants > Phyllosphere > Unclassified | place... | reverse complement strand
AATGGGCGGTACTACTACGCCAAGGTGGCGTACAGCTGGTAAGCCTGCAAGCAGCAAAAAAAAACCGGTGACAGACACCGGTTTTCTGGGAAACCGGTGTCTGTCACCGGTTTTTTTGTTTACGCCGCTTCCGCTCCCAGCAACGCCTGTTCGATATCGCCGCGCTTGAGCTCCGGCGCGAACTGCGCGATGAATTCGTACGCATACGCGCGCAGGTAGGCGCCGCGCCGCACGGCCAGGCGCGTGGTGTTGGCGGCAAACAGGTGCGACGCTTCGATCGCGCGCAGGCCCTGGTCGCGGCCGTGATCGAACGCCATCGAGGCGACGAGTCCCACACCCAGTCCCAGCGAGACGTACTGCTTGATGACGTCCGAATCCATCGCCGTCAGCACGATGTCGGGACGCACGCCAGCCTTGTCGAACGCGTCGTCGATATGGCCACGGCCCGTGAAGCCCACGTCGTACGTAATCAGCGGGAACTCGGCCAGGTCTTCCAGCCGTACCGGCAGGCGATGCAGCAGCGGGTGGCCGTCCGGCACGACGATCAGGTGGCTCCAGCGGTAGCACGGGAACGACACCAGGTCGGGGAATTGCGACAGGCCCTCGGTGGCGATGCCGATATCGGCCTTGCCCGACAGGACCCAGTCCGCAATGTGCTCCGGTGAGCTTTGCTGCAGGGCGATGCGCACGTCAGGGAACGCGTTGCGGAAGTGCTGCACGGCGCGCGGCAGCGCGTAGCGCGCCTGCGTGTGCGTGGCGGCCACCGTCAGCGTGCCGGTGCTTTGTCCCTTGTATTCGAGGCTGGCCTGCTGCAGGTTTTCCGCTTCGATCAGCAGCCGGTCGATGATCTTCAGGATGCCCTTGCCGGGCTCCGTCAGGCCCGTCAGCCGCTTGCCGTTGCGCTCGAAGATGACGACCCCCAGCTCATCTTCCAGTTCGCGGATCTGGCGGCTCACACCAGGCTGCGACGTGAACAGTGCATTGGCCACTTCCGTCAGGTTGTAGTTGCGGCGCGCGGCCTCGCGAATGGAACGCAGTTGTTGGAAATTCATATCGCGGCTCCTTCGTCGACAAACACGTGCAGGCGCTTCGGCCGCACCACCAATGTCTCGCCCTCTTTCAGGTCCAGGTGGCGGAAGCGGTCGTTCGAGATCGTCGCTTCGATGATCTGGGCGTTGTCGGCGCGTTCCAGGTCCAGCTGGGCCAGCGGGCCGATCGCGTGCGCGCGGCGCAGCTTGACGACGATGCCTTCCGCGCCCTGCGCATAGCGGTCGATCTCCAGGTCGTGCGGGCGCACATAGGCCGTGCCCTTGCCGTCCTGGACGCCGCGATGCTGGTCCGGCACGTCGAACCGCACGCCTTCGCTGGCCAGCACGCCGTCATGCACGCGGCCGTGGAAGACGTTGACGTTGCCGAGGAAGCCGTAGACGAACGGCGAAGCGGGATGGTTGTACACCTCGTCCGGGGCGCCCAGCTGCTCGACGCGGCCCTTGTTCATCAGGACCACCTGGTCGGCCACTTCCAGCGCTTCTTCCTGGTCGTGGGTGACGAAGATCGACGTCACGTGCAGGTCGTCGTGCAGGCGGCGCAGCCAACGGCGCAGTTCCTTGCGCACCTTGGCGTCAAGGGCGCCGAACGGCTCGTCCAGCAGCAGCACGCGCGGTTCGACGGCCAGTGCACGGGCCAGGGCGATGCGCTGGCGCTGGCCGCCGGAGAGCTGCGGCGGATAGCGGTCGGCCAGCCAGTCCAGCTGCACCAGTTCCAGCAGCTCTTTCACTTTCCTGCGGATCTGGTCTTCGGACGGACGCTCGCCGCGCGGTTTCACGCGCAGGCCGAACGCCACGTTCTCGAACACCGTCATGTGCTTGAACAGCGCATAGTGCTGGAACACGAAGCCCACCTGGCGCTCGCGCACGTGGCGCGCCGACGCGTCCTCGCCATCGAGCAACACCTGCCCGGAGTCCGGGTGTTCCAGGCCGGCGATGCAGCGCAGCAGCGTCGTCTTGCCGCAGCCCGATGGGCCCAGCAGCGCCGTCAGCTCGCCCGCCGGGAAGTCCAGCGACACGTTGTTCAGCGCCGTGAAGTCGCCGAAACGCTTGTTGATGTTCTTGACTGCGATCGTCATGTCAGTACTCCGCTCAGTGTTCGGTGCTGTCGTCGGCACGGCTTTCGTGCAGGCGCCATTCGATAAAGGATTTCAGGGCCAGCGTGACCAGTGCCAGCAGCGCCAGCAGCGAGGCGACGGCAAAGGCGGCCACGAAGTTGTATTCGTTGTAGAGGATCTCGACCTGCAGCGGCATCGTGTTGGTCTCGCCGCGGATGTGGCCCGACACCACGGAGACGGCGCCGAACTCGCCCATCGCGCGGGCGTTACACAGGATCACGCCGTACAGCAGGCCCCATTTGATGTTGGGCAGCGTGACACGGAAAAACGTCTGCCAGCCCGACGCACCCAGTACCACGGCCGCTTCCTCTTCCTCGCTGCCCTGCGCCTGCATCAGCGGGATCAGTTCGCGCGCGACGAATGGGAACGTGATGAAGATCGTCGCCAGCACGATGCCGGGCACCGCGAACAGAATCTTGATGTCGTGCGCCATCAGCCATTCGCCGAACCAGCCCTGGGCGCCAAACAGCAGCACGTAGATCAGGCCCGAGATCACGGGCGACACGGAAAACGGCAGGTCGATCAACGTCAGCAGCAGGCTCTTGCCGCGGAATTCGAATTTCGCCACGGCCCACGACGCGGCAACGCCGAACACGAGGTTCAGCGGCACGGCGATGCCGGCGGCGATCAATGTCAGCTTGATGGCGGAGATGGCGTCTTCGTCGACGATGGCTTCGACGTACGTCTGCCAGCCCTTGCGCAGCGCTTCGGTAAACACGGCAACGAGCGGCACGAACAGGAACAGCGTGAGGAACGCCAGTGCGACGGCCAGCAGCGCCCAGCGCACCCACGCGGGTTCCAGGACGTCGGAAACGGTCGGCAGTTCGCCGCGGCGAGAGGATGTGCTCATATTATTTCCCCGACTTGCCGCGCGCCCAGGCCTGCAGCAGATTGATGGTCAGCAGCATGATGAACGAGACGATCAGCATGACGACGGCAATCGCCGTGGCACCCGCGTAGTCGTACTGTTCCAGCTTGGTGATGATGAACAGCGGCGTGATCTCGGACACCATCGGCATGTTCCCCGCGATGAAGATGACGGAGCCGTATTCGCCGGTGGCGCGGGCAAAGGCCAGCGCGAAACCCGTCATCAGCGACGGCATGATCGTCGGGAACACGACCTTGATGAACGTCTGCAGCGACGACGCGCCCAGCGACGCGGCGGCTTCCTCCAGCTCGCGTTCCGCATCCTCCAGCACGGGCTGCACGGTGCGCACGACGAACGGCAGGCCGATGAACGTCAGCGCCAGCACGACACCGAGCGGCGTGAACGCGACCTTGATGCCCAGCGTGCCTTCGATGAACGTGCCCAGCCAGCCGTTGGACGAATACAGGGCGGTCAGCGTGATGCCGGCAACGGCCGTCGGCAGCGCGAACGGCAGATCGACCAGCGCGTCGATGAAGCGCTTGCCGGGGAAGCGATAGCGCACCAGCACCCACGCGACGATGCCGCCGAAGATGACGTTGATGAAGGCGGCGATGAGGGAAGCGCCGAACGTCAGACGGTATGACGCCATCACGCGCTCGGACGTGACGGCGGCCCAGAAGGCTTCCCACGTCATCGTAAACGTCTTCAGGAAGACGGCGGACAGCGGGATCAGGACGATCAGCGTCAGGTAGAAAATCGTGAAGCCCAGCGACAGCTTAAAGCCCGGCATGACGCGGTACGGCGCCCTGCTCTTCGTCGCGGCTTGGATCGGCACCGGCTGTGCGGCCGGCAGGACTGCGGACATGGTGGCCCCTCTTATTACATTTTCGGATAATGAGGCCGAATAATCGCAGAGGAGCGTAATAACCCAAACTATGCTTTTGTCATTTGCTTAGATGCCAGATGGGATATGAAAGCAAAAAACCGGTGACAGACACCTTTTTCCGCCATGCGAAAAAAGGTGTCTGTCACCGGTTTTGGGGGCTGTGACGTCTCTTACTTGTTCGGTTGCGGCGTCAGGCGCAGGTACGGCTTCGGCGCCGTGAAGCCTTTCGGGTACTTCTGCTGGATGACTTCCGGGTCCTGCACCGTCAGAGGGATGATGACGTCGTCGCCGTCTTTCCAGTTGCCCGGCGTGGCGACGGTGTGCTTGTCCGTCAGCTGCAGGGCGTCGATGACGCGCAGGATTTCGTCGAAGTTGCGGCCAGTGCTCAGCGGGTACGTGATCTGCAGGCGGATCTTTTTCGCCGGATCGATGACGAACAGCGAGCGCACCGTGGCGGTGGCCGACTGTTCCGGGTGAATCATGTCGTACAAGGTCGAGACCTTGCGGTCCGCGTCGGCGATGATGGGGAAGCCGACGACGGTCTTCTGCGTCTCCTCGATGTCCTTGATCCACGCCGTGTGGGAATCGGCGGTGTCGACGGACAGCGCGATCGCCTTGACGTTGCGTTTGTCGAACTCGGGCTTGAGCTTGGCGGTCAGGCCCAGTTCCGTCGTGCAGACTGGCGTGAAGTCGGCCGGGTGGGAAAACAGCACGACCCACGAGTCGCCGGCCCACTCATGGAATTTGAGGCGGCCGATGCTGGAATCCTGTTCGAAATCGGGGGCGGTATCGCCGAGGCGTAGCGTCATGTGAGTCTCCGGATGAAAGTGATCTTAAAAGTTCGTCAATAAGCGGACAGTGCATTGTGCGCCCGTTCGGCCAGCGCTTGCAACTGCTGCTGGCCGAACAGCCAGTCGCCCAGGCCGGATTCGGCGTTGATATGGCCCAGCTCGCCGCCTTCGATGAACGTGCTGCCCCAGCGTCCGGCCCAGCCGCGCGCCCGCTCCAGCGTCATCCACGGATCGTTGGCGCTGGCAATCATGATCGACGGGCACGGCAGTGCATCATGCGGCAGCAGGTCGGTGACGCCGAACTTGTCCGGATCGGCCGGCGCCACCAGCAACAGACCGGCGACGTGTTCCGGGTCGCGCGCCACGCTGCGCACGGACGCCAGGCAGCCGAAGCTGTGCGCGACGATCAAGGTCGGGCGCCGGTCGCGGGCCGCATCCACACGGCCGCTCCAGGCCGGCAGGTCCGGCTCGCTCCAGTCCTGCTGTTCCACACGCTGGAACGACGGATACAGGCGCTGCCAACGGCTTTGCCAATGGTCCGGCCCGCTGTTATGCAGCCCGGGCGCCACGAGGACGCGGTATGGCGCAAGCGTCGGCATCATGCGTCCGTTATTTCTGGTAGATCTGGTCGAACACGCCGCCGTCGGCGAAGTGCGTTTTCTGTGCGCGCGCCCAGTCGCCGGCCACATCGCCCAAGGTGAACAGCTTGACGTTGGGGAACTGCGCCGCGTACTTTTTCGCTTCCTTTTCCACCGTCGGGCGGTAATAGTTCTTGGCGATCAGTTCCTGCGCCGCATCCGTGTACAGGAAGTTCAGGTAAGCCTCGGCCACCTTGCGGGTGCCGCGCCGGTCGACGACCTTGTCGACGACGGCCACCGGCGGCTCGGCCAGGATCGAGACGGACGGGGCGACGATCTGCACCTTGTCCGGGCCCAGTTCCTTGATCGCCAGCAGCGCTTCGTTTTCCCAGGCGATCAGCACGTCGCCAATGCCGCGCTCGACAAACGTCGTCGTCGCGCCGCGGGCGCCGGAATCAAGCACGGGTACGTTCTTGTACAGTTTTTTCAGGTACTCGCGCGCCGTGGCATCGCTGCCGCCCGGCTGGCGCAGCGCGTAACCGTAGGCGGCCAGGTGGTTCCAGCGCGCGCCGCCGGAAGTTTTCGGGTTGGGCGTGATGACCTGGATGCCTGGCTTGACGAGGTCGCCCCAGTCCTTGATGCCCTTCGGGTTGCCCTTGCGGACCAGGAACACGATCGTCGAGCTGTACGGTGTGGAATTCTTGCCCAGGCGCTTCTGCCAGTCCTTGTTCAGCAGGCCACGTTCGGCGATGGCGTCAATATCGTAGGCCAGCGCCAGCGTGACGACGTCCGCTTCCAGCCCGTCGATCACGGCGCGACCCTGCTTGCCCGAGCCGCCGTGTGACTGCCTGATCTTGACGTTGTCGCCCGTCTTCGCCTTCCAGTCCTTGGCGAACGCTTCGTTGACGTCCTGGTACAGCTCGCGGGTCGGGTCGTACGACACGTTGAGCAGGCTGATGTCGGCCGCCTGCGCGGTCAGGGACAGCGCGAGTGCAGCGGCAAGTGCGGTAATTTTTTTGGACAGCATGGCAGACTCCCTGATGTGTGGAAATCGCAGCGTAACGGCCCGGCTTATAAAAACGAACTAATGTTTAGTTGCATCCATATAGCGGATACTTATATAGCATCAGTAAAACCGATTGAACAGCACCACGAGCCACGTCGCCCCGGCCAGCATGCAGCTCAGCAGCACGGCGGCACTGCCGAAGTCCTTGGCGTTTTTCGACAGCGGATGCCGTTCCAGCGAAACCCGGTCCACGACCGCTTCGATCGCAGAATTGATGAGCTCAACGATCAGGACGAGGACGAGCACGCCCATCAATGCCAGCTTCTGGAACGACGACACGGGCAGCGCCAGCGCAACGACGGCGCCGACGATAAACAGCATCAGCTCCTGGCGAAAGGCGTGTTCGTGGCGCCACGCGGATTTCAGTCCGTCCAGCGAGTAAAGGCATGCCGACAGGATGCGTTTCAGGCCGCTCTTGCTCTTGAATTCACTGACAGGTTGCATGGGTTGCTCGATCGTTTCGGACCGGTTGGTTTCAGGTGCGCCATTATAACGTCGGCCACCGGCGGCGGAATTCCCATTTTTTTCACATCATGGTATAAAGAGAGGCACAGATACTGCACTGCACAACATGAAAATCGAAACTCTCCCGGAACAGAAGACCGCCATTCAGGTCATCGAACGCATGGTCGCGCTGCTCGACGCGCTGGCAAAGTATCCCGATCCGGTCAGCCTGAAGGAACTGTCGAAGGTGTCCGGGCTGCATCCCTCCACCGCCCATCGCATCCTGAACGACATGGTGCTGACGCGCTTTGTCGACCGTATCGAGCCGGGCACCTACCGTCTGGGCATGCGGCTGCTGGAGCTGGGCAATGTCGTGAAGAGCCGGCTGTCCGTGCGCGAAGCAGCGCTCGATTTCATGCGCTCGCTGCACAAGAAGACGCAGCAGACGATCAATCTGTCCGTGCGCCAGGGCGACGAGATCGTCTACATCGACCGCGCCTTTTCCGAACGTTCCGGCATGCAGGTCGTGCGCGCCATCGGCGGGCGCGGCCCGCTGCACCTGACGTCCACCGGCAAGCTGTTCCTGTCCGTGGACGAGCCGAAGGCCATCCGCGCGTATGCCACCCGCACGGGGCTGGCGGGGCACAACAAGAATTCGATCACGGACCTGGCGAAACTGGAACGCGAGCTGTCGCTGGTGCGGGCGCGCGGCTATGCGCGCGACAATGAAGAGCTGGAGCTGGGGGTGCGCTGCATGGCCGCCGGCATTCGCGACGACAGCGGCAAGCTTGTCGCGGGGCTGTCGATTTCGGCCCCGGCGGACCGGCTGCAGGAAGAGTGGCTGGAGGATCTGGTGAATACCGCCAACCAGATTTCGGCGACGTTGGGGTATCGGGCTGTTGAGTAACCTGGTCCCGGGCGGCGCTGGCTAAAAGTCGCGGACAGGCACCTGTGGCCGCCATGGGGCGGCCGCAGGTGCCTGTCCCCAATGCTTCTGCTACCTGCTTCTTTACATGCCGGCGGCGGGACGGGGGGCGGCGATGCTGCTGCCGAAGCCGCCGGAGCCGGCCATCACGCCGATGGGCGTCCCGCCGCCGCTGGTGACGTCGGAGAAGCCCGGCGGCTTCAGGGCCGCCAGCCATTTGCGCATGCGCATTGCGTCGGCAACGCGTGCTGCCGTGCCTTTTGCATCAAGCAGCACCATGATGACGGCGCGGCCTTCGACGACGGCCTGCATCATCACGCAGCGCCCTGCCTCATTGATGAAACCGGTTTTCTGCAGGCCGATTTCCCAGCCGGAGTTGGGCGTCACCAGACCGTTCGTCGTACCGAACTGGACCGGACGACCGTTGCGCTCGATGATCGCTTTCGGATCCGTCGAGAATTCCCGCAGGATCGGATGTTCATAGGCGGCCAGCGCCAGCCTGGCGAGGTCGCGCGCGCTGGCCACGTTCTGCTTCGACAGGCCGCTCGAATCCACATAGCGCGTGTCGTTCATGCCCAGCTCCTGGGCTTTCGCGTTCATCGCCGCGACAAACGCCGGCAGGCCACCCGGATAATTACGGCCGAGGGCGGACGCGGCACGGTTTTCCGAGCTCATCAGTGCGATGTGCAGCATATTCCGGCGCGTCAGGCGGTCGCCCACGTTCAGGCGCGAACTGGAGAACTTGGCGCGGTCGACGTCGTCTTCCGTTACCGTCAGCACTTCTTCCATGTCCTGGTTGGCTTCGACGACGACCAGGCCCGTCATCATCTTCGTGATCGATGCGATCGGCAGCGCGACGTTGGCGTTCTTCTCGAACAACACTTCGGAATTGCTCTGGTCCAGCACCAGCGCCACGTTCGACTTCAGGTCGAGCGGATCGCGCGTCAGGTTCAGGCCCGCAAGGTCGCCCATCGTCGGGCGCGCCACTGCGGCGCTGACATTGGTCACGCGCTGATACACCACCTTGCGCTTGCCGCGCTCCGTGACGACACGGCGCACGATGCGGTCGCGCGGCTCGGCCGAGAACGTAGCGGCACGCCGCACGCCGGCCTTGGCGACCCTGGCCTTCTTGACGGTTACCTTCTTGACACTCGCTTTCTTGGCGCCCTGCGCCGCCTGCACGGTACCGACCGGCGCCGCCAGGAACAGCGCCGAGATCAGCGCACCCACGACAAGTTTATGCATCATTCATCTCCGCAAAACACGGCAGCTGCGGGTTCCTCGAAAACCCGGCTGCCTTGATGAGAGTCCGCACGACCGGCGCGACGCGCTACGGTGGCGAAACGGCCGGCGCCCTGTGGCTTACCGGCATGTGCGGCGGCGCGTGGCGCCGGGCCGCGATTGTCGAGGTCCCAAAATATGTGTTGCAGTGTAGCAAAATACGGAGGCCCCGCAACGTGAATTCACATTCCTGCGTTAAAAGTCTGATCAAGCATAAAACACTTTGGCGATTCCTGATGCAAGCGCGCAACGGAATTACCACATTGTCGCAACACAATGACAACCCGGTGTTAGCTCTATACAAAGGTGACGAAACCGTCCAGCGGTTCGCGTTCCGTCACCAGGCTGTTCTCGATCTTTGTCTCGTCGGCAACGCCCAGCGCCATCCCGCACACCACCATTTCATTGTCCGGCAATGCCAGCTGTTGCGCAATAATGCGATGGAATTGTGTCCACGCTGCCTGGGGACACGTGTCCAGGCCCCGGCCCCGCGCGGCGATCATGACGTTCTGCAGGAACATGCCGTAGTCCAGCCACGAGCCCTGTTCCATGACGCGGTCGATGGTAAAGATCAGGCCGACGGGGGCGTCGAAGAAGCGGAAGTTGCGCGCGTGCTGCGCGGCCATGCCTTCCTTGTTCTCCCGTTTCAGGCCCAGCAGTGCATACAGGTCCCAGCCCACCTTGCGGCGCCGGTCGATATACGGCGCTTTCCACTCGCGCGGGTAATACACGTACTCTTCCTTGTGGCGCGCGTTCTCCTCCGGATCGAGGTAAGCGGCCGTCACGGCGTCGCACAGCCCGTCGCGCGCGGCGCCCGTCAGCACATACACTTTCCACGGCTGCGTGTTGGTGCCGGACGGCGCCCGGCGCGCCACTTCCAGGATGGCGGCAATCTCGTCGCGCGGCACTGGCGTTGGCAGGAATGCGCGGATCGAGCGGCGCGATGCGATGGCGGCGTCGACCGCCTGCTGTTCGGGTGTCTGGATCATCTGGGCCTCTTGTAGAAATAGTCAGTTCTTCCTGCCGACGACAAAATACACGCCCAGCACGGCCAGCGCCATGCCGGCAACGCCCAGCGTGCTGAACGCTTCGCCGAACATCAGCCAGGCCATCACGGCCGTGGTGGGCGGGGTCAGGTACAGCAGGCTCGTCACTTGGGTGGCGTCGCTGCGACGGATCAGGGCAAACAGCAGGAAGATCGCGCCGATCGACAGCGCCAGGACCGACCACAGCAACGCGCCGATAAAGCTGGGTGTCCAGTCCACGGCCGCCAGTTCCGGCGTCAATCCTTCGCACGCGACGGCAAACGGCAACACGACGACGCCGGACGCGGCAAACTGGATCACCGTGCCCACACGCAGATCGAACTGCGGACAATAGCGTTTCTGGTACAGCGTGCCCGCCGTGATCGAGCACAGCGCGCCCACGCACAGCGCCAGTGCCGGCCAACTGAGACCGACGAGCGTCATCTTGGCGGCCACGACCAGCGCCACACCGGCGATGCCGAACATCAGGCCCAGCCATTGCCGCGGCCGGACCCGCTCCCCCACCAGCGGTGCCGCCATCGCCGTCAGGATGGGTTGCATGCCCACGATCAGTGCCGTCAGCCCGGCAGGCGTGCCCAGCTTGATGGCGCACCAGACACCGGCCAGATACCCGGCATGCAGCAATATGCCGGCGACGGCAATATGCAGCACCTTGCCGCGTGGCCACGGCGCGCGCAGTAACAGTATCAATGGAACGAGTATCGCCAGCACGCCGGCAAAACGCAGCAGCAGGAATGTCAGCGGCGGCGCATAAGGCAGACCGAATTTGGCGACGATAAAACCCGTGCTCCATAGAAACACAAAGAACAGCGGGATCGGCGACAGGAAGGTGTGGCGCGTTGCAGTCGGCGCCGCAATGGACGAATCGGTCATCGCGGCAGTCTACCATGGGTCAAAACACCCGGCAGGCGTCCCTGAAAATGCTTTGACGCAATGCAGCACGATGCATCAAGGAAATGATTGCGCTCCCTCGGCAAAACACCGGTGAATACGCTTGTGCAACGCACAAAATACACTTGACTTAAATTTCAGCACCCGTAAAATGAACCATGTTGCGTTGCACAAAAGCTGTTCGGACCAGAAACAATTTGCCGCAAATAAGAAGTCGTCAAGATCGCTGCATCGCTGTCGGCAGGTAGCAAACAGCACGTGGTATGCAAACGTAGTATGCAATTTGGCTGCAACCAGGCTACACACTCAGTTATAAGTTTCCCCACTGGAACCGCTGAGAACCCCAAGCAACCGCAAGGGGTCATTCACGTCCACTACTATATTTGGAGAGTCATATGTTTTCGATCCCTGAGCAATTTTCCAATGCGACCAAGGCCAACCTCGAAAGTCAGTTCGCCATTTTCTCCGCACTGACGAACAAGGCGTTCGAAGGCGTCGAAAAGCTGGTCGAACTGAATCTGTCCGCTGCGAAGCAATAGCTGGAAGATTCTTCGGCTACCGCAAAGCAACTGCTGTCCGCCAAGGATCCGCAGGAGTTCTTCTCGCTGACCGCCGCACGCGCCCAGCCGAACGCTGAAAAAGCCATCGCCTACAGCCGCAACCTGGCATCGATCGCTTCGGGCACGACCGCCGAGTTCTCGCGCGCCGCCGAATCGCAGATCCTGGAAACGAACCGCAAGGTCATCTCGCTGGTCGACGAAGTCAGCAAAAATGCACCGGCCGGCACGGAAAACGCCGTGGCCCTGTTCAAGTCCGCCCTGGGCAGCGCCAACGCCGGTTACGAGCAGTTCACCCGCACCGCCAAGCAAGCCAGCGACGCCATTGAAGCCAACGTCAACGCCGCCGTGAGCCAGTTCTCGAGCGCCGTGAAATCGGCACCGGCCGCCGCAAACGCAGCAGCCGCTTAAGTTACGAAGTCATCGCCGGGGGCAAACCCCGGCCATCGCTGTACCAGGTCTCCTCGGCATCCGTGGATCCTCTCAGCGGATGTCCTTCAGGGCCCCGGATCTTCCGGGGCTTTTTTTGTCCAGTTGGTATACAAATTATCCAGTTTCAGATAATCTGTCTGCATCATGACGACACGCACTCCCGAACAACGTCACCTGCTCGAACAGGTACAACAGATCGCCGAAGGCCTCGGCCGTTCGCTGGCGCCTTTCTGCGAGGTCATCGTCAACGACCTGCTTGATGCGGACCGGGCCGTGGTGGCGATCCACAACAACCTGTCCGGCCGCGCCGTGGGCGATCCCGCCACCGAGCTGGGCCTGGCGCGCATCGCCGACCCCGCCATGCCGCAGGTGCTGGCCAACTACCCCAACCGTTTTCCCGACGGGCGCCCGTGCAAGGGCACGTCCGTCGGCATCCGCGACAGCCACGGCAATTACGTGGCGGCCCTGTGCCTGAACATGGACCTGACGCCCGTGCACGCCGCGCAGGCGCTGCTGGCGCAGTTCGGCAACACGGATGGCTCGGCGCCGGTGGCCGAATCGCTGGCGCCGGCCGGTGCCGCGGCGATCCGCCAGCACATCGACGGTTTCGCCGCCCGCCACGGCACGACGGCCCGCGCGCTGAAAGCCGACGCCCGCCGCGCCCTGCTGCGCGAGCTGAAGGACGCCGGCCTGACCGACATGCGCCGCGCCATGGAAACCGTGGCGGCGCACCTGGGCGTGTCGCGCGCAACCGTCTACAAGGATTTCAACTTCGGAGGAACAGCATGACCTTGCCTACTTATGACGACGTGGTGGCTGCGGCCGGCCGCATTGCCGGTATCGCCCACCGTACGCCCGTGCTGACGTCGCGCACGATCAACGAGCAATTCCGGGCGCAAGTGTTTTTCAAGGCCGAAAACCTGCAGCGCACGGGCGCCTTCAAGTTCCGCGGCGCCAGCAATGCGCTGTCGCGGCTGTCGCCGGCACAAAAAGCGGCCGGCGTGGTGGCTTTCTCGTCCGGCAACCATGCCCAGGCGATGGCCCTGGCAGCGCGGCTGCTGGGCGTGCCGGCGACCATCGTCATGCCGCACGACGCACCGGCCATGAAAGTGGCCGCCACGCGCGGCTATGGCGCCACCGTTGTCTCGTATGACCGCTATACGGAGGACCGCGAACAGATCGGCCGCGACCTGGCGGAGAAACACGGGCTGACGCTGATTCCGCCATACGACCATTTCGATGTCATCTGCGGCCAAGGCACGGCGGCGAAGGAGCTGTTCGAGGAAGTGGGCGAGCTGGATTACTTCTTTGTCTGCATGGGCGGCGGCGGCTTGCTGTCCGGCTCGGCACTGGCCACGCGGGCGCTGTCGCCGAAATGCAAGCTGTACGGCGTCGAGCCGGAAGCGGGCAACGACGGCCAGCAGTCGTTCCGCAAGGGAGAAATCGTCCATATCGACACGCCGCAGACGATCGCCGACGGCGCCCAGACGCAGCACGTGGGCCAGCTGACCTTCCCGATCATCCGCCGCGACGTGGACGACATCCTGACTGTCACCGACGCGCAACTGATTGAAGAAATGCGCTTCTACGCGGCGCGCATGAAGATCGTCGTCGAACCGACAGGCTGCCTGAGCCTGGCAGCGGCGCGGCAGATGAAGGACGAGCTGGAGGGCAAGAAAGTGGGCATCCTGATCAGCGGTGGCAACGTCGACATCGAGCGCTACGCCCAGTTGCTGGCACAATAACGCGGCGAAAAAAAACGGTGTCAGACACCGTTTTCAAAAAAAACGGTGTCTGACACCGGTTACAGCGGTTTTTTTATTCGCCCAGGTAGGCGGCCTTGACGCGCGGGTCGTGCAGCATGTCTTCGGCGTTGCCCGTCATCGTGATGGCGCCCGAGTCCATCACGTAGCCGCGGTGGGCGGCCTGCAGCGCCAGCTTGGCGTTCTGTTCCACCAGCAGGATCGTGATGCCTTCCTTCGAGACGTTGCGGATGACTTCGAAGATCTTGTCCACCATGATCGGCGACAGACCCATCGACGGTTCGTCCAGCAGCAGCAGGTGCGGGTGGCACATCAGCGCACGCGCCATGGCCAGCATCTGCTGCTCGCCGCCGGACAGCGTGCCGGCCAGCTGGCCCGCCCGTTCCTTCAGGCGCGGGAAGATGTCGAACCACTTGTCGATATCGGCCTCGATGCCCGCCTTGTCGTTGCGGGTGTAGGCACCCATCATCAGGTTTTCCTGGATCGTCATGCGGGTAAACACGCCCCGCCCTTCCGGCACCATCGCCAGCTTGCGCTCGACGAGGTGGAAACTCTGCGTGCCCTTTAGCGACTGGCCCAGGTACGAGATCGTCCCCTCGACCTTGCAGGCCGGCAGCGTGCCCGTGATGGCCTTCAGTGTCGTCGTCTTGCCCGCGCCGTTGGCGCCGATCAAGGTGACCAGTTCGCCCTCGTTCACTTCCAGGTCGATGCCCTTGACGGCCTTGATGCCGCCGTAGGCCACCTTCAGCCCGGAAATCTTGAGGACATTGTTTGCTGCGTTAGCCATCAGTGCGACCCTCCCAGATAGGCGTCGATGACGGCCTGATTGCTTTGTATCTCGTGCGGCAGCCCTTCGGCGATGCGCTTGCCGTACTCCAGCACCGTGATGCGATCGCACAGGCCCATCATCAGCTTGACGTCGTGCTCGATCAGCAGCACCGTCTTGCCTTCGTTCTTGATTTTTACGAGCAGCTCGCGCAGCGCCAGTTTTTCGGTGGCGTTCATGCCGGCGGCTGGTTCGTCCAGCGCCAACAGTTGCGGGTCCGTTGCCAGCGCGCGGGCGATTTCCAGGCGGCGCTGGTCGCCGTACGACAGGTATTTCGACGTGCGGCTGGCGAACTGGCCGATGCCGACGAAGTCCAGCAGCTCCTGCGCGCGCAAACGGATCGACGCCTCTTCCTCGCGCGCCGCCTTGTGGCGGAAGATGGCGCCGAACACGCCCTGGTGCGAACGCACGTGGCGTCCCACCATGACGTTTTCCAGCGCCGTCATCTCGCCGAACAGGCGGATGTTCTGGAACGTGCGGGCAATCCCCGCCTTGGCAACCGTGTGCGGCGCCGATGGCGAGTATGGCTTGCCGGCCAGCTCGAACGTGCCGGTATCCGGCTGGTACAAACCCGTGATGACGTTGAAGAACGTGGTCTTGCCGGCGCCGTTCGGGCCGATCAGGCCGTAGATTTGGCCCCGTTCGATCTTGATGCCGACATCGGTCAGCGCCTGCAGGCCGCCGAACCGCTTGTTGACGCCCTGGATATTCAGAATGACTTCGCTCATACGCTTCCTCAGGCGGGCACGACGCCGGACGATTGATCTTTGGTGTCGGAATCGGCATCGGGCCGGTCCTCGTGCTTCGGCGACGGCCACAGGCCGGCCGGGCGCGTCAGCATGATCAGCACCATCGCCAGGCCGTACAGCAGCTGGCGCAGCACTTCCGCTTCGATCAGGATCTTGCCGAACAGCTGCTGCTGCAGCGGTTCGACGACGTGGCGCAGCACTTCCGGCAACGCCGCCAGCAGCGCGCCGCCCAGCACGACGCCGGGGATGTGGCCGATACCGCCCAGCACCACCATCGCCAGCACGGCAATCGATTCCGTCAGCGAGAACGATTCGGGAGAAACAAAACCCTGGAACGACGCGAACATCGCGCCGGCCACGCCGCCGAACGACGCGCCCATCGAGAACGCCAGCAGCTTCACGTTACGGGTGTTGATGCCCATCGCCTTGGCCGCGATCTCGTCCTCGCGGATCGCCACCCAGGCACGGCCCAGGCGCGAATGTTGCAGGCGCGACGTCATGAAGATCGTGGCGATCGTCAGCAGCAGGAACAGGAAATAGTAGGCATTCACGGACGGGATCGAGAACGCACCCACCTGCACCATCGCGCCCGAACCGGCGGCACCGGCCAGATCGACACCGAACACCTTGATCGGGTCGATCAGGTTGATGCCCTGCGGCCCGTTCGTGATGTTGATCGGGTCGTTCAGGTTGTTCATGAAGATGCGGATGATCTCGCCGAAGCCCAGGGTGACGATGGCCAGGTAGTCGCCGCGCAGCTTCAGCGTGGGGGCGCCCAGGATGGCGCCGAACACGCCGGCCAGCAGCGCGGCCAGCGGTACGATGAACCAGACGGACAGGTGAATGCCGTTGGTGCGGATATCGTCGCCCAGCACGGCCGCGAGCGCTTCACCGGTGCCGGGATGCAGGTTGATCAGCGATTCCAGCAGCGCGGCAAACTGGGGCGAGGCCAGCAGGCCCGTCAGGTAGGCGCCCAGCGCGTAGAAGGCGATGTAGCCGAGGTCGAGCAGGCCGGCAAAGCCGACCACGACGTTCAGGCCCAGCGCCAGCATGATGTACAGCAGCGCCAGGTCGGCGATGCGGACCCACGAGTTGCCGTAGTTCTGCGCCAGGAACGGAAACGCGATCATCACGACCAGCAGCAGCGCGATGCTGGTCCAGGCCTTTTGCGGATTCTTGCGCGTATCGAAATTGAACAGTGCCATGGTGTTCCCCTTAAGCGCGGTCGGCCACGCGTTCGCCCATGATGCCGGACGGACGGACCGTCAGCACCAGGATCAGCACGATGAATGCGAAGATGTCCTGGTAGTGACTGCCCAGGAACCCGCCCGTGAAGTCGCCGATATAGCCGGCACCCAGGCTTTCGATCACGCCCAGCACGATGCCACCGATCATGGCGCCATAGATATTGCCGATGCCGCCCAGGACCGCGGCGCAGAACGCCTTCAGGCCCGGAATCGTGCCCATGGCGAACTGGATCGACGCATAGTTGGCGCCCCACATCACGCCGGCCACGGCCGCCAGCGCGGCGCCAATTGCAAACGTGTAGACGATGACGCGGTTCGAATCGACGCCCATCAGGCCGGCCACGCGCGGGTTTTCCGCGACGGCGCGCATGGCGCGGCCCATCTTGGTGCGCTCGACCAGCAGCACCAGGCCGCCCATCGACAGCGCGGCCAGCGCCAGCAGCAGGATCTGCGTGATGCTGATGACGGCGCCACCGACGGCGATCGGCTCGGTGGACAGCAGTTGCGGGAACGGCAGCGGGTTGCGGCCCCAGATCATCATCGCGAACGTCTGCAGCAGGATCGACATGCCGATGGCCGTGATCAGCGGCGCCAGCCGCGGTGCGTTGCGCAGGCGGCGGTAGGCGATGCGTTCGATCAGCACGTTGACGATCATGCAGCAGGGAATGGCGCCGACGATGGCGATCAGGAGTTGCAGGCCGCCGGACATTTCAGGGAAATGCGCGCCGAGGATGTTCAGGATCGTCAGGCCGATCATGGCACCGATCATCAAGACGTCGCCATGGGCGAAGTTGATCAGGTTCAGCACGCCGTAGACCATCGTGTAGCCCAGCGCGACGAGCGCATACATGCTGCCCAGCACCAGCCCGTTGATAATTTGTTGGATAAAAGTATCCATCGTGAGATTGCCCCTTCAGTGAGCGGCCATGGCCAGATCGTGTCTGTCCATACTGCTGCCGCTGCGTAATAAAAACGGCACCCGGGAGGTGTCCCGCGTGCCGCCGTGTTCCGCCCTGTTCAGCAATGCATCGCGCATCGCATCCTGAACGATCCTGGTCCCGGCCGCCATGCAGAAAGCAGTCGGAATGGCAATTTTTCCAAGCGTTCGCAATGATAGCGATTCTGAACAAAAACTAAACGTGGAAAAATCGGAGCAATTCTAAATTAAATTCAGGCCGCGAGTGGCTTTCTCATCAACAGTGACTGAAAAGTGTTGTATGAATGACGTTACGCCAGACCTTTCGGCAACGGGAACGTGACATTCTCTTCCACGCCTTCCAATGGACGCACGCTCTTCACACCCAGTTCCTTCAGGCGGTCGATAACAGCCTGCACCAGCACTTCCGGCGCGGAAGCACCCGCGGTCACGCCGACGCGCCTGAAACCGTCCAGCCACGTCGGGTCGATCTGATCGGCACGGTCGACCATGTACGCGGGCGTGCCCATCTTCTGCGCCACTTCGCGCAGGCGGTTCGAGTTCGAGCTGTTGGGGCTGCCGACGACGATCACCACCTCCACCTGCGGCGCCATGAATTTCACGGCTTCCTGGCGGTTGGTGGTGGCGTAGCAGATGTCGCCTTTTTTCGGCTCCTGGATGTTCGGGAAGCGTGCCTTCAGCGCGGCAATGATCTCCGCCGTGTCGTCCACCGACAGCGTGGTCTGCGACACGTATGCCAGGTGGTCCGGATTGGCGACGTTCAGGGTGGCGACATCCTCGACCGTCTCGACAAGGTGCATGCCCTCTTCCGCCTGGCCCATCGTGCCTTCCACTTCCGGGTGGCCGTCGTGGCCGATCATGACGATCTCGTAGCCGGTCTTGCGCATTTTCGCCACTTCCACGTGGACTTTCGTCACCAGCGGGCAGGTCGCGTCGAAGATCGACAGGCCGCGCGATTCCGCTTCGGCCCGCACCGCCTTCGAGACGCCGTGCGCGGAAAACACCAGCGTGTTGCCGGCCGGGACATCGTCCAGATCTTCGATAAAGATGGCGCCCTTGGCGCGCAGGTCGGCAACAACGTAGGCGTTGTGGACGATTTCGTGCCGCACATAGATGGGCGCGCCGAATTGCGTCAAGGCCCGCTCGACGATTTCAATGGCACGGTCGACGCCGGCGCAAAAGCCGCGCGGCTGGGCCAACAGGAGTTCTTTGTCCATGATTACAGCACCGAGATGAGGTTCACTTCGAACCGGACCGGCTGGCCGGCCAGCGGGTGGTTGAAGTCGAAAAGCGCGGACTCGTCGCCCAGCTCGCGCAGGATGCCGGCAAAGCGGCCGCCGCCGGGCGCCGCGAAGTCGACCAGGTCGCCCACCTTGTAGTCGGCGCCGGGTACGGAATTTTCGTCCAGCGTGGCACGCGTGACGGGCCGGATCAGCTCCGGATTGCGCGGGCCGAAGGCCACGCCCGGCTCCAGGTCGAACGTCTTGTGCGTGCCTTCAGGCAGGCCGATCAGCAATTCCTCCAGCACCGGCGCCAGTTGGCCCTGCCCCAGCATCAGGGTGGCCGGGTTGCCGTTGAACGTGGTGACGATGTCGGCGCCCTCCAGGGTGGCCAGACGGTAATGCAGGGTAAGGTAAGCGGAAGCTGTGACGACGTTGGACATGACGATTCTTTGAACGGGCAAAGCGTTATTGTATGCCAGCTTGGGGCTGCGCTGTTCGCCGGGCGCCCCCGACCGTGGGGCATTTTCGGCCCCGGGTGCTACGCCGTATCAGAACGTCGCGCCGCCGGGCTGCCGATAATGGCTTCTTACCCAACGACGGAGGCACCATGGCGATCTCGGACTGGCCCGAACAGCAGCGCCCGCGCGAGCGGCTGATCCGCGCCGGTGCCCACGCGTTGTCGGACGCGGAATTGCTCGCCGTGTTCCTGCGCGTGGGCGTGCGCGGCAAGAACGCCGTCGAGCTGGCCGGCGACATGCTGCGCCACTTCGGTTCGCTGCAGGCGCTGTTTGCCGCCAGCCTGACGGAATTCACGGCCATCCCCGGCCTGGGCAGCGCCAAGTTCGCCCAGCTGAACGCCGTGCTGGAGCTGGCGCGGCGGGCGATCACCGAACAGTTGCGTGCCGGCGAAGCGTTCGGCTCGCCGCAGGCCGTCAAGGAATACCTGCGCCTGGCACTGGTCGGCCAGCCGTACGAGTCGTTCCACGTGTTGTTCCTGGACGTCAGGAACCGGCTGATCGAAGCGCGCGAGATGTTTCGCGGCACCTTGACGCACACCAGCGTCTACCCGCGCGAAGTCGTGCGCGAGGCGCTGGCGTACAACGCGGCCAGCGTGATGCTGGCGCACAACCACCCGTCCGGCGTTCCCGACCCCAGCGAATCGGATCTACTGCTGACGCGCACGCTGACGCAGGCGCTGGCCCTCGTCGATATCCGCATCCTCGACCATTTTGTCGTGGCCGGCCACCGTGTTCACTCGTTTGCGGAGCACGGCCAGATCTGACTTATTTGCTCGCTTACTTCGCCAGCTTGTAGCGCTGCTCGCGGTACAGCATCGACGGCAACATCACGTGCGCCATGGCCCGCTCCACCTGCGCCTTCTCGGGTGGCGTGCTCAGGAGTTCAAGGCGGCCGTTGGTGGCGTCGTACTTGCCCGCCAGCGGGCCATGGTCCGGTTGCAGGATCGTTGCGCCCGTGTCGTCCAGCCAGGTGAAGTTGTTATCGAACTGCAGCAGCGCGCGGCCCGGCGTCGTGCTGTCGCGCACGAAGTCGCGGCCGATCATCGGATGCTCGCTGGAGACGCCCAGCAGCGACAGGATCGTCGGGCCCAGGTCGATCTGGCTGGCGATCGGCTTGATGGTTTTTGGTTCGATGTCCGCGCCCAGGATCAGGCCCGGAATGTGGAACTTGTGGATCGGCACTAGACTGTCGCCGTAGACGCGGTTGTCGTGGTCGGCCACGATCAGGAACACCGTGTCCTTCCAGTAGCCTTCCTGCTTCGCCGCGCGGATGAATTTGCCCAGCGCAAAGTCGGCGTACTTGACGGCGTTGTTGACGGTCTGCTTCGGCTGCTCGTGCAGGTCGATTTTCCCGTCGGGGAACTCGAACGGCTCGTGATTCGACGAGCTGAAGATCAGCGTGAAGAACGGCTTGTTGGCGGCGTGCAGCGTCTTCAGGCGTTCCAGCGACTTGTCGAACAGGTCCTCGTCGGAGGCGCCCCAGCTCCCCTCGAACTTCGGCTTCATGTCGCCGCGGTCCGTGACTTTCTGGAAGCCGTTGCCCGTGAAGAACTGGCGCATATTGTCGAAGTGCGCTTCGCCGCCGTAGACGAACTCGGTGTGATAGCCCTGCTGGCCCAGGCCCAGCGCCAGCGTGTAGAAATTCTGCTGCGCCAGCGACAGCTTGACGACGCTGCGCGCCGGCGTGGGCGCATAGCCGGAGATGACAGCCTCGATGCCGCGCACGGAACGGGTGCCGGTCGCATACAGCTGCTCGAACCACCAGCCCTCCCCTTTCAGCTTTTCCAGCTCCGGCGTGACGGGCAGGCCGCCCAGCGACTTGACGAACGTCGCGCCCAGGCTTTCCTCCAGCACGATGACAAGGTTTTTCGGCCGTTCGCGGGCGATGGCGGCCTGCTGGCGGTGCAGCGTCGGCAGTTCCGGCGACGTGAATTGGTATTCCTTCAGCCACGGCGCGGCGCGCACCTGCGCCAGCACCTGCTCGCGCGGCATCTCGCCATAAATCTCGGACGAGCGCGCCTCCTTGCGCATCGACACCAGCGCATCCATCACGGACCAGGCCGAATTGATGATGACGGAGTTGACCATCGCGTCCCCCGTCAGCGCGAACAGCGCCGGGTTGGCGGGACGGTGATCCGTCGTCGAGCGGATCTGGACAGCGACGAGCAGCACGGCCAGTGGCCACGTCAGCAGGATCTTGCGGGTGGACCAGGCGGGGGCTGCGGCGGCGCCTTTCAGCACGCGCCAGAACGTAATCCCCAGCAGGATCGTCAGGCCAAAGCCCAGTATGACGGTAGCGCGATAGCCGTTCCACAACGTTGCCGCCACTTCGCGCGGATAGACGAGGTATTCGATGAACAGCCGGTTCGGCCGCACGTCATACTGCAGGATGAAGCGCGGCGTGGCCAGCTCCAGGAACACGATGACGATCAGCGCGAGCGTGGCCCAGAACACGTTGACGCCGCGCCACGCCCGCGCCGTCCCTTCGCGGCGGGAAAACGGCGCAAAGAACGGCAACAGCAGCAGCGGGAGGGCCAGGAAATAGCCCAGCAGGATGAGGTCGGCGCGGACGCCCTGCACGAGGATGTCGCCGACGATGCCCGTGGCGGCCACGCGCTGCCACTGCCACCCGATCAGGCCGATACGCGACAGCGACAGGATCAACAGACCCAGCACCAGCATCTGGAACAGCGTGGCATACGGCCCGGCCCAGCGCGTCACCTGTGCGAGGCGGGCTGCGCCGCACGTCAAAACCTGTCTTGCCATTGCTGCTGACTTCGTCATGGGAGTTCAAATGGGAGGAATCGGATGGCTGGCGCCGCAACGACAGCCGATGACGCCCTGCCGGGCGCGGGTGCGGCTTTATATAACAGGCTGTTGTAACCCGGCGTTATGGCCGCGTAAAGAAATTGTTAACGGCGGTTGAGCCCGGCGTGACGCGCTGTCATTGTTTCGTGGACACGGCGCAACAGACCTGGACGGACTCGCCAGGACCGATACGACCGCGGTGCAGCGATGGTGTCCCGCAAGGCAGCGCAAGCCGTGTGGGCCAGGCGGTTGCGCAGGACGGTTTACCGTTAGATATCAAGGACTTCGCGCTGCTCAACAGCAAGACGTCACAAATGTTAAATATTTTCACGCAAACGAGACACAATTGTTTTTCGCAAGTGATTGAAAAAGCTGAGTTTTTTGGGTATAGTCTTGTTTTTTCCGATTTCGGAAGTTACTAAGGAGTGCGCCATGGCACGTGTTTGCCAAGTCACTGGGAAGAAGCCGATGGTCGGCAACAATGTTTCCCACGCTAATAACAAAACCAAACGTCGTTTCCTGCCGAACCTGCAGAACCGCCGTATTTTTGTTGAATCTGAAAATCGCTGGGTCTCCCTGCGTCTGTCCAACGCCGGTCTGCGCGTGATCGACAAGGTCGGCATCGACGCCGTCCTGACCGACATGCGCGCGCGTGGCGAAAAAGTCTAATAGGGAGCTATCATGGCAAAAACTGGCCGCGACAAAATCAAGCTGGAATCGACCGCTGGTACCGGTCACTTCTACACGACCACCAAGAACAAGCGCACGATGCCTGGCAAAATGGAGATCATGAAGTTCGATCCCAAAGCCCGCAAGCACGTGGCTTACAAGGAAACCAAGATCAAGTAATCGATCGGGTTCCAGTAGAAAAACCGCTCTTCGAGCGGTTTTTTTTCGTCTCTGTCTTTGTTGTCCCTTCTGCGGACGAGCAGCCCTTCAGACCACAGGGGCGCTGAACGGCTCGGGCGGCCGTGCCAGCAGGCGCGCCAGCCGTTGCAGACCGGCCTGCAGGCGTCCCCGCTCCTTGATGCTGCCCAGGGAGATCCGGATGGCATTGACGGCCCCGGTGCTGGTGGCGAATGCCTCCGCTGGCGTCACCGCGATGCCCTCGCCGTCCGCTGCACGCGCAAGCTGGGACGAATTCCAGTACGCCGGCAGCTCCAGCCAGACATGCAGACCGTCGCCGGTGCCTTTGTACCTGCCCACCAGAATATCCCGGGCTATCCGATGGCGCAGGCGCGCCTCGTTGCGTACGCCCTTCAGCAAAACGTCAGCCGAACCGTCGAGGATCCACTGCGTTGCCAGCGCGGCCGTCAGAGGCGCGGCCATCAGCGCGAACGATCGGAGCGCGGCCAGGAAACGTTCGCGTTCGTCCGCGTCGCGGACCAGCACGAAGGCGACCCGCAAGCCTGGTGTCAGGCATTTCGACAAGGTCGAGACGTACACCACGTGCTCCGGGGCAAACGTGGCAATCGGTGGCGGCGGTGCGTCGGCAAGGAGCCAGTAGGGATCGTCCTCGACGATGCGCACATTGTGGCGCTGCGCGATGGCGGCGAGCTCCTTGCGCCGGGCGATCGGCATGGTGGTTGCGGTCGGGTTCTGCAACGTCGGATTGAGGTAGACCAGCCGGGCCGCGTGCTCACCACACGCTTTCTCGAGCATCTCCGGCACCATGCCGTCCTTGTCCGCTTCCACCGCAACGATGCGCCGGCCGAACTGGGTTGCCGCGGCGCGCAGGCCGGGATACGTCGTCGGCTCAGCCAGGATGACGTCGCCCGGCGCCGTCAGCGCGAGGATCAGTGCGGCAAGTGCCGCTTGCGCTCCCGGACAGACCACTACCTGCCCGGCATCCGGATGTCCGAACATCGGTGCGAGCCATCTGGCGCCCGCCTTGCGGTCGGCGTCGCTGCCGCCGCCCAGGTGGTACGTCATCAGCAGTTCGTTGTCCGCCCTCATCAGGACTTGCGCCAGACCCTGTTGCAGCATGTCGTCGAAGTCGACGCCATCCGGCGGCGGCGGCGTGTTCATGGAGAGGTCGAGGATCGACGTCAGTTCGACTTTCGGCGCCGCGACATAGGTGCCGCGGGCGCCGCGGCCCTCCAGCAGGTTGCGGCGCCTCGCTTCGTCGTACGCACGCGTGATCGTTGTCAGGTCGACGTCCAGCTGCGCTGCCAGCAGGCGCTGCGGCGGCAGCCGATCGCCCGGTTTCAGCGATCCATCGGCTACCGCCGCCTGCAACGCGTCCGCAATCTGCAGAAAACGCGGACCGCCGCGCGCGGTCAATCGCGGCAACCAGATTGGCAGATGCTCATCTTGTATGGTTCTCAACTGGGACATTATGTCTCAATGTATGGAAATTGCTTTGGAGTAGTATGCTTCATATAGCGAAGCAACACCACCCTCGCATCGCACTCGCAGCACCGCGCGTCAAGCCCCTTAGACGAGGCAGCGCTCTTCTACATCGGGCAATAAGCCGGAAAGACACACATCATGGAATGGATTCCGATCGTCTTCGTGACATTCAAAGTTCTCGTTTTAGCGACTGGCATGTTCTTCGCTATCAAATGGCATTACGAT
>Ga0308166_1001495_pt1 | contig 24594 bp, 18 predicted proteins | sample PhyCR2_2_FD_202137 | JGI IMG/M metagenome (GOLD analysis project Ga0308166, IMG submission 202137) | Phyllosphere microbial communities from UC Gill Tract Community Farm, Albany, California, United States - DLSLCC.R2 | ecosystem: Host-associated > Plants > Phyllosphere > Unclassified | place... | reverse complement strand
TACTTTCGGCAGATGTAAAGCTGTGACAATCACAAACTGTTTTAAATATTCTAAGTAATTTAATATCAAAATCAGTGACTTGATTTAATTTTTTAGGTTTCATTTAGTTTTGTTTTTTTAAATCTAAACTCAAGATAATTTGAATTTATCAAAACTATAGTGCTATGTACACTCAAAAAATAGCCTCAAAACAAGAAGAGTGATTATGTTTGATATCGACAAATTATCTGATGGCGATTCTGCATCGGAAACCGTTCAATCAAATGCTCAGATGAGCTTAAATTATCAAGCGCATTGGATGCCATTTTCTGCAAATCGTAACTTCCATAAAGACCCGCGCATGATTGTCGGTGCTAAGGGATCATATTTAATTGATAGCACTGGCCGTGAAGTCTACGACTCTTTGTCAGGGCTTTGGACCTGTGGTGCGGGGCATACACTTCCAGAAATTCAGCAAGCCGTAAGTACTCAGTTGGCAAAGCTGGATTACTCACCGGCATTTCAGTTCGGCCATCCATTGTCGTTTCAATTGGCTGAACGAATTATTCAGCATATGCCTGAAAAATTGCAGCATGTGTTCTTTACCGACTCAGGTTCAGAGTCTGCCGACACCGCAATTAAAATGGCACGTGCCTATTGGCGAATTAAAGGCAAACCAAGCAAAACCAAGCTGATTGGGCGCGCACGTGGCTACCATGGGGTCAACGTTGCAGGGACAAGTCTTGGTGGTATCGGCGGTAACCGTAAAATGTTTGGTCAGCTCATGGATGTAGACCACTTACCGCATACTTTACAACCCGATTTAAGTTTTACCAAAGGCTGTGCTGAAACAGGTGGTGTAGAGCTTGCAAATGAAATGCTTAAGTTAATTGAGCTACATGATGCATCTAATATTGCTGCGGTTATTGTCGAGCCAGTTTCCGGTTCGGCAGGGTGCATTGTGCCACCGACTGGTTATTTAAAACGCTTAAGAGAAATCTGCGATCAACACGATATCTTACTTATTTTTGATGAGGTCATTACTGGTTTTGGTCGAATGGGGACTTGGACGGCTTCAGAATATTTTGATGTCGCACCAGATATTTTAAATTTTGCCAAACAAATTACCAACGGCGCCATTCCACTTGGTGGCGTAGTGGCAAGCCATGAAATTTATGATGCTTTTATGCAGCAAGATTTACCAGAACATGCGGTTGAATTTACCCATGGTTATACCTATTCGGCACATCCGGTTGCTTGCGCGGCTGCCTTAGCAACACTCGATGTTTTAGAAAAGAAAAATTTAATTCATCAATCGGCTGCTTTAGCTCCAAGCTTTGAAAAACTTCTACATGAGTTAAAAGGCGCTCCAAACATTATTGATATACGCAACTGTGGGCTGATTGGTGCTGTGCAATTAGCACCGCGTGATGGCGATGCAACAATTCGTGGTTTTGAAATTGGCATGCAACTTTGGAAAGCAGGTTTCTATGTCCGTTTTGGCGGAGATACGCTTCAATTTGGCCCGATGTTTAATAGCACAGAAGCAGAGTTACAACGACTCATGAATGCCGTGGGTGAGGCAATTTATCAAGTCAAATAATATTGATCGACTTAAAACTTAATTGGAAAAGATGAATAGACACAAGGAATAAAGATGAACACTTTAGAAAATTTTGACAGCAATGCCGTTGCGAACACAGACGCAGATTCAAGTCAGCAGGCCATTAAAGTGGTAGGGCATTTTATTGATGGTGGGCTAGTCACTAAAACCACCAAGAAACAGCCTGTTTATAACCCAGCGACTGGTGAAATGACCAAAGAAGTAGCGCTTGCAGACACTCAATTGGTGAACCAAGTGGTTCAAATTGCAGAGCAAGCTTTTCCGGCATGGCGCGATACACCAGTGATTAAACGTGCGCGTGTCATGTTTAAGTTTAAGCAACTACTCGAAGAAAATGCTGACAAGCTTTGCCAGCTCATTGGTGAAGAACACGGGAAAATTTGCCATGATGCAAAAGGTGAATTACAACGTGGCATTGAAAATGTTGAATATGCATGTGGCGCGCCTGAGTTTTTAAAAGGTGAATATTCGAAAAATGTTGGACCAGATATTGATTCGTGGAGCGAGTTCCAACCGCTAGGTGTAGTTGCAGGTATTACGCCTTTTAACTTTCCAGCAATGGTTCCGTTGTGGATGTTCCCAATGGCGATTGTTTGCGGTAACTGTTTTATTTTAAAGCCTTCAGAAAAAGCGCCTTCTGCCGCTTTATTTCTAGCGGAGCTTCTAAAACAAGCCGGATTGCCTGATGGTGTTTTCAATGTTGTAAATGGTGATAAAGAAGCTGTTGATGCGTTATTGCATCATCCAAAAATTCAAGCGGTTAGTTTTGTCGGATCAACCCCAATTGCAGAGTACATTTACCGTACAGCAACGGCGAATGGTAAGCGTTGTCAGGCATTAGGCGGAGCCAAAAATCACGCCATTATTATGCCAGATGCCGATATTGATAATGTGGTGACTTCTTTGTTAGGTGCGGCATTTGGTTCATCTGGCGAACGTTGTATGGCGTTATCAGTTGCTGTTGCCATTGGTGATGAAGTTGCAGATGTGGTGATTGAAAAATTAAAACAAGAAATGAAGCAGTTGAAGTTTGGGCACTACGCAGATGAGCGTAATGACTTCGGACCGCTCATTACGCAAGCACATAAAGATAAAGTTCAAGCTTTTATCCAAAGTGCCGAGCAACAAGGTGCTAAAATTGTTGTGGATGGTCGTGATGCAAAACCCGAAGGTTACGAAAAAGGTTTTTTTGTTGGGCCGACTTTAATTGACCAAGTTTCACCAGATATGACAAGTTACCAGCAAGAAATATTTGGTCCTGTTTTACAGGTCATTCGTGTCCAAACCATGCAAGATGCAATGCAACTGATTAATGACCATGAATATGGTAATGGAACGTGTATTTACACTCGTGATGGCGAAGCTGCACGCTATTTTACTAGCAATATTCAAGTTGGCATGGTTGGGGTCAATGTGCCATTACCTGTGCCAGTTGCGTATCATAGCTTTGGTGGCTGGAAACGTTCATTGTTTGGTGATCTATATGCCTACGGCCCAGATGGTGCACGTTTTTATACGCGCCGTAAAACCATTACGCAACGTTGGCCTTCGACGCAAGTCCGTGAATCCAAACAATTCGCTATGCCTACACTAAATTGATGAATAAAAGGGAAAACTCTGATTTTCCCTTTTTTGTTTCGTACAAGTTGGAGAAGTACATTTTTAAGACGGTTTTAAAATAAGTTTGTCAATTTGAAGGAATCGAATATGAACAATGATAAAACAACAAAATTAGGTGAAGGACTTTCTAATCGACATGTCACCATGATCAGTATTGGTGGTGTTATTGGTGCAGGTTTATTTGTCGGCTCTTCTGCAGCAATTGCAAAAGCAGGACCGGCTGCAGTATTCGCTTATATAATTACAAGTATTTTAGTTTTTCTGGTCATGCGCATGCTAGGCGAAATGGCCGTAGCGCAACCTGACACAGGTTCATTTTCTACATACGCCCGTAAAGCCATTGGCCCTTGGGCAGGGTTTACCATCGGCTGGCTCTATTGGTGGTTTTGGGTGCTGGTTATTCCAATTGAAGCGATTGCTGGTGCTGAAATTTTACATGCTTGGTTCCCGCAAATCTCGAGTGCTATTTATGCATTCGCCTTTATTATTTTACTCAGTCTAGCCAATTTCTTTAGTACCAAAAGTTTTGGTGAATTTGAATTTTGGTTTGCCCTTATTAAAGTCGTTGCGATTGTCGTATTCATTATTATTGGAGCAATGGCTGTATTTGGAATGTGGCCTTTAGCCAAAAATGTCAGTGGCGTTAGCAATCTGTTTTCAAATGGTGGCTTTATGCCACATGGTATGGGCGGGGTTGTATCGGCCATTTTAATTTCGGCATTTTCATTTTTTGGAATAGAAATTCTTTCCATTGCTGCGGCTGAATCTAAGAATCCACAAGAAAAAATTAAACGTGCAACGAATTTGGTGCTCTATCGAATTATTTTATTCTTTGTTGTTTCGATTTTTCTAGCCGTTGCTTTAGTCGATTGGCGTTCGCCAGACTTACAAAAATTTGGCACTTTTCAGTTTGTGTTAATGAGCCTAAATGTTCCTGAAACTAAATTAATTATGGATGCCGTAGTATTTATTGCAGTTGCAAGTTGTATGAATGCAGCAGTTTATACCTCATCTCGCATGCTATTTGCTTTAGGTACGCGCCAAGAAGCACCGAGTGTTGTGACAAAAATCAATAAAGCAGGTGTTCCGACTTCTGCAGTGTTTTTATCTACTGTGATTGGAGTTGTTTGCTGTGCTGTCAACTATATGTTTCCAGGGCAAGTCTTTGGGTTCTTGTTATCAACAACAGGCTCAATTGCTTTACTGGTTTATCTGGTAATTGCATTTTCTCAATTGCGTTTAAGACACAAATGGGAAGAAGAGGGCACGGCGGTATCATTTAAAATGTGGCTGTTCCCTTGGTTAACTTGGTTTGTAATTTTGGTCATTATGACCGTTCTAGGTTATATGTTCCTATCACCAGCCTATAGTTATGAAACGACTTTATCTTTAGGGGTAACGTTAGCGGTGGTCGTTTGTGGATTAATCGTCACTCGAAAGCGTAAAGCAACCAGATCGGTTGCCATGAATTTAGATTAGTTATTTAATAAAATTAGATTCCCTACAAATAAAAAGAGACCGTAAATGGTCTCTTTTTATTGTTGCCATTGCTTTTAATACTCAAATTTATTTCTTCGTTGTATCTACAGAAACTAAAACAGATAAGCCAGGGCGCAACAACTTAATATCTTGTTGGTTTTCAACAAGTTTGATGCGTAATGGAAGGCGTTGAACAATTTTGGTGAAATTCCCTGTCGCGTTATTTGCAGATATTGGAGAGAAAAATGCACCAGTAGATGGAGAAAAACTATCTACAACCCCTTTTAATTCAATGTTATAAGCATCCACATAAACCTTAACAGGCTGTCCGATTTTTATTTGTTTTAACTCAATTTCACGGAAGTTGGCTTCTACATACACTTGATTTAGAGGCACAACCACCATTAATGGATTACCCGCGCCAACAAAGTTACCCACGTTAGCCGACTTTTGACCAATCATGCCATCAATAGGCGCTCGAATTTCGGTATAACTCAAATTCAGCTTTGCTTTATCAAGTGCAGCTTGAGCTTGTTTAAGAGCAGCTTGTTTGGCTTGTACCTGAATCTTGTATTGGTTTAATTGATATTGTGCATCTATTACTTTTTCTTTGCTGCTATCTAAATCGGCATATTGCTCGGTTAAAGTGGTTTTTGACTGCTGCGTAATCAATCTAGATTCGGCACCGAGGGCCTGTAATTGCTCATAACGTGCCGTATTATCTTTTGTGAGTTTAATTCCGGCTTCTACTTTTCTAAGCTGTGCTTCTGTTTCTCGAATAACTGTCGGTTGTCTATCAACTGCCAGCATTGCTTCACTCAGGTCAGCTTGCGCTTTTGCATAATTAGATTCAGCCTCAGCCAAAGCAGCTTGATAGTCGCGTGGATCAATACGGGCTAATAGTTGGCCTTTTTTTACAGTCTGATGGTCTTTAATATAAATCTCTTCAATATTGCCAGCTACTTTAGGAGCAATGGTTGAGTACTCTACATCCACACGTGCATCGTCTGTTTCAACAATCGAAGACGGCAAAAATATAAGTTTTAAAACCCACAAAATTGAGGCTAAAACAATAATAAATGCGATAACCATAACCCAGTGCTTTTTGAGATATTGCACCTTTGTTAACTTGGGTGGTTCGGTGTGGGTAGTAGCTTGGGCTTCGAGAGTACTCATAAAGATTTTCCTGAGTTATGACTATTCATTAACTTAATGAGAGCAATGCGTGGTGGATAAGTTCTAACTGGCAAAATCAACATAACAATAAACAAAATAGCGGTGAGGCCAGCTAAAATTAGATATTGATCTCTAATCACTAAGACCGATTGCTGGGCCTGAATTGCAGAATTTAGAGCAGATAAGCCACCTGAAACACGGTCTGCGCCATTTGCAGTGAGTACGGGTGGCGTAAGTGGATTAATCACTGGGCCTTGAATATTTTGGAAAACATGTTGGGCTGTATTTTCAATAAGTCGTGTTGAATGGTATTCACCACGTACTCGGTTTATCCAATCCAGAATACAAACACCAAGTACGCCACTGATAGCGCGTGGAGTATTAATCATCGGAGAAGCATAAATTGCCATGGTTGGATGTACGCTGTTCGTACCCATCATGAGTAAAGAAAGCACCACACAGGTTTGGCCTAAACATGAAATTGCATGCCAAAAATAGAACTGATCTTGGTTCCATGTCGTATCGAGTTGACTTGCACCTAGACAGCCTGCAATCACGAGCAGCAGACCAAAGCCATGCACATAGCGGCTATCGACCCATGCCTGATTTAGAAGCTTAACGACGATGGGAATATAAATGAATTGTAGTGCCGCAATTTGTAAACCAATCCACATGGTTTGAGTGGGCTTATAGCCATGTACAGCACTGAGATAATTGAGCGGTAATGTACTGGTGGACATGCCAATGATGACAAAACAAAATAGAGCAAATACGGCGTATGCGAAATTTCGTATTTCGAGCATTTGTGGCTTAATTAAAGGTGTTGGATATCGCCATTCTTGTATGAAGAATAAAGGTAAAGTAATGGCACTAATTAAAGCCAATACACAAATCAATTTAGAGTTGAACCAGTCTAAGTGATTGCCATGCAGTAACATGGTACTTAGGCTTGCTATGCTGATGATAGCTAAAACCGCTCCTGTCCAATCGTAAGTTTTTATTCTTGAATAATTCAAAGGGTCTTGAGGAATACCAAAATAAACCAGAGCTGCACTTAAAGCACAAAAAGGAATAGTTTGGAAAAAAATCATTTTCCAGCCAAGCACATCTAAATAAAAGGCAGAAAGCGCAGCACTTAAGTTGGGAAAGAATGTCGCAGTTAATGCATAGCAGGCTAAGCCCCATAAACGAATATCTGGTCCCAAAAATCTAAGCGCACATGCCATTAACAAAGGAATGGTTAAACCATTAGCAAGACCTTGTAAGGCTCTTAATAAATAAAATATTTCAATATTTGGACTAAAAGGAATTAAAACACTAGAGAACAGGCAAAGCCCGATAGCAAAAAGAAGAACTCTTCTCATTGAAAAAATTACTGCCCAACTGGTGGACAGGATCATGCCAATAATCATGGCACTCGCGTAAATACTGTTGACCCAATAACCAGAGTCGACACTAATACCCATCGCGCCACGAATGTCGACTAAGGTAATACTTGTAATGCGGTTATTAAATTCAACAGTCATTGCAGCAAATATTGCACCTGCTAAACCGATGAGTGGTTTTGTATTCATTTTTTACCTTAAATCTTAAACATCCATTCATTGCACGGAGCAGATATTTACTGTACTGTACCGATCGGTACTCTACTCTCTAATTAAATTTCCGTCAATTCTCGATTTTGAACTTTTCGATGAGTTACACTTAGAACGAAATCGCTAAAATTTTTATAAGGTCAATATGTCAGTTTCAACTAAAGCTAATGAAAAAGATCAAAAAATTCTGGATGCAGCAACCAAGTTTTTTTTGACTCATGGTTTTAGTGGTACAACGACAGATATGATCCAAAAAGAAGCAGGTGTTTCAAAAGCAACTATGTATGGTTGTTATAAAAATAAAGAAGCGATGTTTGCAGCGGTGATTGAACGACAATGCACGAACATGCAAGAGCAAATCATTTTAGTCGAGACGAAAGCTGAAAATTTACGCTCAGCTTTAACCGAGATGGGGAAAACTTATCTGTGTTTCATATTGTCACATTCAGGATTGGCCTTTTTTAGAGTTTGTATTGCAGAAGCAGTCAGATTTCCAGAGTTATCGGAAAAATTCTTTGAAGTAGGGCCGCAAAAGCTTGCAAATATTATTGCGGGTTATCTTGAAAAATCTCAAAAAAATAAAGAAATTGAGTTAACTTCCTCTGCCGATATAGCAGCAAATATATTCTTGGCATTATTACGAAGTGATGCGCATCTTAAGTGTTTGACTCATCCTAATTTTTTAATATCAGACAATGAAATTAGTTCTTGGGTTGAATATGTAGTTGATTTATTTATGAAAAATATAAATTATCGCCAGATTTAATTTTTAGAAGTTTATTGAATAATAAAAAAATATAGAAATAAAAAAAAGAGGGCATGAATTGTTCTCTTTTTTAACTTGAGTAGGCAGTAAAAAGAGGAATGTTCTTGGGTAGGAAAGATATTTATCTTTACTAAGTCGGTCATTTATCTCTCTTTAATATAAAAAAAATAAATATTGCATATAAAAATCTTGAATAAATATTAATTTCCTGTATGCTTAACTTAACTAGAAAAAAGACTTGTAGTAAATCTTCTTTAAGTATCGCAGTTTTAGTCATAATCCTTCGTTTTTTCAGATATTAAGCTCAATTCGTTATTATTTTTTCAAAGTTATATTTGTCATTTTAAATGGCTCAAATTATTAAAATTAAAGGATAGATTATGTCTAATACAGCTAATGGTACAGTAAAGTGGTTTAACGAAACTAAAGGTTTCGGTTTTATTCAACAAGAATCTGGTCCAGATGTGTTTGCCCATTTTAAAGAAATCGCTTCTTCTGGCTTCAAAACCTTATATGAAGGTCAGCGTGTAACATTTAATATCGCTCAAGGACAAAAAGGTCCAAGCGCTGTAAATATTATTCCTGAATAATAAGCAACAAATAGAAAAGCCCTGAATATTCAGGGCTTTTTTTATATACTTTTTATATCCACCGACGGTGGAGCTCCGAAAAAGCGTTTATATTCTCTAGAAAATTGCGACAAACTTTCGTAACCGACCTGAATACTGGTTGTCGAAATATCACATTCTTCAGTCATTAATAAACGGCGTGCTTCGGTCAGCCTCATTCTTTTTTGATATTGTAGGGGACTCATTGAGGTTATATCCCTAAAATGTTGATGAAAACTTGATGCACTCATACCCATTGTGCTGGCAAGCTCTTCAACACTAAATGATTTTGCAAAATTTGTTTTCAACCATTCAATCGCCTTCACAATTCGATGACCTGTGGTACCTGCTGCTGCAATACGTTTAAGTCGGTCACCTTGTGGACTCATCAATAAACGATAAAAAATTTCTTTAATGATAAGTGGAGACAAGATTGGTATGTCTTGTGGTGTATCCAGTAGTTTTAATAACCGTATAAAAGCATCATTCAGCTCTGAATTGACGACGCCAACTGCCATTCCTTTCTTTTCAGTATTTGTATCTTTAAAAGGAATATGCGCTTCAAGCATGATTTGAGCAAGTACATAGGGATCTAACCTTAGAACGATTGAAAGATAAGGTTGTTCAACCGAAGCTTCAAGAACTTCCGCAATCACAGGTAGGTCAATTGCTGTAAACAGGAAATGATTAGAATCGTAAGTATAGGTTTCTTCGCTAAGAATGACTTGTTTTTTCCCTTGAGCAATCATACATAAGCTCGCACCCATCATACTGCTACTTGGTTGGGTCAGCGTTTCTGTACGATATAAAGTCAGCCCTGCAATAGGCGTTTCAAATGTACCTTTTTCTTGGGTCCATTGATCGACAAGTTGAGCTAATTCTTGATTATGGTTTAAAGACCTATTCGCCATTCAGATTCCACCTATTGCCCTTTGTATTTTTATTGTAGGCATTTCAAATAAGAAAAATAGAGCGAAGTGCAACAATTCGGAGGATTAGGCAAATCTGTAAGAGGAATAGAACAACACCTGTCGACTTTCATTTTTATACTGTTTGAACAACGTTTAATCCTGCATCCCTCATTAAATTGAGGGCATTGGTATCAATCTAGGAAAACAGATGAATATTAAGACAGTCACGTTTGTGACCAGTTTATTTATCTCAATGGGAGTACCCGCAATGGATAAAAAATCAGTCGCAGCATCTCAAACCGTTAAAAAAGCCAACCAACAACAGGTAATTAGTGGCCCAGATAATATTTTCACGGGTCAAGTTGCAATTAAACCATTAACTGATGTTACTGAAGGAATAAATGCTTCAAGTGCCTATGTAAGTTTTAATGCCAATGCCCGTTCATTTTGGCATACCCATCCTAAAGGGCAATATCTCATTGTTACAGAAGGAGAGGGGCTGGTACAGGAATGGGGTAAACCTGCGGAAAAAATTTCTGTAAAGAGGCGGGCCACTGAAATAATAAAGTCTCTATTTCTAGCCATCAGTTTGTTGGCGCTGAATCAACAGATTTATGCAGCTACCCATATGGTCCAGCTTCCTTTGTCTCAAAAGAAGGAAATGACGCAAATGCAAAATTCTTTATCTCAACAACAACAGGCAATCATACCGATTGCTGCCTATGCTGCAAATGGTGACCTAGCCAAGCTCAATCAATCATTAAAAGATGGTTTAGATTTGGGGTTAACCATTGCAGAAATTAAGGAAGTTCTAGTTCAAACCTATGCCTACGCTGGTTTTCCTCGAAGTTTGAATGCCCTTACAACATTTATGCAAGTGCTAGAGCAGCGTAAAGAAAGCGGTATTCATGATGTAGAAGGTAAGACTAACAGCGCTTTACCGAAAGATTATCAGGCACTTTTACAAGGTACTCAGAATCAAACTCAATTGGTGGGGCAGCCTGTAAAAGGTGCACTTTTTGAGTTTGCTCCAGCGATAGATGAATATTTAAAGGCTCATCTTTTTGGCGATATTTTTTCAAGGGATGTGCTGAATTGGCAAGATCGTGAAATTGCTACTTTGAGCATGCTTTCGGCTCTAGAAGGTGTAGATAGCCAACTTCAATCTCATCTTAATATTGCAAAGACTCAAGGTGTTAGTTCTCATCAGTTTGAAGGTATACAGAAAATACTTGCTGAAAAAGTAAGTCTACAAGTGGGGCAAAGGTTCCAAAACGTATTGACGAGTTTTCAAAATCAATCGCTCTAAATGCGTTCCCAGAGATGTAATCATTTTTATTTACAGATTAAATATGAGAGAAAAAATATGACAATTGAAGTTTTAGGTTATGCCGCGCTTTCTTCAGAAACGCCTTTAGTTCCATTTAAGTTTGGACGTAGAACTCCACGTCAAGATGATGTTGTTATTCAAATTGAATATTGTGGTGTTTGCCATTCCGATCTACATCAAGCTAAAAATGATTGGGGATTCAGTGCTTATCCATTAGTTCCAGGCCATGAAATTGTAGGGCGTGTAACCTCAATTGGTTCTAAAGTCACAAAATATAAAGTTGGTGATTTAGTGGGAATTGGCTGTATGGTGGATTCATGCCGTACTTGTTCGGCTTGCCATTCAGGACTTGAGCAGTATTGTGAACAAGGCAATATCCAGACTTATGGTGGTGTAGATCGCCATGACCAAAGTCCAACTTATGGTGGATATTCGCAAAGTATTACATGTAGCGAAGATTTTGTATTAAAAGTACCAGAAAATCTGGATGCTCAAGCGGTACCACCACTACTTTGCGCAGGGATTACCACATGGTCGCCTCTACGTCATTGGAATATTGGAAAGGGCAGTAAAGTTGCAGTCGTCGGCTTAGGTGGTTTAGGGCACATGGCGATTAAGCTTGCCAATGCTTTAGGTGCAGAAGTGACATTATTTACCCGTTCAGCTAATAAAGAACAAGATGCAAAGCAACTTGGTGCACATCATGTCGTGCTATCAACAGATGAAGCTCAAATGAAATCAGTGTTAAATCAATTTGATTTAATTATTGATACTGTGCCTTATGACCATGACTTAAAACCTTATATTCCAACTCTAGGTTTAAATGGAACCATTGTATTGGTTGGGTATTTAGGTGAAATTAGCGCAAATTCAGTTCCTATGATTTTAGGAAGAAGATCAATTGCGGGATCAGTCATTGGTGGAATTAAGGAAACACAAGAATTACTCGATTTTTGTGGTGAGCACAATATCGTTTCTGAGGTGGAAATGATTGATATGCAAAATATTAATGAAGCTTTTGAACGTATGCTAAAAAGCGATGTGAAATATCGTTTCGTGATTGATATGAAAACATTATCTGATCATTAATTCAGTTCGATTTTGCTGTGCATTCTGATCGTAGGGTGCACAGCTTAGTGATATTACTCTTTTCTTACTTGCCTATTATTTCAAATAAAAAACGCTAATTATTTGAATGAAACTATGTTATTTTCCTGCGTACATTGATGAGAATAAGTTTTCATGTATCGGTTTGGGATCATAATAGGCTTGCTAGCAATATTGCTACAGAACTTTGTGTTCTGGCAAAGCCTATTACCTAGTGAAATGCATCAGCAGTTGGTGTGTACCCAAATTGTAGAAGTAATGAACCATTCCAAAATGAGTTCGGAATCACATTCATCTCATTATCTATCAACGCATGTAAATAAAAAACTTTCAAATAAAAACGCTCAACACGATTCAAGCACAAGCTGTCATTTTTGTTATTTATATAATCACATCGCTACAATTGATGGTTTCAAATTATCCCTATTTGAAATCGGGGTAACTGTTCGCTTAATTCTGCTAGCAAGTATCATTTATATATTATTTTATTTACAGCGTTTATTCCTCTCGCCGCAAGGCCGTGCTCCACCTCAACAACTTTGTTTTTCTTAATTGGTTAATGGGTACAGATAAGTCCCTCATTCATTACTAAACAGAGTTTGTCATGTCTAAATTTTTACTTAATCCACTTGCGTGGAGTATTTTGTTTGCTCAATTTTCTATGTCGGCAATGGCCCAAAGCCAACCAAATAATCAGACCACTGAATTAGAGAAAATTACGATTAAGGCTGAAGATGTTGCTGAGACGTCCTTTTCTTCAACAGGATTAACTCAATTTGAACACAGTTTATTGAGTGTTCCATTTACCAAGTCCCATGTGTCGGCACAAGATATTAAAAACAATAATATCCAGCGCGTGAGTGATGCATTATCACGAGTGAATGGTGTGGTTTATCAGGATAGTTATGGTGGAGGTTTCTGGGACAACTATTCATTCCGTGGTTTTAGTACCGATCCGAATATGGGAACTAGCTATTTACGTAATGGTTTGAGTTCTTTAAGTGGCATTCATACTCCAAGAGACATGGTAAATATTCAAGCAATTGATTTCTTAAAAGGGCCAATGGCCGCCATGTACGGACAAGGTGCTATTGGTGGCATTATGAACATTACAACTAAACAACCTGAATGGACACAAAAAAATGAGGTGAGTTTAGGTGGTAGTACTTTAGAAGAATATCGGGCTTCTCTAGACAGTACGGGAGCATTGAATAATGCGCTGGCTTATCGTTTGGGATTGGCTTATGAAAATAACCAGAGTTTTAGAGATCATGTAGACAATCAGCATTACTTTGTTGCTCCACAGCTCGCATGGAAAATATCGGATCAAACTCAACTAAATCTAGATACCGAATTTTCGGAACATCAAGGTGTTTTTGATCGTGGCGTGCCTATGGTTAATGGACAATTTGTTGTAAATAAAAAGACCTTTTTAGGCGAACCATCGGATGGTGACATTAAGGTAAAAGATCAAATGTATCAGTTACGTTTGAGTCATCAATTCAATCAGAACTGGAATAACACGACCGCTCTTAGCTATAACCATGGGGAACGAGCAGGGACCTCAACTGAAATTTCAAGTATTGCAGCAGATGGACAAACTGCAAATCGTTTTAGACGTTACCGCCAATTTGAAACAGATACATTTCAGTTCCAGTCTATTTTGCGCGGAAAGTTTAATACAGGAGCGATAAAGCACGAACTCGTTGCAAATGTTGAAGCTGGTCACTACACCATAGATCAAATTCAACTGCGTAATGCAGTAGGCACATCAAGTCCGATTAATATTTACAATCCAGTGTATGGGCAAAATATTTTAGCGCTGGCTAGAACTACGAAAAACTCTAAAGAAACTCAAAATATGCTGGGAGTGAATTTACAAGATCAGATCTTTTTAAATCCTCAATGGAATGTACTGATAGGGGGGCGTTTTAATCGTCTGGAACAACAAATTGATGACTATAAAACAGGTCTTTCAGATCAACAGGACTTCACGCCGTTTAGTCCACGTGTGGGTGTGAACTACCAACCTACGACAAAGCTTTCTTTCTATAGCAATTGGGGTAAATCTTTTGAGTTAAATACTGGACTCAATAAAGAGAATCAACTTTATGATCCAGAAAAAACTCAAAGTTGGGAAATCGGAGCTAAATACGAATATTTACCGCAAAGCTGGTTGGGGTTAACTTATTTTGACTTAGACAAACAGCATCTATTGACTGAAGGGATTACCGATACTTATGTAGATAGTGGCCGCGTACAGAGTCATGGAGTGGAAGTCGAGTTAAAACATCAATTCAGTGATCGTCTTCGTTTAGGAGCCAATTATACTTTTACGAAGGCTTCTGTCCTTGAAAGTGAAGTTGATACAAAAGGTGCTCGTCTTAAAAATATTCCCAAACACACTGCAAATTTAAATGCAGATTATCAGTTTGAATTATTAGGAAGAGAAGCTGGTTTGGTAGGAACAATCAATTACTTTGGTAAACGCAGTGCGAATTACATAGACAATGGAACCAGTTTGCCTGAATTTACAGTGGTAAACATTGGAGGCTATATGCAAGTTCGTCCTGATCTGCGAGCGCAATTGAATATTGATAACTTGTTTGATAAAGATTATTACGTTTCGAGCTATACAGACGAATGGGTACAACCCGGAGAGCCGTTAAAGGCAACGTTATCTTTAACTTGGAATTTTTGATTAAAAAAGGAGTTAGGCACAGCTTACGTCTAACTCCTTACTCAAATAAAGATTTATGACTTAGAAGAAGCGTATTTACGTATTACAAGGATAAATATCGTAAGTAGCACACTAAAACCGAAAACAGGTAAGCTTATTCCTAACATTATGAACACACTCATCATAAGTACTTTGTGTTGGCGAGTCGCATGATTCCATAAGAATAAACTTTGACTCACAAAGTGAGTGGTCATGTGTTTTAAATTCGAGTTTTTAAACGCAGCTCTATATGCGTAAATAATCATAATACACAGGGCGAGAGCGTAAAGCGCCAGTACAAGTTGGTTTATCCAGCCAAATAAAATACCGATATGGGCATCAACACCCCAACGAGTTAACTTAGCAACCAGTGAGTAGTCTTTAAATGCAAGCTGATCGATGACTTTGTGTTGTTCCATATCAATTGCGATGCTATCCGCTTGAGTTGGCCATTTGCGCTGAATCTCGGCTACGGTCCAAGCTTGATTTCCACTGGTGGGTGGTTTGATTTGTATTTGTGCCGCATCAATGCCATGTGCTCTGGCCATTGAAAGAACGGTATCGTATTCACTTGAAATAATATTTAAATTAACATTTTCACTGTGCGGCATTTCGTGATGTTCATGGTGCATCACTGTTGGTAAATTATCTTCTTGAAGAGACGTTGCTAATGTTGGGGTTTGCCAGTTGAGCCACTGACGAGCAACTCGAATATTATCTCCAGCCCACTCTGACCATGTCAGACCAGTAATGGCGATTAACAATAACAGTGGAAATAAGACTAAACCCAGTGTGCTATGCCATCTCAATAATTTATTTTTTTGTGTTTGCCTGATTTTAAAATTTTGACGACGTTTCCACCAATTATACAATCCAGTTAAAGTTAAAATTCCGAGCCAACTTGCTGCCAGTTCACTATAAAAACGTCCCCATTTTCCTAGCAATAAATTGCTATGTAACTGATCAAGCGTAGTGCGAAATGGCAAAATGCCACTGGTACCATAAACCGCTAGATGACCCTTGGCTTGAAGCGTAAAAGGATCAATAAAAACTGCTTCACTCGTAAAATTATTTATGCGGTCTGAAAAGATTACCCGTGTTGTCTGGTCAGAGCTTGGCGCTGGTCTAACCTCAATCACCTGTGCAGACATAGGCATTACTTTTTTTGCGGCATCAATTTGCTGACTGAGCTTATATTGTGCTTGGTTCAGTGGCTCAACATATAGAACATCTTTATAAATCGCTTGTTCAAGTTGGGGCGTAATCGCATAGAGTAAGCCAGTGATTGCAGCGACCAATATCAATGGTGCAATAAAAATACCAGCATAAATATGAATTAAACGGTAAAGACTACGCCAGAATGATGAGTGAGTAAGCATTAGTAGATAATGTCTATCAGGTGTTGGGCTGGATTATAACGACTTATTTCTCTAGATGCTGATTGTGCTGTAACTACTATTAAATTATTTGAATAGCGCTTAGGCATATTGTTGAGTCTAATGAAAAGGCCTGAAAAAATCAGGCCTTTCCCTTAATTATTATTTTGAAGTTTCTAAGCGAACTTGAGAAATGCTAAGTCCTTGAGAACTTACTTTTTCCTTCACTTTATCCAGAGTCAGATCAGTAGCAACAAACTGAACTTCTAAGTCTTCAGCAGGCATGCCTAGTTGTTTAACCTGATCACTGACTTGATAGACCAATTGACCAATATGACCTGCATGTCCGCCGTGGTCATGATCTAACACACCGAAGTAGTTAATTGTGGCGACATAAATCTTTTGCTCAGGTTTATTTTTAGGAGATAAGTAAATCTTATAGGTCAGATTTGGATTACCAATCATTTGGACATTGTCTAGGATTAAATAGGTTTGTCCTGATGAGAGTGTTGTTTGAGAAAGTTGACTAGAGTTTTCTAAGAAAGTTGTAGTCTGAGGTGCTAAAGCAACTTTTTGAGTTACGCCCATAAGTTTAATGCTTTTATTACTGCTTACTGGCTTATGATTCATTTTAAATAAGTTTGCTTTTTCAGCTTTACTACTCATGACAGGTGCTTGAACCTGACAAGCATTTTCATTGGTATATCGTACTGGAATTTTACCGGGGGTAAATACATCAGCAATGGTCATAGTAACTTTATTGCCGTTTTCATCTGCAAAGGTGTATCGGGTGTCATACCAACTATCTGGCATGCCTAAATTTTTCTTTGCCCATTCAAGCGTAATCGGTTGCCCATTGGCTTTTTTATTTAACCAGCATTGCCACAAACGGTCTATATTTGCGTGGTGCATATAAAATACAGGGTCTAAACCTGCAATCGGCACAAATCCCATATCAGGCAATACACAGTTTTTACCAACAGCACAGTGCATTACCCCATGAGGTTGGGATTGTAACTGGTTAGAGAATGATGTGAAGTTATTCCATTTAAATGCTTGAGTGGCGCTGGCATTATCTGGATCGATCGCGCTGATATTTGTATTTAAACCCCGTGTACGAAACGGATCATATAAAGTACCAGCTTGTTTACCGCGAACCAATTGAGGCAGGGCTAATCCTTTACCATTGGCCGCTTTTTCTTCGTAATAATCCCAATAAGGAAGGGAGTAGTTTTCGCCAACATATTTACGCACTGTTCGCTCATAAAAATAAAGCATCATACGGTGCCAAGGTAAGAAATTTAGATTGCCATGTTGGCATGTCCCCCAAACTTCATCGGTAAAGCCATCATTTGGAACTATTGAATTTTGAATATGTTTATAGTAACTATCACACAAAGCTTGACTATTTTCCTCTAAGCAACCTGACATACGACCTTTAAGATATTCGTCTTTATTGGTTGCATGTGTGCCTACGCCAAAATAGCCATGGGTATTGGCCCAGTAATTAAAACTTGTACGAAACTCAGGTGATTGGGGATTCGAATTATTGTTTGCCCGCATTTTTTCCAAACCTTTTTGTAATGCACTTACTTTGGCCGGATCTTTTGCAAACTCCGTGGCACTCATTCGTAGTGAGTCAGCATGAGTCGTTAAGCTCATGCTAAATAAAAGAGTACCTAAAATATAATAATTTCTCTTCATGATTTTAAATCCTTGTCATGTTTAATGTTCTTATATTTGATTATTAGTAATGTATGAATTTACCCTTGGCTTGGGTAATTCTTAACCTAATCTAGCATATAAAATAGTTTTTATTGAAGGTTTATATTTAATATTAATAATGAAAAAATTTAATTTTAAATCCTGTAATTTTTTAGAAAAACTTAATTATTTAGTATGTTGTTTTTGATGTATTTTTTAGAAAATTAAAATGTTTTTAAAATAAAATTAATTATATTTTTGCGTAATTTATTTTGTTTTTTTAAATTTATAGGCATAAAGTCTCATTATTATATAAAATATTAAAGATCAAACTTTCTGATTAAATTTAAATATTGAATAGTGAGTTATTTTATTTGAATAGTTACGAATTAAATTCTAAAGATTTGGATCATGGTTATTTATCTTTTAAGTTTTAAATAAATATTATAATTGCATGATTATTAAAAGTATTTTGCAAGTCTGGCACTTTTATTGCTTAATCATTGTTATCTTTCACCCAACACTCGATTTGATAGCTTCATTACTTATGATTCAAACAGTCTTGCACTCTTATAGTGTGTTTTTCACATGAAAAATGCACCAAATAAACACATTTATTTATTTTGCACCATCTTTGTGCATGGGTTGTCATAATGAGATTGTTGGTTTCAATACTCACTTTACTCATCCTATGTGGATGCTCTTCATCTGACCAGCATGAAATAACTCAAAATACTGGATCTGCACATTCGCGATGTGTTTTTGATAGTACAAACACTCAAGTCTGTGTAGCCAAACCTGCCCAAAGAATTGTTTCTTTGTTTGAGTCGGGTTTAGATGGTTTATATATGTTAGGGCAAGGCCATAAAGTGATTGGGATACCGACCGAGGTCTACATTCAACCTTTATTATTTAATGCCTACTCAAAAATAGATAAACGTATTGCCAATAAACAGCTTGCAACACCTTCGCAAGGGGCCAATGCAACTAATATTGAAAGTCTGGTGTCGTTAAAACCAGATCTGGTGATTGTGGTAAGCGGGCAAACCCAAACGATTGAGCTGTTACGCCAGTTTGGCATTGCTGTATATGTGATGGAGTCAGGGACTTACCAGCAAGTGAAAGAAGAGCTTTCTGAAATCGCTATTCTTAGCGGTGCTGAACAACGTGCCCAAGACATTTTAAGTTTTTCAGATGAAATTGTGGCAGAAGTCGCAGCTAAAACCGCACGTCAGCCCAACAAACAATCAATTTACTACGCATGGTCAGGAGGGCGAATTTTTTCTACCTCGGGGCGTAAGTCCATTACCAATGAGTTTATTGAGCTAGCTGGCGCTCACAATATTGTTCAGACCGATGCTAACCAACCTAATGTAAATCCAGAGACCCTCATTGAATGGAACCCTGACAATATTGTGCTTTGGAATACCAACCCAAAACTGATTTATGAACGCAAAGAATTACAAGGTCTAAGCGCTGTACAAAACCGTAAGGTATTCAATTTGAGTCCTGCATTTATATATAACCCGCACACCATCAAAATCATTATTACAGCGATTTATTTGAATCATAGTATTTATCCGGAGCAGTCCGATTTACCAGTAAGTGCTTTACAGCAGCGTATTTTAACGAAGTTGTATGGTGAGCAGCTTGCCAAAGCGTTGGTGCAATGAATATGGAAAAACTGAAATATTATTGGTTTTACCCGTTACCTATTGTGATGATTTTTATCTCACTACTCATTGGGCCAACTCAAACGTTGAGTGCATGGGACTATTTGCTGTGGGGCGTGCAAGCGGTTTTTGGTACACCATATTTCGACGCAGAACAATTTAGACTGATGCAAAACATTTTAGTGAATGTCAGACTGCCTAGAATTTTACTGACCTTTATGGTGGGGGCTGCATTAGCAACTGCGGGGAATGGTTTACAGGCGTTGTTTCGTAACCCTTTAGTTGACTCGTATGTACTCGGTATCTCATCTGGTGCGGCGTTCGGTGCAGCTTTAGCACTTTCTTTAAGTTGGCTTTCGCCCAATCTATCAGCCTTTATTTTTGGTGTGTGCGCTGTTGGCTTAACGTATTTATTTGCACATCAAAAACATGAAAGCCAGACATCTTTAGTGATGGTGATTTTATCGGGCATGATTGTTTCGGGGCTGTTTTTGGCAGGCCTTACGATTATTCAATACCTAAGTGATCCATTTAAACTGCAAGCCATTGTGCAATGGACGATGGGCAACTTGCATCAGGCTTCTTGGCAAAAGGTTCAATATGCTGTGCTACCAATCTGTATTGGACTTGCCGGATTATTTGCGATGCGTTGGCGCTTAAACTTAATGGCACTCGGTGCCGAAGAAGCGCAGGCTGTTGGTGTTAACCCACGCTGGGAACAGCTTCTTTTAGTTGTTCTGGTAACTGTATGTACCTCAACGTCTGTAGCTGCGGCGGGCATTATTAGTCTATATGGACTGTTTATGCCGCATATTGTGAGAATGTTGGTTGGGCCAGACCACCGCTACAGTATTCCTGCCAATATGGTGTTGGGCGGTAGTTTTCTACTCATGATTGATAACTTTTCTCGGGTTTTACTGACGTTTGAAATACCGATTGGTATTTTTACCATGCTACTCGGCGCACCATTTTTCTTATTATTAATGAAAACACAGAGGACTCATTGGGCATGATTCAAATTGATCAATTAAATTATGCCTATGGGCACAAACAGGTTCTTAAAAATATTCATCTGGAGTTTCCCGAAAATCAGTTTTCAGTGATCTTAGGGCGCAATGGTTGCGGAAAATCGACACTGTTTAAATTGATGGCAGGCCTAGAACCTGTAAAAGATGGGTTGATTCGTTACTCTGGAAAGCCACTCTCGGACTTTAAAGGAAAAGATCGGGCTGCGTTACTCGGCTTTTTACCGCAATTTCACAAAACCGTATTCCCATTTTTAGTTAAAGATGTGGTAATCACTGGGCGTGCAGCTTTTAGCAGATGTAGACCTTCAAAATCAGACTGGGAACGTGTAGACCAAGCTTTACTTGATTTAGATATTGAACATTTACGCGATCGTCCTTATACCGAGCTATCGGGGGGCGAAAGACAATTGATCATGATTGCGCGTATTTTAGTGCAAGCACCAAAAGTTATTTTGCTCGATGAGCCAACCAATCATCTCGATGTCTATTACCAGTCTTATTTAATGAAAAAATTGCGTCAGTTGTCGCGGCAAAATTTTACGGTGATTGCGATTATGCATGATCCAAATCTGGCTTTTTTATTTGCAGATCATCTATTTTTCATGCGCGAACATGAGGTAGTTAAGCCTGAGTCAAAAACTCGAATCACCGATCCTAAGTTTTTAAAAAGTGTCTACGATGTTGAGTTCCATGAAGCCATGATTCAAGACAAAACCATTGTTATCCCTGATCATTCTTGGTTGTAAATATGACATTTCACTATCAGTTAGCGGACAAATCTGACTATGCATCTGCGGTAGAGTTTGCACTTTATACTAGAGAGCTTTTATTCCCAGAAATCTATCATGGGCAAGTTCCCAAAGATTTAAAAAATTTTGGGCAATATTATGTCAATGATCCATTAGGCTGCTTTATTACGGTAAAAAATAAAAACCGCATTATTGGCACCATTGCATATCGGGCGTATGACCATCGTTTTGATTTAAATTTGCCAGCTAAGACAGCGGAAGTGGTTAAGTTGTTTGTATTGCCTGAATACCGCCGTAATGGCATCGCAACTCAGCTATGCAACATGTTGTTTAGCCATGCAAAAAACAATGAAATTACTACTTTGTATTTGCACACTCATCCGTTTTTACCTGCGGCTAAAGAGTTTTGGCGTCTACAAGGCTTTGAAGTTATTAAACGAGAGTGGATCGAGACCTATGACACCATTCACATGAGTAAATCTTTATAGCGCTTTATCATGTGCATGAAATCTTTTTAGAAAATGGGTAGGCGGATAGCCCATAATTTTACTGAACATTGCGGTAAAAGCTGCCGAGTGTTCATAGCCCAAACTAAAAGCAATTTGTGTAATTGAGATATTTTCTTTTAACGCATTTAAAGCATAAATGATGCAGACCCGATTACGCCATTCTTGAAATGACATGCCAGTTTCGGATTTAAACCAACGATGAAAAGTTCGCTCACTTTTATTGTGGTCATGTGCCCAATCTTTAGGACTACTATGAATATTAGGATGCTGCATAAAATCAGCACATTGTTTAGAGAGTAATGTGTTGTGAGGCAATGGAATAAACAGAGGCAGGGCTGGTGCAGCTTCTAATTCATATAACAATAAATCGATAAGAGCGCCGTCACGGCCTAAGTGCGAGTAATCAATAGATAACTGATTTGCCTGAATGAGTAGTTGATGTAGCAAAGGCGAGACTTGCACAACCTCGCAGTATTTTTCCTGTCTTGGCGCATTATCCGCTTCTATATACAAGCTATAAGTACTGACTTTAGATAGCCATACCCGATGTGGTTTGCCTGCGGGAATCCATACACCGCTGTACGGTAACACGAGCCATTGACCATCTTCAGTTTCAACTTTCATCAAGCCTTCGGGTGCATATAAGAACTGAGCACGGCGATGGCTATGTGTATCTAGTAAGGTATCAGCAGGATAGTCCGATCCCAAAGCAAGAACAGCTTGTGATAGATGGTCTACATCGTTAATTGGAATATTACGCATATATTTTTGGCTGAAATAAATAAAAGAATGGCTTTTCTACGTTAGTTTGCCATAGGGCTATTTTATATCATGCCTCTATAAAGTTGAGGAAGATGATCATGCTATATGAGCTATTTTTATTTGGATTGCTTTCAGGCATAACCACTTGGCTATTTGGCTTTGGCGGCGGATTTGTTGCTGTACCTTTGCTTTATAGCGTCATTCTTCAAAAGTGGAGCAATGAAAGCAGTGTGGGGATACATTCCATGCAAATTGCAGTTGCCACCTCGGCATTTGTGATGCTGTGTTCGGCTGCTTTTGCAACTTTTCGGCATTATCGGTCTGGACACATAGATTGGCAAAAGATCCGTTTTTTATGGGGTGGTATCGCATTTGGTGGAATTGTCGGTGCGGTAATGGCCTCATTGTTTAATGGAAACTGGCTACGCTGGATATTTATGGGTTATGTATTTGTCACTATTATTGATTGTTATTACCGACCAGGGTTTATGGTGATATCAGAGCAAAAGCAAAACTATGGTCAGAATAGCGAACTTATTAAAGGCGGAATAGTTGGTTGGGTTGCAGCATTTTTAGGAGTTGGCGGAAGTGTTATGACGGTTCCGTTATTACGGCGGCGTGGTAGCTCTATGGCAGACGCTGCGGCTATTGCCAATATTCTCACGCTGCCTTTGTCTTTAACTGCAACGTTGACCTACTGTGTGTTGTCGGTATGGCAATCTACATGGGCACCCAACGGATTTATCGGTCTAATCTGGTTTGAAGCTGCTTTATTCTTGGTTGCTGGAACATGGATTGGGCTGTATTTTTCAGAAAAATTTATTTCAAAACTACCTGATTTATGGCGTGCAAAGTTGTATCCATTACTTTTGATCGTAGTGTTAGTCGTAATGCTTTTCGTAAATTAATTTTTTAATTTCAAAACATTAAATAATAATTTTTACTAAAAGAACTAATATTTAATTGCTCTAAAACTGCAAATTTTTATGTCTTAAATGGCTTCGAAAAAAGTTTGAAAAATAGACTTGCAATATATAGTGGCTTTATGCCACTATATATTCATCGAAGGTCATCAGACAAACAGAGGATGATATGGCTATCCAGCTTTTAGATGCGGCAAGAAATGAAATTCCAGTGAAATTTTCGCAGTTTTCTGGTGGCGAGCGTCATGTTCAGATTGATGAGACAACTTTAGGTACACTAACTGGCAAGGTATTGGTTCGTGCACAAATGACCTCAAGTCACGATGTGATGGACTATTTGTTACTTGAAAACATATTGCTGAATCAGGGTTTAACCGTTGACCTAGAAGTTCCATATTTTCCATACGCACGTCAGGATCGTGTTTGCGCAGTGGGGCAAGCTTTTTCACTCGATGTGATGACCAAATTACTCAACATCAATGCAGATAAAAAAGCGGGTAAACAAGGCAAAATCACTGTTTGGGATTGCCATAGTGAAGTAACAACAGCGTTACTTGCAGCCAATACTTCTTTTAGTGAAGTTATAAATGTGAGTTCAGTCGATATCATCGCAAAGAGTGAAGCGCTGAGCACATTATTAAAAGATGAAAAAACCGTACTGATTTGCCCAGACAAAGGTGCAAAAGCACGTACACAAATGGTTGCAGATGTTTTTAATATTGAGCGTAAACAACCAATCACTGTTGTGCAGTGTGATAAAAAACGCGACCCAGTGACTGGCAAAATTTTGGGTACACATGTACATGCGACTGATTTATCAGGTCTAACAGCGGTCATTACCGATGACATTTGTGACGGCGGTGCAACCTTTATTGGTATTGCCAAAGAACTCCGTCGCCTCAATTGCCATAAGGTCGTTCTATACGTGACCCACGGCATTTTTAGTAAAGGAATTG
>Ga0308166_1001493_pt1 | contig 24621 bp, 31 predicted proteins | sample PhyCR2_2_FD_202137 | JGI IMG/M metagenome (GOLD analysis project Ga0308166, IMG submission 202137) | Phyllosphere microbial communities from UC Gill Tract Community Farm, Albany, California, United States - DLSLCC.R2 | ecosystem: Host-associated > Plants > Phyllosphere > Unclassified | place... | reverse complement strand
CGCTTGCCGTGGCTTTATCGAGCGTAACGCCGGTCACGGGGATATTCGGGGTCCCGCTTTCTTCAGCCAGCTCCGGCTTGCCGGTATTGGTGATTTTCGCTGTACGGGTAATGACCTCTTTTGCCGGAATGGCTTTACCCAGGCTGCTGCACCAGCCGCGGAAAACGTCGACGGTACCGTTCGGGTATTTGATTTTGTAATATCGTACTGAGCCATCAATAAACCATGCGACCAGGTCTTTTTGCCCTTCTTCGCCCGGCTTCCAGGCGAGGGTGAACGAGGTATCGCCAGCAGATTTTGCCCCCTGGGCCGTCGCGTTCCAGTCGGCATCCTCGTCGTCGAGGTAAGTGTCATCATACGATTCGGCGGTCATTTCGCCCGGCGTAAGTTCTTTGATTTTCGCCAGGCGATTCCAGTCGATATCAGAGAGTGGGTTAGCGAAAGCGTTACCCGTTCCGGTGTAAAGCCAGAGTGTGGTACCGGCGCCTTTTACGGGTGCCAGCGGGTTAGGAGTAGGCATAAGTACCTCTTAAATTGAATAGGTGATTAAGTACGTGAAATCGACTGAACCCCAGGTGGCCATTTCGTCATCCCTCTGATAGTCATAACCCTGCGGGGTGAACGTCTCGACCAGTTCGTTCAGACCCGGGATGAAGGCCATTGCCGGATACACTTTCTCTTCCATCCAGGAATCAAGCGCGCTGTCGGGGCTGGAGGCTTTAAGAAATACCTCGATGTGAACAACCGCCTGCCACGAATCTTCATCAAGCGAATCGCCGGTGTACTCCGCGTCAGAAAGATAAACAGCCACTGCAGGGAGATCCTGCTCTTCTAAAAAAACAGGGCGCCCGTCAAACCAGATGACGGTGTCGGTGATATCGGCTTTCAGTTTTGCAAGAATGGCTGCACGAATTGCGCTGTGTCTGTTCATCGCTTCAGGTGGATCCTCAGTTGGTTTTTCAGGGCTGCGGAAAGTTCTTTGGGCATATCGCTTTCAATGAGGCGCTTTGAAATAGCGGTAAATGCCACGGTGAGTGGTGTCTCAAGAGGAACTTTGACCACATCAATCGGATAACGGGCCTGACCTACGCGTCGCATGACCTGCCAACGCCCGTTAGAAAGCTGTTGGATAAAAGCGTTACGAAAGGTATAGGGCCCGATTTTGAGGACGCTGCCCGCTCCGTTTCTGGCTCCTTTTTTACGCGAGAGCCGGACGCGCGCTGTGCCGAGCTTTATCGCGGGAAGATTACCGCGGTTGATTTTTATCGACGCGACCGGGCGATCGTGGCGGGCCTTACGCAGACGGGAACGCTGCCGGACCAGACGTACCGGAAGCCCCTTTTTCCGGTTATCATCCACCTTTGCCTCTTTCGCTACAGCTTTGCTCCCCTGGCTTATCGTTCTGCTGGCCACCCGGTTAAGTGCTTTCGCGGTTGCCTCAGGAACGATTAACCGGCTGAGGCTGTTCAGGTTCTGAATAGCCCTTTCCAGTCCTTTCACAGTCATAGCGCCTCCTCATTCGAGATGGATGCGGGGTTTCCCGTTGAACATGTCATAGCGGGTAACGGTCAGGTTCTTACCGTCGTAGTCGACACTGTCGTTTCGGCGTGGCTGGTAAAGCTCAGAGAAAACCACCAGCGAAGTACCCGTTCCCGACAATGGCCCCATTTCCTCGAGCTGCTCGGCGGGAACAACGTCATAGCTGCTGCCATTGATGATCGCTGTCTTTCCCATCTTTTTTATGGTGGCCGCGTCCATGCGCGCCGCCATCCGGTCAAAGGGGTTAGGCATTGATCTTAACTTCAACAACGGTGGTGCTTGCCCCTGCATCTTCCCAGGCGATGCCCGCGGCAACGGCGTCCGTTTCTTCGATCGTGATTTTGCCGTCCTTGATATACACCTGCGCCCCGGCAGTAACCGCATCTGCGGATACTTTTGGCAGGAGGAATACACCCTCAGTAAAACCGTCCCCGGTATCGCCAGCCGGAATATCGGTAATTGCCACCGCGACCAGTTTTCCAACAACAACAGGGTCGCCGCTGTGAACATCGGTTGCACCACCGTTTACCAGAGGGATCGTTTTTCCGTCCTGCGCATAATTCTTAGCCATAATTTCTCCATTCAGCCCCTTGCGGGGCTGGTTCCAGGTATAAAAAAAGCCCTTACGGGCGTCTGTTTGTCAGGACTGTTTTTTACTGACCAGAGGATTTGGTCATGCCGCGATAGTCCAGCGGTGCAACACCGGCATCAATACGCACTTTCGTGGCGATACCATCAGTGGTGAAGCCTTCCTGCTGATCGATGTACGGCGTGTCGACGCCATTGAGATAAGCGACCTCAATAGTGTCGGTGCCCTTCGCGGCAGCCAGATACCAGGCTTTCGCATCAGCTTCATCCAGGCGTGGTTCGGCAATAACTTCTGCAAAGTTCTGGATAGGGTTAACGATCCCGGCATTGATGTCTGCACCTTTAACACTGGCCGACTTGATGGTCTGATTTGCCAGAGTTTCCAGGGCGACGGGCACCAGCATGTAGGCCGGACGGATATTCAGGGTTCGCTCCCCCTCCTTCTGCAGACGCATCAGCTTGCGCGATTCGTCCAGGCTGGCCACAGAAATTGCGCCCGAGCTCAGGTTCTTGTGATCGGCATGGAACAGCGCCTTTCCGTCTGAGAGTTTCGGGTTTTTGGTCAGAATGGCGTAAACCAGATCGCCAATCGTTGCTTTCGCCGCGCGCCCCATCTTCATCGGTACGTCGGTAAGCTGGTTCAGATCGTCGTTGATGATCGCCTGGCGGGTTACTGAGAAGATTTCACCATACGTGGCAAGCGCGATGGTTTCGCCTTTGTCACTGGTAGTGATGTACTTGTACTCAGCCCCTTCGCGAACCTGTCGCAGAGAAGGAAAGCCCCCCATACCGACACGATGCGCCGTTTTGAAGTCCGACAGCTGGCCTTTTTTGGTCCACTGTTCGAAGGTTTCCTGCGCCTCGTCCCAGCCCTGAATCAGCGCTTTGTTCGCAACATCAAGCAGAATGTTGCCAAAGTCAGAGGTGCTGTGGGTCAGCGCCAGGCCAACCATCTGCATCGGGTTGTAGCTGGCCACGCCGATACCTTTTTCTGTCAGGGCCATACGCGCATACTCGCGCAGCGTCATACCGTTATAAACGTTATCCCGCTCCTGACCTTCGAACCCGGCACGCGCCATCAGTGCCTGGCGAATACCATCCGCGACGAAGTTACCGTTGCCCGCATGAATATGCGGCTGGGTGGTTTTATTGGACGGCGTGGCCATTTTACCGAGTTCTGCCAGCAGCAAATCTTTCGCCTTATCGACGGAGCAATCAGGGTCGGCCACACACTGATTCTGCAGTTCCATGTGCTTATTGCCGAACATGGCAAAGAGATCGCCGATAGCGTTAACACGGGCTTTCTGCTCAGCCAACACCTGCGTGCGGATCGTATTTTCATCCGGTGCCGGGTCTGTTTTTGCCTGCGGTGCCTGAGGCTGGGTAATAACCGGGTCACGCTGGGTAGTGTTGCGCGGCGGGGTGATCATGTTGCGAATGCTTTTTGGCATTTTTTCAAATTCCTCAATACGTTTTGAATGAATACAGGCCATAGCCTGAAGGGATGGTGTCACCTGGTCGGCAAAACCCAGTTCAAGGCACTCGCTGCCGTTCATCCAGGTTTCGTCCTCCAGCATTGCCGCAATTTCTTCGGTGGATTTTCCGGTTTTCTGCGCATAAGCCGGGATCAGAACGGATTCAACCTTGTCGAGAAGATCCGCATAGTCGCGCATATCGCTCGCGTCACCACCAGCAAACCCCCAGGGCTTATGGATCATCATCATCGTGTTTTCAGGCATGATGACCGGATTGCCTACCATCGCAATCACCGAGGCCATGGAGGCCGCCAGACCGTCGATATGCACGGTAATCGCCGCGCCGTGGTGCTTCAGCGCGTTATAAATAGCAATACCGTCGAAGACATCACCACCGGGCGAGTTGATATAAAGGTTGATGTGGGTGACATCCCCAAGTGCCCGGAGATCATTGACGAACTGTTTCGCCGTTACGCCCCAGTACCCGATTTCGTCATAAATAAAAATGTCGGCCTCGCTGTTATTGCTGGCCTGCATGCGGAACCACGAATTACTTTTTGCGCTGGCTTTCGGACGGTGGCGCGCCCGGTTCTTTGGCTTCGGCACTGGTGCCTCCTTTATCATTGGCGGGGTCGGTGTCAAACACCAGGCCCTGTTCACGGTTCTCGTCAACCTCCGCTTTACGGCGTGACTTAACATCATCCGGGTTGCGACCGCTGGCACGTATCCAGTCGGATTCAGTAGCAGCACCGCCGCGGATCTGGGTTTTCCAGGCATTCGCTTCTTTAACGGGATCAATCCACGGCATAACGGGCCCCGAATAAACCGCGTTATAAAGCGAGTCCATATCGATGCCTCTCGGCAGCTTGATTTCTCCGGCAGCAATAGCCATCTTCAGCCAGGCCCGGTACATGGGCCGGGTCACTGAACCGATGAACCAGTCCTGAAGAATCAGATATCCGTCGGTTGACTCGACAAGCTCCTGCCGCTGGGCACTGTACGTTCCGTTGTAGTTTCTGGATGTGCTGGAAAAGCTGAGGCGACTGCCGGCGGACACGGCACGGAGCTGTCCATTACGAAACGACTCGAGGTTAGGGTTCGGGCGATCGGATTTAATCATCCCGATTTCTTCCCCGGCCTGCAGCTCGTCATAGAGCATACCGGGCTGAATCATCAGCTCGCGGTCATCGCTACCGGAATCAGAATCGAAGCTCTGTCCGTCGCCTTTTTTGATATACATGCCGAGTGCCGCAGCAATTCTGGCAGCGGTAAGCTCCGAGTCCTCGTACTCTTTCAGCGCGCTCAGACGCATCAGAACACCAGACAAAAGAGACGTTCCGCGGGTCTGGTGCAGGCGTCGGGTGAATTTGAGATGCAGCATGTTCTCTGCATCTATCTCTTTGGTATCGAACTGACGCCCGGATACTGGCAGGCTTTTATAGACCTGATATTTTTTCGGGCGCCCCCAGTTATCGATAAAAACGCCCTGATTGAGCTGGGTGGCGGCATCGCTGTTCATCGGCACGAAGTCCGGCTCCAGCGCTTCCAGCCAGAACGGCACGCCAGCAACCGGCTGAAGACCATTTCCGGTACCGCGAACCAGCTGAGCAAATACCTCACCGTCCCGGAGCCACGTTCGCAGCATCAGCCGCTCCAGCATGGGGCGGGTAAACTGGGTTGTAACATCGGGTCTTACGGACCATTCGCCCCACTTTCTGCGGATATCAGTGGCCAGCTTTTTAGCGATCTTCCCGTTAGTCAGCATCGGATGCGGTTCAACTATGATGCCCTTCGCACCCACCACCCTTTCTTCCAGCTTGTCGAAAACGCCAATCACCAGATCGTGGTTGTTGTCCAGCCAGCGCGCCTGCTGCCTCAGTGAAACCGCCCCCATCTGGCTAAGCTGATCGGCTGAACGATTTTCCTTCTGGGCTTTGTGGGTACGCGTTTGCTTTACCGCCTCATACGCCTTAATAACCGCGCGTGCACGCAGGCGTGAGGCTTTCCAGCCTGGTGAAAACAGGCCAATCGCATCATCTAAAAAACTCATCCAAACCTCGCCAGCCTGTAGCCGGGTCGCCCGCGGCGTTTGTTATTGAGCGTTGCCAGTCGTCGCTCCCATTCCTGACGGCCTTTTCTGATTTCCGACAGGTTTTCGAGCGTCATCTGCTGCCCGTTGAAAGTGATTGATTTCCCCTCCAGAACAGACAGCTCGGCTGCAGCGTAGCGGTCGATCACGTTTTGAATATCTGCTGGATTCACACCCAACCTCCTGACGAAGACCACGGATTAGCCTGCTCGGTTACGGGCTTCTCACGTTTTGGTTTTGATTTAGATTTCGGCGCAGGCGGCGGGGATGGCATTTCGCCAGCTTCCGTCTGCGTGTCCTCGATCCACGTTTCCCGCCGTGCCCACTCAGGAGCTGACGGCCATTTGATTTTTTCGTAACCACTAAGGATAGCGAGCGCGTCGGCATAAACGAGCAGGTCAAATGCTTCGTTTGCGCCCCGGCCGGGCTTACTCCATTTCCCTTCATTCGAGCGTTCCTCATACGTCAGTTCGTCATAGAACCAACTGCCCAGCCAGGCGGGGAAATGCACATAGCCAGGTCCGGGTGAATCACGCCACAGCGCATTATTCACCCGGTCTTTAAGGGCATCGGTCTGGAGAAGATAAAGAGGCACATCACCCGTCGCCTGTGCGCGGCGCGTTGATCTGCCCGTGTTGTCGGGAAACGTTCGCTGGATAAGTTTGCTGCGCCTGACGCTGTCCCCCTTGAAGAGGTAGATACGCTTACCCAGCCCTTCACGACGACATCTGCGCCAGAATTTGTAGGCATTATCCGTCACGCCATCTTCACCCCCTGAGTCCACGGCCATAGACATCAGCCGCATGCCCTTTGACGGGTCAGCTGCGAGTGGCCACGTTTTATCAAAGACGTCGGTGAGTAAAAGATCCCAGTCCTCCGGGTAGCTCGCCGGATCCACCTGTAAGCTTTCCCCGTTGCCGTCGCAGCGCAGCGAATGCCGGATGTTGTAACGGTCAACTATCCAGCGCTCACCCATACTTCCATAACCCGTAATCTGCACAACAAAGCGCCGGTTGCGCCCGGCCTGCACGTCCACGGTTGCAGTGAGAAACTGCACGCCGTCCGGTACCGAACGTTTTGGGACTTCTTCGGCACGCTGCTCAAGCAATTCACTTTTACGCTGCTCCATGCTGGCCCGCGGCAAATAGGGCCTGCCGAAATCGGTGTTGATCACCGTCTTCAGGGTTTCTTCGCTGCGCGTGGATTCATATTCCTGCTCGGCGGTCAGGAACTTATAAATAAGCTGCGCCCAGGTCTGGTAAGCCGCTGCCGGACCTTCCATCCAGAAGGAGGCAATACGGGAACGACGGCCATCACCGCTAACCTGGCCTTTACTGTCGATGGTTTGCCCGTCCCGGAGCCAGACACATTTCATGTTCAGCGCACGCTTCATGTCCGGCGTTATCCTGCCTTTACAGGCAGGGCACTGAAGAAACGCCGCTTCGCTGGCAAGCACAGGATCGCTGCTGTCGCGGTATCCGGTCATATTGTCCATTTCCGGCTGGAAATATTCGCCGCAATGCGGGCATGGCCAGTAAAGACGACGGCGGTCACCACGGTTATAGAGCGATAAAATTCCGGTGGTCGGAGGGGCTTCATGGGGCGTGGAGCGCCGCCATTTTGTGTCTCTGATATCCCTCCCGGGCGAGCTCTCAACCAGGGTCATTCCGGAGGACATGAATGTCGTGGTACGCTTCGATGCCAGTGAAAAAGCATCCCCCTCCCCGTCGATATCTTCCGGAAAGCGGTCATAATCCGTCAGCGCCACACTCTTATAGTCCGAGGACGACATGATATTGACGGATGGCCAGCCCAGCTTCAGATAGTTACCGGCGCGGAATGTACGGTCGTAGACGTTGTTATCGTTACGTCTTGGGCTTAGCCGGGTTTTAACTTCAGGGCTACAGCGAAAAGTACGGTCCAGGCGTTTTTTGGAATGCTCGCGCGCTTTTTCCTCAGATACCTGAATCACAAGCATATCTGCCGGATCGCAGACAATGTTATAAACAATCCAGCCGTCAATCAGCCCGATGGTTTTACCCGTTCGCGCCGGGCCCACAAACACCACCGCATCGTATTCACGCGATGCCAGGCAGTTCATCGGCTCAATCACATAGGGTGCCAGATCCGGATCCCAAGGAACTGAGTTTCCCGCCCCCATTGGCACGCGCATATAAGTACTGACCGCATCGGCCACCGGCATACGACGCGGGGCTCGTAAAATACCGGAAACATCGCGGCGGATGTCCCTGGCGGATGCCCGCTTTGCCATCAGTCCTCCTCAGGCTCTTCCTCCTCTTTTTCAGCGTCCTGCACCCTCTCAGCCATCTGGTCGCGCAGATCATCAATAACACTTTGCACACGAACTACCGCAGCAGGCGTTAAAGCACAGTCGCGCTCGAGCACATCCGGGAGGGTTTCAAGTACCATGACGACGGCTTTCGCCATCAATGAGAATTCTCGCGCCACTTCATCTGCGGGTATTAACTGCCCCGTATCCTGTTCGAACTTCAGCCTCTCGTTCTCTGCTTTCCAGTGGGACAGCCTGTCTGATGGGGGCATATCATCGATATTGGCCGAAACGGTAGGGATCATCAGTTCGGTCAGAATGTCGGTTACCAGATAGAGCTTTAACTTGCTGTTGCTGCCCGGAGCAGGTTCGACATTTTTCAGTCTCGCGGCAACCGTCTGACGGTGTACGCCGGTTATCCCTGCCAGCTGGTTGATATTGAGTTTTAAAGTGGCAATTTCCTGGTCCATGATGGTGAACACTTTTTGAACGATTCGACATCTTGCGAAAATGGCCTCTAATTAAATCAAAGACCTGCGCACATGATGATGATGACCTTGGATCCGAAAAACTAGCCGTTTCCCGCGAGCGCACCGCCCCGTGGCAGGCCACCCCACCGGGAGGACCCATAAAAAGGCCTAAGTAAATTCTTAATTCTTTCCGCTTACGCTTGCTGATCTCTGGCTGGATGCCAAGATATTCAAGACTCTGATGCGGAGAATGCCAACTCCAGGGAAACATCCATAAAAAGAGCAAATGAAACTGAGACTCTGGTAGCCCTCTTCGTGAGGGCATTTTTTTACAATGCTGCGCTTCGCTTGTTAAATATCGAGTCTTTTCTACAATTTAATGGTGCTTTGCTATGTCAGGTGAAGCCGTCGTTCAGCAATACCCGTGTGCTCAAGGACGAGCCATCCTAGTTTTTTCTTTCTATCTCTAACTGCCTTATGCCAGCGAAGTGATTGTTACCCTTCTCGATGACGGCCAGCAGCGGTTTAATCCACAAAACAGCCTGGCAATACGTCATTGAGCGGGCGGCAGCGGTACTATCATCGGCTGCGTCAGTTCCGTCGGTATCGGCGTGCATTGCGCTGGAACGTAAACGGTACGCGTATTCGAGCAGCCCACCAGCAATGTCAGTAGGAACAGGCAGATCACAGGTTTTTTCACGGTGGAGAATCTCCCGGTATTCGATTACGGTATCTTCGGTGCTGGTGTCGATCAGGGAATTAAGCCTGTTGGCATGTTCTGCAACCTGATTGAATCGATTGAAGTTGAATGCTTGGGTGGCGATCACCTGTCCCTGCAAAGAGTTGTCACTTCGCAGAATGTCTTTATCGCTCTGAAGGCTACTGGCGTCGGAGCAACTCTTAACGAGAGCGACCGAAAGGCCAGCAATAACGACAACGCCGATAAGTCCCGGATTAATTTTCATTGGTCGAGCCCCCAGCACGTCAACGCACTTTCCTGTTCGCGCCGCTCAACCTGCCCATAACAGCCATTCTTTTGGCCTTTAGTCAGGCGGCAATCACGTCCACCGTCCTTAATCCACCAGCGGATTGCTTCGCATGCCCCTTTATGGTCCCCTGCATTGATCCGCTTATAGAAGGTCGAAGGGAAACATTTACCGGGCCCAATGTTGTAAGGGCAGAAAGATGCGATCCCGGCTTTCTGTGGTTCGGTAAGCGGTACCGTAATATTGCGGTCAACCCACGCCAGAGCCTTATCCCGTTCGATGGCATTTACCTGGTGGCATTTCCCCTGCGTCAGCTTCATGCCCTCCACAACCGGTTTACCATCAACCATCGTTGCGCCGCGGCAAATAGTCCAGATACCACCGCCATCTTTGTAGGCCGTGAGGCTGTTACCCTCTTTTTCATTCAGAAACTGATCGAGAATGACGGATGCTGGCGCACCAGCGAGTACCAGCCCCAAGACAGCAGCACTCAATTTTGCTCTGGTTCCCATCAGTCACCTTCCTTTTGTAATGCCTCGACAACCACGCTTGCCGCAGCCGGACGTTCGTGAAGAGGTTTGTCACCAACGCCTTTCAGGTAGTCATTGACCATTTTTGTTCGCTTCTCATCCTCTTTACGCCTGCGGTGTGCATCTACACGCCCGTTAATGTAGGAGGCAAGCGAGATAAGCAAACCAGCAGCGCCAAAGAACATGAACACAAGATCCTGAGTGGTAAATCCAATGGCAGAAGCCAGAGCTGCTACCCACGCGAAGAACTGCGTGAAGATATTCCCTGAATCATTCATTTTCATTGTCTCTCACCTCGCTGTGTGCGGGTGCTATGTGGCGGAAATAAAAAAAGGCCGCCAGTTGGCAGCCTTAAAAATGACAAAGCCTACCAATTTTGGCAGGCTTTCGATGATTTAGTGGTGTGTAGTGAATGCCACAATTAACAGCTTACAAAAGTTTTTGCGTACGCGTTAATTTTTTTGTATTTTCATAAATACACAGCTAGTAACCCCTAAGTAGAATAAAAAAATGACTGCAGAAATAGCCGTTTTCAATAAGACCGCTGTAGCCTTAGCAGCAGATTCAGCTGTAACGATTTCAGGCGGTGGTAAACATAAAATTTATAATGGTGCAGAAAAACTTTTCGCTTTGACTAAACATCATCCAGTAGGATTGATGGTGTATGGAAGCGGCGACCTATGTACTGCCCCATGGGAGCTTGTCATCAAGGCATACAGGAAAGAATTAGGTTCTAAATGCTTTGACACACTTGAGGAGTACGCTGAGGATTTCTTCAGTTACCTGCAGTCTGCAGAAGCTGTAATTACATCCGGTATGCGTGATGCGCACCTCTATCACTTCTTAAGTGAAACTGTTTTTGGAATGCTGGTTGATGCTTTCTCCGAAGATCTCGATCCTGCTTATCTAGTAAACTTCGATGAACTTCAATTTGTGACAGATTTCACAAATTACTGCGGACAGTTGCTGACAAGATTGGAAGAAGTTGATTATTTGGATGGATTTAGTTCAGATGACGAACAAACAGCACTTAAATACACCTTAGCAGTCTCACAGCGTATTATTAGCCAAAAATTTAATGATTTCGCTCCCGCATCCATAACACCACAACTTACCAAAGTGGTTAGTGACGTATTAGCGGCCATGATTTGTAAGCAAAGTGATATAGGTTCTATCTCAGGGATTGTAATCGCTGGCTATGGTGATAAAGACTATTATCCCAAGGTTCTATCCTATGAGGTATGTGGTTTCTTTAACAACAAAATCAGGAAGACCACAAACGCTGATAAGTGTTGCATAACTCCAAACTGCGGTGTCACCCCCTTTGCTCAAGAAGATGAGGTTTCTGCTTTTATGCAGGGGGCAAGCTCCCATCTCATACAAAACCTTCATAATGAGTATCAGAGTTCGATCATTAATCTGCTGGATGGTATAGATACAGTAATCACAGATATGGTTCCTGCGACAGATCTCGAAGGAGCCAAAGAGGCTATAGTTAACGTAGTTCGTGGGACAGTCGCCGAGTGTAAAGCCCGTATAGATAGCTTTGTACGCGAAAACTATGTTGACAAAGTTGTTAATATGATCGAGTTTTTACCAAAGCAAGATCTTGCCTACATGGCTGAATCATTAGTTAATTTAACTGCTTTCAAGCGCAAGGTCTCCGACGACACCGAAACAGTAGGCGGCCCAATAGACGTTGCGATTATTTCTAAAGCAGATGGTTTTATCTGGGTAAAAAGAAAGCACTACTTTGCAAAAGAACTGAACCATCACTACTTTTCGCGGTCATAGAGACAAATGGATAAGGGGAAAAAAATGTCACTTAAGCAAGCTTATGAAAGAACACAGCCTAAAAGCGTTAACGATTTTTTCCATGTAAACGCTTCAGGGAAAACCAGGCGTAATGCTACAGGCAACTCTAACTTTTTCACCAAATTATACAAAGAGTTACCAGCGCAAGCATAAGGTTAAAAAAAGCCACCACGGTGGCTTTTTTTTATCCTACTATAACGATACTCATAACACCTTCCACAAAACCCAGCGCTGTTTGTAGTTCTTTCCTTATTGTTCCATCAGAACACTTTCTTTTTTTAGCAATAGCTCGCAGCGAGATACCAATCACGAAGTGAGCTATGATCAGCTCATATTCTTCTGGCTTGTGCTGCTTGAGACGTGCGACACAACCATCAATCATGATCCCTTCATCATCATCACATTGCAGGCGCGATTTCTTACCGTGCTGCAGTAGACCTTTAAAACCAGCAGCGATAGGCTGCCAGTCGACTCCACTGCTATCAGATGCAGCCCAGGCTCCCCAGCGGTCCATAACCTCGTACATGTCAGGCATTTTTCTCTCCAATGTCTTCGATAAGTATCATTCCGATCTCGCCCCATACTTTTGATGTCCGGGCGTCCCAAATGTGGGAGTCATCCTCAAACAAGGCGTCCAACAGAGATTTTGTTAAGTTGTCCAGATCGGGCTTTTGCTGATGGGGCTGGCCGTCCATAGCCGCGCGCTTTTTCTTGTTCCAGCTCTGCGGCATCGGCAAAACGAAGGTGATATGGGCGCCGTTCTCCGGCACCTGGATTCCATGAAGGCGGACTTCATCGCAAAACAGGCGATAGCGCATTACCGGCGGCCGCTGTTTCCATTTATCGCGGCGAGTCATGCGGGGTTTTCCGACTGGGTTAATGATGTATTTAGGCATCGGCGCCCTCGCCCAGCAGATATAGCACCTGCACCAGCAGCTCAGCTTCTGTGCCGTGCTTCATTTCCCAGGCGCGACGGCCAGCGTGAATCGCCACACCATAGCCGCCGTTGCGATGGTGCATATGGCACAGGGGAATTGATTTTCGATGGTCAGCGCGCTGGCTTGTGCCCTGCCCGGTTCGGATGTGGTGGATTTCCGCAGGCGTGTCGCCCAGGTTCTGATTTCTGCACACGATGCAGCCCAGTGCGGCCACACGCGAAAGATGGAGGCTATCTGCTTTCTTCATGCTGGACCACCAGCACAAGCAGAAACACCACACGTAACCGTGCGGTGAAGGTGATTTTGGGTAATACTCTGCGCCATTTTGATTCCTCAGGTTGGCGCAGTAATCAGTGGGTGTTCAGCCCGTTTGATTATTATAAATCAACACTTACGGCTTGAGAACCTTAAGGTCATTTCGCAAGGAGTTTAGGTTTACAACCCGGTCTTCATCACCCAGAACCTGGGATGAAAGTCTGTCACCTTCCCGGCGAATCAGTGTGCGCAAGGCATTACTGGTCACCAGATAGTCGGTGATTTCACCATCGCTAAGACATAAAACAAGCAGTCCGTCTTTGGTGAGACCGGCGGCAAATTCATTCAATTTCATGGGCACATCCCTAAAATGGATTTCCCCTTGCGGGGGCGGTCCTTTTCTCCCTGCATGCTGATTTCATTAAGGGTTCCGCTAACCAGACGTCTAATAGGTTAGAAAGAGCAATTTCGTTTAATTGTTCTGTCTAACCGATCGGCAATCAATACACAGGAAGCAGTCGTTGTTTGCTAAATAACCGGCCTGTCATCAGTGTCAGTTATTTTGTTTAGCAGGTGAGTTACAACACCAAGCACATCGGCATCATCAAGCGCATCACCTTCAATAGCCTCACCATCTGTTGTGATAAGAGCTTTTCCCTGCACTGTGGTAAGGTCCAGTCTTCCGCAGAAACAAATCAGCACTATGTCGCCAACGCCAGGCATTCTGGCAACATTTATTATCACGAACCCGGCTGGTGTTTCGATTGTTCGGCAATTGCAGTCGTTGCCGAAAATGTTGGCGAGTGAGATTGTCTGTTCTGCATAGTCTGCTGCTGATGATGGATAACCCATGATAGCCACCCCTGACAATTAACTGTATATTTATACAGTAACCCTATGTGCACAAATGATCAATGCCTTAAGAGCACAAATTGCCTGTTACTTGTCAGCAGGATAAATCAGAATCCAATTTAATTATTTGAATTTAATAGATTTATCAATTAATTATGACTTCCATCTGACATAGCTAAGGTAGATTTTCGCCTATCAAAGGCAAAGCAAACTACGAAGGGATTGCATCGAATTCACGACCTCAAACGGTTTTCGACCATTTCTGTCGCTGTATAAAAAGTAACAAAAAACCTCCCTTAAGGAGGTTTTTAATTTTCGCGAAGTGTTTAATGCCCTAAGCGTTTAACTGTAACTGCCATAAGGTTGATTAAGGCAACTGCTACACTCCCTAATGTGCCTAAAGCAACGTTACTCATTTCAACTATACCCAACCCAAGAAGAATAAAAAGGACCAAGCATGTCAATATGGTTAAACAAAAGACACATAAAAGCAGTGAAACAAAAAGCCTAAAGAAAAGACTTTTTTTATAATGTCGCATTTAAGTCCCCTTAAATGCGCAGAAGTCACCGGAGTTGTTCAGGCTCCGATAACATTATTATGGCGGGTTGATGATGGAAAATCAAATAAGAAGATTCATGCTTCATAAACAGAATCGTTCGCAGCAGTAATACGACTTTTAATCGACAGCCCTGTGAAGCAATTAGTCATTGAGCACGTCTGCCACTTATGCCAAAGCCCGCCATTTATGGATACTTCTAATATGTCGTCATTCCCTTTAATCCTGACCCCCTCATACAGCATATCAAGTCGCTCAATCACTAATCCTCCCGGTACTTCCATCCTGATTACAAGGGCAAACTCTCCGGGTGCGCTGCGTATCGTGATTCTTGCTCCAATACACTCTACATCCCAATTGTCTGTTTTGGCGTGCCACTCATTCTCATGGATAAGAAGGGTTTCCTGGCCGATGGAATTACAAAATACGCCCGATAGGAGCATTGGCCCACTGGGATGTTCGGAGGGTTTTACAGATAATATTGGCTGCTCATTAACGACAATCAAATGCTGGCAGTTATGAAACTTGACCCCTGCGAATTTGACTGTTATCGGCGCATTATGAAAATCAAACATTTCACTTGCAAAACCCTCCTGCCTGCACTTCGGGTTACGATCAGCCATTTCAACCGTATGCGCAGACAGCCTTCCGCGCGCTCGTTTTTGATTACACTGCGAGCAAAGAAGCGTCATGCCCTTCGGGTCATGAACTTTTGCATCCACAAAGTCAGGTTTAAAATGCTCGTAGTCATAAAAACCAAACCCGCAAATCACACAGCCAAAACCACATCGCCGCCTAACTTCTCGCTTAACCTCTTCAGGAATGTAGCGTGATAGACCGTGTTTGTTTTTTCCTTCCATAATTGGACCAATAAAAATGAGATAATTCTTACTCTATCAGAACATATCATAATTGTGTGGGCTTGCTTACAACCTCCCCCTTTTTTTTGGGTGAGTTCTCACTCTAAGGCGTCACATCCTACTAGAATGAGACCTCCGACAACTGCACGGGTTGGGTACTTTTCCCCCTCAGTCCACCAGCCCTTGGTGTCATTTGTGCATTTGAGAAGTAATAAATTGCTCACTTTGCCCCCACCAACTCTTTCCACTTTTCTTGAAGCAACTGCCTGGCCGCTGCCACTCCATCGGGTGGGAAAGAAAATCCCGCGCGGATGCCTGGGCAACCGTTCGAACAACGGACCTCTGCGGAACCCCAGTTCATTCCGCGGCTGCGAACCTTCAGTGCAGGAGACATGCCGCATTCAGGGCATTTCGGTAAATCAGTCATTTCCCAGCCCCTGCAGCAGATGCTTGTGGCGGCGCAGCTCGCGAACGGCCCCCTGCAGACGCAGCAGGTTTGCCAGCTTCGCTTTCGTGCGGCGGATTTCTGTCGAAATATAGCGCGATGAAGGAATAATCAGATCATCCGGACGGCTGGCGAAAGCCGGGATATCCCCAATAATTTCTTCCAGGGTTTTGCTTTCCGGTACCGATGCGGCTTTGACTTCCGCTGCTGCGGGCTCCTGCAGCTCTGGCTGTATTGCCGGGTCCCCCGCCAGGCTCCAGGTGATGTTTTTCCCGTCCACATGGCGCAGTACCAGACCGTCCTTGCACATTGCACCCAGCGAAGCATTCAGGGCTCGCGGGCTTTTACCCAGCTTTTCAGCGACCTGATTGGCGCTCATAGCTCCCTGGCCCTGCATTGCTGCCAATACCCTCTCCACCAGCGCCGATGGCTGCTTGGGTCTGATACGCTTCGGCTGATGCTCCTTCGCGGTACCGACCGACCATGACCCATCGAAGAAATCGCACAACCCCTCTTCCTTCTGCTCGCGAAGCATTTTCAGTGCCTCTACGGGCTCGATATCCAGGCGGGCTGCTACATCGAGGTAGGTTGCTTTACCCATTGCTTTCAGTGCGTCGATTACTGATTCCATAATTTTCTCCTCAAAATTCACTTAACAGGTCTCAGGTGGCTAACGTTTCCGCGATAGCTCTCCCAGTCAAAGTTCACCCAAATGCCGTTATCCATGCGCAGGCGATCAATAACCCTTTCACCTAGGGTTTCTACCAGCGCGTCGTAATTCAGGTTGGTCAGAACGCCAACTGGGTGCATAGCGGCCAGCCGGCGATCGATAATCTGGTTCAACAAAACTTTCTCGCCGCGGCTGTCACGCTGAATGCCTACTTCGTCGAGCACCAGCAAATCCACTTTGCAGAGGTCATCCAGCAGCGCGGCTTCAGAACGCCCTTCGTCATAACAGGCCCTGGCGCGCAGGGTCAGGTCCGGCACGGTCACAATCAGAACCGTTCGCCCCTGTTTCAGCAGATAATTTCCGATCGCCGCTGAGAGGTGGTTTTTCCCCGTGCCGGGCTTGCCGGTGAAAACGAAGCTCGCAAAGCCGGTTCCAAAATTTTGCGCATAACTCTTTGCCATACTCAGGGCATGGCGCTGTCCATCGCCGTTCACCGTGTAATTCGCGAAACTGCAGCTGCGGTGCAGGTTCTGGATCCCGGATCGCCCGAAAATTTTCTCTGCTCGTGTCTGCTGGTTGAGTTTGTCCACCTCAGCCGCACGTTTCTGCCCTTCCTCACGCTGCCAGGCCATCAGTTCTGCAGCGTTCTTGAATTTGGGTTCTACGCCTTGCGGAATTACGCGGCGAAGGCGATCGAGAATGGAACCTGCGTTTTGCATGCTTACCCCCTGAATCCTGGCGGAACGGTGTTATCTGGACGGGAGATCTGATTGATATCCCGTCCACCAGCCTGGTGATGCCCTGTGCCCGGTGCCGACAGGCGGATAATCAGGTCATCCCATTTTTCGCGGAGTTTGGCCGGGCATTTAACCTGGCGAACCCAAAACGTATCGCTCTGAACGCGCTTGAACATTTCACAAATTTGCTTGTGGCTACGGCCATCAAGGGTGCGCATCAGACGAACGTCATTCGCCCAGACCGTCCAATTCGGCTCTTTCGGACGAACGATCTCGCCGTCAAAGGTTGCGGCCTCCTCGTAGAGTTTCAGCACGCGCTTCCAAATCCATTGCGCACAGGTCAAATCTTCCTGGCTACCCCACTGGCGTTTCGCAGGGCTACAAACCACTGCTTCCGGGTGACGATTTAAAAATTCTGCTTTTGAAATCTTCCCGTCGGACTGCGAAGCATCCGGACGAGAATTATTTTCTGGTTCTTTGACTGGTTCAGAAGAGTGACTGATTCTGGGTGAATCTCCTTCACTATCCCCTGATGAACGAGCTGCACCATCTGGTGAATTTCCTGCACCAGCCCCTGGTGAATTTGCTTCACCATCCTGGTGAATCTCCTGCACTACCCTCGCACTGGTATTTGCACCGCTCAGGGTTAGTCGGTAGAAATTGCTGCCATTGCCTTTCGGCCCCGATCTGGTCTCTTTTCGCATCAGTCCAGACTCGCAAAGCGCGGCAACATGATTCATGACGGAACGACGGCTAATCTCACACTGATCAGCGATATGCTGATAGCTCGGCCAGCATTCGCCCTGGTCACTTGCGTTATCGGCCAGCTTAAGCAGGACCAGCTTACGAAGCGGGTTTCCTACCTTGACCTTCATCGCCTGAACCATCAGTTCCATGCTCATAGAACACCTCGATACAGCTGAACTAGGCTACGTTTGAACAAGCTGAAACCAGCTTCACTTTGACGCCGACCATCTGCGCCAGCGCGTCGATAGCTTCCAGAGTCTCGCGGCGGATTACCGGTTGCGGTTTACCGGTGAACACCGCATTGGTGGCTTCGATACACTCTTTGTTAACCCTTGCCGCCCGGTAGTGCATGCAGTCCTTCTGCGCCAGTTCGTTATCGATGGCGGTACGGATGGCATAGCTCAGGGCTTCAGCCTGTTTCAGGTAGTTAGGCGTATCGTTGCGGAATGCACGCTGAATAATCTGCTTGTTGTTGTGCAAGCGCCGCGCGTACTCGTCAGGGTCCGTCACGTTATCCAATGGCTGAAGCAGATCGCCAAAGTGATGCGGGGTTATCAGCTGCGTGACTGTCTTCCAGCCCTTTTCCTGCGCCCAGGACTCCAGCTCACATGCAAGTTTTTTGATTTCCATCAGTCAGTATCCTCCTGAACTGTTGTGTTATTTTTTGGCTTGTAATCAGGCCAAATTTCAGCCCAATCGCTTGGCCGCATTTCAGAACGAGAAACCTTTCCATCGGTAAAGGTTTCGATAACGATGCATCGACTCGGCGAAATAGCAGCCCGCCCCGTTGCAAGTTGGGAGAGGTAAGATTTCGATATCCCAAGGTGTTGCTCCAGCGCCTTGCGGATCTTTGGCCCACCGGCTTTCAAAAAGTCATTGAGTTGCATAATTGCTCCTGTGTGTTGAGTTGTAAGTTTATAAACCACTAAACATCAATGTCAAGTTTTTGCTTGTTTAGAAATTACTAATCAAAATGACTGCATGGACACAAAAGAAATCAGGCGTAAGCGCCTAGCGGCATGGTTTTCCAGCAGAACCCTGCCGGAGAAAGAGAAGAGCTACCTTTCACAGCTGATCAACGGCAAAGCGTCGTTCGGCGAGAGAGCTGCGCGCCGTATTGAACGAGATTACGGCATGGCTCCTGGTTATCTTGATGAAGAACCTATGGGTGAAGAGATAAGATCCCCTCGTCCATTTGACGCGCGCCATGAAGAACTGCTAGACCTTTTCGACAGCCTTGCTGAATGGGAAAAAGAGCAGCACATGGTAAACCTCAGGGCCCAAGTTAACTCCATAGACAATGAGCTCAAGGCAAGGCTTAAAGGCAAGAGCAAACAAGAAATCCTTCAGATGCTCAAAGACCTCGAAATAGACTAACTCCCCTAAAGACCGCCTGTTGCGGTCTTTTTTTTCTCCAAATTCAACCACTTCCAATTTTTCACGCCTTTTTGTTTACTATTAACTTTACATGTTGGTTTATTTGTTTATAAACTTAGACCAACAAAACACGCAGTAATCAGTAAACGTTCCGCCTACCCGGCGATAAGGGTGAAGAGGAGATAGGTGATGGAAAGAAGATTCATGATTTATCAGCGCCGCGATGGTTTTCAGATCGCAGAAGAAGCAACTGGGACCCGCCTTGCTAACGGAATGGACATGCTGGCCCGTCCGAACAAATCAGCAGACTGGTGCTTTGCTGCATTTAATATCGATCTCACTGACGGGGAGGATGGTTACGAACTGGTAGGTGAAGAGTCGATTGATTGTTCGGTTGCCCCTGCGCAAATGACCGAGTTCGTGGATGGTGTGATGAAAATCACCAGCACCTTCGCAGAAGAACTTGATATGGGAGAGGCCCACGCCGAAGCTCTGGAAATCAACGCAGCAATCGACAGTATGATCGAAGCCCGGCAGCAAATCGCAAATAAAGAACCCGATTTTTTACAAGAAACCTGGGATCTGGTTCGTCTCGGGAATTCTTACAAAGAAGCAGGCCGTGAATGGTACCGCTGGGCAAAAGCTACAGCTCTCCGACTATGGGAAAGCAGTTTGGCTCCGCGTCAAAGACTTCAGGCGCAATGAGATTTGATCGCTTGGCGGTATATGCGTTCCCGTGGTCCATGCTTATACCGCCCTTTTTATTGTTAATTGCAAAGTGGAGTATTCAGAAATGGATAAAACACAATTAACACCAGAACAACAAATTGCATGGGCGCAAGGAAAGCTCGTCACTTCAGTATTTCTTCGTGATGTTGCCGGATGCCATGCTGCCTGGAAAGTATTACGAAAATACAGGAATTTCGTCGTGCATCGCCAACCTCATCAGGAATGGCGAAATAGTCTAAAAGTAATTTAATTTTACCAACTCAAACCTATGCCTTAAATGGCAGGGATTTTCACACCCTGAACCATGGAGTTAGAAATGAAAGTAAGCGTAACAACTGTTGAGCTAAATCTGGCTGTCGTAAATAAAGAAATTGCCACTTTTAATATTAACGGTGCTATTTCAGGCGTGGTTCATTTGCCATCGTCAGGCCCTGTTACCGTTGTGCTTGACGGTGGCTACGTGCTCGGTGAGTTTCATTGCCCTCTTTGCGCTGTTAAGCACATTAGCTTCCTGTCTGTGAATTTCGCAGAAGCGCAGCAATCCTGTGGTATGTCCTATTACGATCACAAACGCCAACAACTTAACTGATATGGATGACATCATTTGTCATTGCGCTGTTTGCTGTCACGAATATAAACAATCGGAAATGCATGAAAGGAAAACAGACATATACCCATTTAAGCGCACGATTTATTTATGTGAGCAATGCAATGAAAAAAGAGAGAGGCGTGACGCGTTAAAAACTGTAAAACGCGTTATTCGTAAAACATATCGCTAAACATCACCCCCAAAAAATTTAAGAGGTAATTATGTCTATTGAATTAAAAACTTTCGGCGGTGCTTATTTCCCGAAAGATAAAGCATTAAAAAAACATTCGGATTTAAAACCGCTTGCCACAGCTGTTAATGCGGCCACAAAAGCCATTGCTGAAGCCGTTATTTTCGGCAAGCTGGCAGCAGAACATCCAGAACACATTGACGATTTCTTCAAAGTAAAGATCTGGGAGCACCGCGAAGGTTTACCGTGCCCTGAGCTTGATGTGTTCTCACCTGATTTTTTCGACACAGTGGCTATCTGGAATGTAAATGCAGGTGAACCAGCTGCGGCGCCACAGCCTGAATCTGAAGAAAAGACGGAATGGGACGACAACAAGGCACAGGAAGAAATTAAAATCGTTGCGCAGCTCGACCAGTCATCCCGCGCAGCTTGTCTGGCACTGTTCGGCCCGGTCCCTGGAATCACTTCAGCGCAGTACGGCCAGATCGTCGATCTGAAGAATGATGATGAACCCAGCTTTGCCCGCGAGCTGGCCGAAGCACTAGCCAAAGAAACACGATCACTGGCACTGGCACCGGAACGGCAGGAGCAATTACTCGCCTGGGTACGTGAGAACACAAAAGAATCTGCACAGTGGCCGGACATTAAAAAGCAGATCACTAAATGGATCGATACGCCGATTGATAAGCGACCTCAGCCTGTTAGCACTAACACCGAAGAAAACCGCACGGACACTGACTCCACTCTGGGCGGAGGAAACAAGACAGACCGTAGCCCGGATCTGGCACACAACCTGTCTACGCTCAAGATAGAGGTTGCTGTTGCGATTCTGGGCATGTACGACGAGATCGATATTTACGGGATCCCGAACAGATTATTTATTCCGGCGAAAGCCATGGCCGAAGCAGAACAGGACCCCCGCTTTACTGCATGGTGGAAAAAACTGCGCGGCACCCCCGGTATTCTGGATTATTCCCGGGCAGCCATCATCGCCTTGATTAAATCGGCTCCGGAAGAACTCTGGATAGATCCTGTCGCGCTGCGCGAGTACATCAATCGCGAGTTGGTTGAATTTGACCACGCGCACCCAGATCAGAAAACGGTTGATGCGGCTTGCCGCCCAAAATCCCGCGCCACCCCTGAGGTAAACGAAAATGATGAAGCCAAACCGCCTGTACCTGGCGAAACTCAGCCACCAGCAGTTTGCCCTGCCAAAGCTGCGCAGCTCGACAAAGAACTCAATGAGGCATTCGCTCAGAGCTCCGCGCCAGTGCAGCAGCCCACGGACCAGCCAAAGGTGGAGAACCTGGGTGGAGGCGTCTTCTCTGTCGATGCATTGATAAATACCCACTCCTCAAATGAAGTCGAAAAACAGGAAGTGCCACCAGCTCAAGACGATCGCGGGGCACCAGACGAGCGCGAATTTTCGATTTTGCACGCACTAAATGACCTGATTTCTGGCCGCACAAACATCATGGGGAAAGAAGAGGCAGAGGGAGTGGTGGCGTGCACCGGCCAGCTCGTTTCCGATGTTATCCCGCTACTGATGGAAGATATCACCGCCACAGAATTTTGCTTGTCTCCTGATTTCACCGACGAGGAGATCCACGACGTCGCCACCACCATGCTGGATAGCTGGTCCGACGATATTAGCGTTCGTCAGAAAATCGCTCTTGATGCAATCGTGGAATACCGCCGACCAGAACCACCAAAAGCTGTCGTGCTCGATCCGCCGGCAGTTACTGCAAAGCCGAAAGCAGAGACCGAACCTGCACCTGAAACAAACACTCCGCTTTCTTCTGTTACCTACCTGCAGCAGCTGACCATTGCAGCGCTGCAGGGCTTATGTTCCAACCCGGCATATTGCAATCAGTATGAGGAATTACCGGCTATGGCCGCCGGGCTTGCACACAGCGTTATCAACCATCAGGAAGGCTCCTGTGCGTCTGATTAACCGTAGCAAGGGAGATAGCATCGGCGGGCCAGCATGCGCCGCCGCGCTCAAATGCCATTTTGAGAAATATGGCGAGCATGGCCGCAGTGACAAACAGACTTTTTACACCATCAAGATCCAAGGGAGAAAAATTACGGTTGAGGTTGTTAACCGCCCCCGTAGTTACGTGGCCACGGCAATGACCGGAGCCAGGCATCTCCGGTGCCTCCCTGGCCTTGGTCGGTGATTTTTGACAATCAATATACTATCTGCCGCTGCGGTATCGTGGCGGCGTCATGGAGTTAAGCATGGCGCAAATCATTTTCGATGAAGAGTGGATGGTGGCGGGAAAGCTAACTGAGAAAACGGGGCTGGATGACAGGCAAATAAAAGCTTATCGCCTCGGATGCTGGATCGAAGGGGTTCATTTTAAGCGAGTACCCGCGGTACCCGGTGGAGAAAGCAAACGGGCTTTGGTCTGGTACAACTTTCCGCTGATTAATAGATTTATTCAGGAAGCATGATGAACTTTCCAACCGGAGTTGAACTTCACAACGGAAAAATCAGGATCACATTTACCTATCGCGGCATTCGCTGCCGCGAAGTTCTGCGTGGCTGGGTGGTTAACAGCAGCAACATCAAGAAGGCGGGAAACCTTCGCGCGGTGATCGTGAGTGAAATCCAGTTCGGCCAGTTCGACTACGCTGCGCGCTTCCCTGAATCGAAGGCTCTGAAAAAGTTCTCATCAACAAAGCGGATCACGACATTTAAAGAGCTGAGCGAATTTTTCATTGATACAAAGGCACTGGAGGTGTCGGGGGCTACACTGCATTCACTCACATCTGCAGTTAACACGCTGAAACGTGTTGTGGGAGATAATACGCCCCTGGCTGATATTCAGCACGCCGATATTCTGAATTACCGCAAAGAACTGCTGACCGGCAGCGTATTAAACCCATCAATGCCTAACCTGGTTAAAAAGGGACGCGCGCCCTCAACAGTCAATAAACAGATGGCGGTTTTATCAGAAATGCTGAAGCTTGCTAATAGAAGTCAGTTTATATTACACGCTCCTTATGAGGGCGTGTCCAGGCTCAAGCTATCTAAGGCAGACCCCGATCCGCTTCTACTTCATGAGTACCAGGCACTTATTGCCGCCCTTCCCCGAAAGCTGGCTTTGATCATCATTGTAGCCGTCCATACGGGAATGAGGCCCGGCGAGATTTGTGCTCTGGCATGGGAGGATATCGATCTGAGAAAAGGTGAAATTCACGTATCAAGAAGCCTGACGAACAAACGGGTATTTGTGCCGCCGAAAACAGATGCTGGTATACGAACGATCACGCTGCTTAAGCCTGCACATGATGCGCTGCTGGAGCAGTTCGAAATCACAGGCAATAGCCCAAGACAGCAGATCATTTTCCATCACCGTGAAATCGGCAAAACCGAGCCACAAAATCTGCGGTTTGTGTTTTCCCCGGAAAAGAAATCGTCAGTGAATGAGAGCTTTTTTTCCAAAAACTCGATTTCGTATGGATGGAAACGAGGCACTAAACTTTCGGGAATACGTGAGAGAAATCCTTATCAGTCCCGACACACATACGCGTGCTGGACACTTATGGCCGGTGCTAACCCTTCATTTATCGCCAGCCAGATGGGCCATGAGGATGCGCGTATGGTGTATGAGGTTTATTCGAAGTGGATCGGCGATATGAACCAGGACCAGGTCAACATGCTGAACAATCAGATGCCGACAGCTTTGCCCCCAGGACGCCCCCAAGGTATTGGGAGTATTAAAAAAGTCATTTAATTTCATGATGCTGGTTTCAAACTACATAATCAGCGTTAAACTATTCATACCATTCATATAGGGAGAAAAGATGATGCGCGTACTGGTTGTTGAGGATAACGCATTGCTACGCCATCACCTGAAGGTTCAGCTTCAGGAGATGGGACATCA
>Ga0308166_1001492_pt1 | contig 24623 bp, 24 predicted proteins | sample PhyCR2_2_FD_202137 | JGI IMG/M metagenome (GOLD analysis project Ga0308166, IMG submission 202137) | Phyllosphere microbial communities from UC Gill Tract Community Farm, Albany, California, United States - DLSLCC.R2 | ecosystem: Host-associated > Plants > Phyllosphere > Unclassified | place... | reverse complement strand
CAACGGAGCGATTGGAATTATCTATCGATGTTGCCAGCACAATTGTCGATTGCGGACCGGGCTGTTCGTCGTCAGGCAAAGGGGCGCAACCGCGCAACCCATCACTGGAGAACCGCATGAGCGACACCGCCGCAGTCAAAGGCCCGGCTTCCTACTTCCCGTCGATCGAGAAAAAGTATGGCCAGCCCGTGCAGCACTGGCTCACTCTGCTGGAAACGCGGGGCGAGGGCAAGCACATGGAACTGGTCGGCTGGCTGAAAACGGAGCACGGCATGGGTCATGGGCACGCGAATGCCCTCGTGGCCCATCACCTGGCCGGCAAGAGCCTGTGATGCCGTTCTGACGCGTTCTAGCGGGGATACAGGGCGCCCAGCACGCGCAGCCCCTGCGCACCCGTGACGGAAGGCAGGTTGCCCGGCTCGCGGGCATCGAAGCGGAACGCCAGCCAGGCCCAGCATAGCGCCTCGACCAGGCCTGGCGCGACACCCAGCACGTCCGTCGTCTCGACCTGGACGTGGCCACCCAGCTCATCGGACAGCATGCGGCGCAGCGTGCCGTTGTGCGCGCCGCCGCCGCACAGGTAGACGACGTCCGCGGCCGGCGCATGCTGGCGGATGGCGGTCGCCAGCGTCGTGGCCGTCAGGCGGGTCAGCGTGGCCATCACGTCCTGCGGCGAAGCGCTCTCGTGTGCGGCGATGTGGCGCTGCAGCCAGTCGGCATGGAACAGGTCGCGGCCCGTGCTTTTTGGCGGTAGCGCCGCAAAATAGGGTTCGGACAGCATCGATGCCAGCAGCGCCGGCATCACGTTGCCGCCGGCGGCCCAGGTGCCGTCCTCGTCATACGGCTTGCCCAGGTGGCGGGCGATCCATTCGTCCATCAAGACGTTGCCGGGACCGGTGTCGAAGCCCGTCACGTGGCCGTCCTGCTCCAGCACGCTGATATTGGCGATGCCGCCCAGGTTGGCCAGCACGCGCGTCTTGCCGGCCTGGCCGAACAGCGCGTGGTGCGCGGCCGGCACCAGCGGCGCGCCCTGGCCGCCGGCGGCCACGTCGCGGGAACGGAAGTCGACGATGGCGTCGATGCCGCACAGCTCCGCCAGCAGCGCGCCGTTCAGCGCCTGCCACGTGTAGCCCAGTTCCGGCCGATGGCGGACCGTCTGCCCATGGGCGCCGACGGCGCGCACGTCCGCCGGCTTGATGTCCGTTTTCGCCAGCACCTGTTCGATGCACTGCGCGTACACCGCCGCGACCTTGTTGGCGGCCAGCGCCTCGCGCTCCAGCTCGTTTTCGCCGGGCGCCTGCAATGCCATCAGCTCTTCGCGCAGCGCGTCGGAATAGGGCACGTGGCTGGACGCCAGCGTGCGCGCGGCACCGGCCCAGAAGTCGACAAGGACGCCGTCCACACCGTCGAGGCTCGTGCCCGACATCAGACCGATAAACAAGCTCATGGGAATCCCGCGAAAGAAGTGTTGAGGCTATTGTGCCGCATCTGCAGCCGTGTCAGCCATAGTGTTAAGCAGCTAACGGAATGCCGACTGGCGCCGCAGTATGATGACATCACAGTGAGGGAGAAAGAAAAAACGGCGCCTCACGGGCGCCGTCTTTTCCAACCGGGAGCAGCGGATCAGCGTTGCGCCACGGCGCGGTTCGATTCTTCCGGACGCAGCAGTGCGAAGCGGTGAACCATGTCGCCGGCGACCGCCTTGAAGCGTGCCATTTCGGCATTCGTCAGCGGTGCCTGGGCCAGCACGTTCAGGCGGTTCGGGTCGAGCGATTGACCGCCGACGCGGAACTCGTAGTGCAAGTGTGCGCCGGTCGACCAGCCGGTCGTGCCGACATAACCGATCAGGTCGCCCTGGCTGACCTTCTGGCCCTTGCGCAGGTTGCTGGCAAAACGGCTCATGTGAGCATAGGCCGTGCTGTAGTTGTTCCAGTGCTTCAGGACGACCACGTTGCCGTAGCCGTTCTGCGTGCCCGCGAAATCGACGACGCCATCGCCGGCGGCGCGGATCGGCGTGCCCGTTGGCGCCGCGAAGTCGATGCCCTTGTGCTGTTTCCAGTCGCCCGAGATCGGGTGAACGCGCATCGAGAAGCCCGACGATACGCGGGTGAACTCCAGCGGCGACTTCAGGAAGCCACGCTTCAGCGATTTGCCGTCGAAGCTGTAATAGCCGCCACCCTGCTTCGAAGCAGGATCTTCAAACCATACCGACTGATACGTCGTGCCGCGGTTGGTAAATTCGCCGGCCAGGATACGACCCGCCTTGACGAATTCGCCATCCTGCCAGAACGTTTCGTAGACAACGTTGAACTTGTCGCCACGCTTCAGGTCAGAACGGAAGTCGATATTCGTCGAGAACATTTCCACGATCTGGCGCACGACCGAGTCAGGCAGACGCGTGCCGTCCGCATCGGAGTCGGTCGCCGCGAACAGCGTCGTCGTGATGTCGCGCGCATGCATTTCCACGCGGCGCTCCAGCTTGACAGGCGATTCCTCGGCAACGAAACCGTCGCCCTTGCGCAGCACGGAGATGTTCTTGACGGGCACGTCGCTGCTGTCGACGACGCTGGCGCGCAGCCACAGCAGATTGCCTTCATCGTCGGTCTGGGCCTGGACGCGTTTGCCGCTCTTGAGCTGCATCACGGCTTTCGCAACCTTGTCCTTCTTGATGAAGTTTTCGGCGGCATTGTCCTCGACACCCAGGCGCTGCAGCAGCGTGGCCAGCGTATCGCCGGCGCGGATGCGCTCTTCGTGCACGTATTTCTGGGTATCGTCGGCCTGATCGATGGCTGCGATCTGGGTGGAGAGGTTCGGCAGGGCGACAGTCTGCGAGATGGTCTTGACCGGCAGGTCATCCGCATCCGGGACGAGTGGCGCCACGGCGGTCGCGCCGAACGTGCACACGGCCAATGCGAAAGCGGAGGCGCGGACAATGCGCGTCTTGCGGGTCGTACCTAGCAGCTGATACAAGCGCGAGCTTGTGAACTTGTTTGTAGGGTTCATGCAATCAGTTAAAATTTGCCGCTTGAACTTGATGGATTTTTGCTCTTTTGTTCTAAGTTGTTGATTTGTTTCGTTTTCATCGGGCAAGATTGATGGGATCGGGAATTATAGCAAAGTCCTGCGCCACACCAACATTTTAAGAAAATTCTCCTACACATGGATACAAATTCCCCGTCGCCGAAAAAAGCCCCCGCAGCCGTTCTTCCCTTGAGCGACAAGGTGCAGGAGGCGCTTGCCATCACGAAGCGCGGCGTCGACGAACTGCTGATCGAAAGCGAGTTCGCCCAGAAACTGGCACGCTCCGAACAGAGCGGCGTGCCGCTGCGCATCAAGCTGGGCCTAGATCCGACGGCGCCGGACCTGCATCTGGGCCACACCGTCGTGCTGAACAAGATGCGCCAGCTGCAGAACCTGGGCCACCAGGTGATCTTCCTGATCGGCGACTTCACGTCGATGATCGGCGATCCTTCCGGTCGCAACGCCACGCGCCCGCCGCTGACGCGCGAACAGATCGAACAGAACGCGCAGACGTACTTCAAGCAGGCTTCGCTGGTACTGGACCCGGCCAGGACGGAAATCCGCTACAACTCCGAGTGGTGCGACCAGCTGGGTGCGCGGGGCATGATCCAGCTCGCTTCCCGCTACACGGTGGCACGCATGATGGAACGGGACGATTTTTCCAAGCGCTTCAAGAATGGGACACCAATCTCGGTCCACGAGTTCCTGTATCCGCTGATGCAGGGCTACGATTCCGTGGCGCTGAAGGCGGACCTGGAACTTGGGGGCACCGACCAGAAGTTCAACCTGCTGGTGGGCCGTGAACTGCAGAAGGACTGGGACCAGGAGCCGCAGTGCATCCTGACGATGCCGCTGCTGGAAGGCCTGGACGGCGTCGAGAAGATGTCGAAGTCGAAGAACAACTACATCGGCATCACGGAACCGGCGAACACGATGTTTGCCAAGGTGATGAGCATTTCCGACACGATGATGTGGCGCTACTACGAACTGCTGTCGTGGCGTTCGATCGACGAAGTGACGGCATTGAAGAATGCCATCGCCGGCGGCGCCAACCCGCGCGACGCCAAAGTCGCCATCGCCCAGGAAATCGTCGCCCGCTTCCACTCGCAGCAGGCGGCCGAGGACGCGCTGGCCGACTTCGTCAACCGCTCGAAAGGCGGCATCCCGGATGACATCCCGGAAGTGGCCGTCACGGGGGCACCGCTGGGCCTGGCACAACTGCTGAAGCAAACAGGGCTGTGCGCATCGACGTCCGAAGCGATGCGCATGATCGACCAGGGCGGCGTGCGCATCGATGGCGCCGTCATCAGCGACAAGGCGCTGAAAGTGGAAGCCGGCACGGTCGTGCTGCAGGTGGGCAAGCGCAAGTTCGCGCGCGTCACGCTGGCATGATCGGCCTGCTGCAACGGGTGACGACCGCGCAGGTGGTCGTCGACGGGGCCGTGGTCGGCGCGATCGACGGCGGCCTGATGGTGCTCGTCTGCGCCGAGCGCGGCGACAGCGAGCGGGAAGCGGACGCACTGCTGACGAAGCTGCTGTCGTACCGTGTCTTTTCCGACGAGGCTGGCAAGATGAACCGCAGCGTCACCGACGTGGCGGGCGGCCTGCTGCTCGTGCCCCAGTTCACGCTGGCGGCCGACACGAAGTCGGGCACGCGCCCTTCGTTCACGCCGGCCGCGCCGCCGGACGAGGGCAAGCGCCTGTTCGACTACTTTGTCGCTCAGGCCAGGGCCCGCCATCCCGTCGTCGCGACGGGGCAGTTCGGTGCCGACATGCAGGTTTCCCTCACCAACAACGGTCCCGTGACGTTCTGGCTGCAAGTCGAGCCGAAGCAGGTATCATGAAGCGAGTTGACAAAATCAGCCCTTCCCGGGGCGGCGCTTGCCTGTGCCACCCGGAGCAGGGCAGCGGGAGAGTTCGACAATGAAAATCTGGAGCCACTCGTTCCGGGACGGCGCCGCCATTCCGGGCGATAACGCGTTTGCCGTGCCGGACGCGGCCAGCCACGTCCGCTTCGCGGGCAACCGCAATCCGCATCTGACGTGGGACGACATCCCTTCCGGCACCGCGTCGCTGGTCCTGCTCGTCATCGACGGCGATGCCCCAACGGTCGGTACCGACGTCAACAAGGAAGGCCGCACCTTGCCGGTCGACCTGCCGCGCGGCGACTTTTATCACTGGGCGCTGATCGACATCCCGCCCGACATGACGACGCTGGCGGAGGGCGCGTACGCGAACGGCGTCACGCCGCACGGCAAACCGGGCCCGGCCATCGCCGGCAGCCCGATGCGGCAGGGCCTGAACGACTACACGGGCTGGTTCGCGGAAGATCCGCAGATGGCGGGCGACTACTTCGGTTACGACGGCCCATGCCCGCCATGGAACGACCTGCGCGTGCACCACTATATATATCGGCTGTACGCGCTGGACATCGAACGCCTGCCCGTCTCCGGGCGTTTTACGGCGCAGGACGTGCTGGCGGCCATGCACGGCCACATCGTCGACGAGGCCCAGCTGATCGGCACCTATACCTTGCAGCGCGCATGACGACACAGCTGTTGTTGATTCGTCATGGCGAAACCGCCTGGAATGCCGTGCGCCGGCTGCAGGGCCACCTGGACATCGGCCTGAACGAGGCCGGCGAGCGCCAGGCCGCCGCGCTGGCCCGGGCACTGCGCGATACGCCGCTGGATGCGATCGTCTCCAGCGACCTGCAGCGGGCAATGCAGACAGCGGGCGCCGTCGCGCGCCTGCACGACGTGCCGCTGCATACGGACGCCCAGCTGCGCGAGCGGGGCTATGGGGTCTTCGAAGGCTTGCTGTACAGCGACATCGAAGCCCGCTATCCCGACGATTTCGCCGCCTGGCAAGGCCGGCATATCGACGCCGTCATGCCGCACGGAGAGCGCTTCGCCGAAAGTTTCCGTGCGTTTTACGAGCGCAGCGTTGCCGCCATCGGTGCGTGGGCGACGCGATATCACGGCCAGACGATCGCCATCGTCGCCCACGGTGGCGTGCTCGAGTGCGCTTACCGGGCCGCCACCGGCATGACGCTGGAAAGCCCGCGCGATTTCCAGGTGAAAAATGCCAGCATTAATCGGTTCAGGTTCGATAGCGGCAAGCTGGCGTTGACGCAGTGGGGCGATGTCGACCATCTGGCGGTGGCGCTGGACGATATCGTCTGATCAGCTGCCGTCGTCACCAGCAAAACCGGTGACAGACACCATTTTCCGGCAAATGGTGTCTGTCACCGGTTTTTGCGCGTCAGCTGCTAACTAAAAAATTTCCGCGCGTAACTCCTTGTTTCATAACCGGAAAGCTGCACACTTGCACTTTATATACAAAATAGTGCTTATTATTTGAGCAGTGCATGGGTTAGAATTGCAGGTTCCTCCGCTCCTTTCGCGGCGTCACCCACGGATTCCCCAAGTGCAAATCGGTCCCCATATCCTGCGCAATAACGTCTTTGTCGCCCCGATGGCGGGCGTGACGGATCGGCCGTTCCGCCAGCTGTGCAAGGAACTGGGCGCCGGCTACGCGGTGTCGGAAATGGCGGCGGCCAATCCGCGCGTGTGGGCAAGCGAGAAGAGTTCCCGCCGCACCGATCACACGGGCGAAATGGAACCGAAAGCGGTGCAGATTGCCGGTTCCGATCCGCAGGAACTGGCCGACTGCGCGAAGTTCAATGTCGACAAGGGCGCCCAGATCATCGACATCAATATGGGCTGTCCCGTCAAGAAGGTCTGCAATAACTGGTGCGGCTCCGCGCTGCTGCAGTTCGAGGACGTCGTCGAACGCATTCTGCATGCCGTTGTCGCCGCCGTGGACGTACCCGTCACGCTGAAATTCCGTACCGGCTGGAACCGCGAGAACAAGAATGCGCTGCGCATCGCCCGCATTGCCGAGCAGGCCGGCATCCAGATGCTGACCCTGCACGGCCGCACCCGCGCGGACGGCTACACGGGTGATGCGGAGTACGACACGATCGCGGCCGTCAAGGCGTCGGTCAGGATTCCCGTCGTGGCCAATGGCGACATCACGACGCCGGAAAAGGCCCGCTTCGTGCTGGATAAAACAGGCGCCGATGCGGTGATGATCGGCCGCGCCGCCCAGGGCCGGCCGTGGATCTTCCGCGAGATCGACCATTTCCTCCGCACGGGCGAACACCTGGCCGCGCCGCTCGTGGCCGAGGTGCGCAAGCTGATGGACGAGCACCTGCGCGCGCATTACGCGTTTTACGGTGAATACCTGGGCGTGCGCACGGCGCGCAAGCATATCGGCTGGTATGTGCGCGACCTGGAAGGGGGTGAGGCGTTCCGCCAGGAGATGAATCGCCTCGAGTCCACGACCGAACAATTGCGGGCGGTGGACAGCTTTTTCGAATCGCAATGGAAGTATGGCGAGCGGTTACAATACCGCCTCGCCGAAGAAATGCTGGCTGCCTGAGCGGCGCCAGACCGGCAAACATTTAGCAGAACACAAGAATATGAGCAAAGAAAGTATCCAGGAAGTCGTCCAGAAAAGCCTCGAAGAGTATTTCAACGACCTGGGCGAGCAGCAGGCTTCGAATATCTACGACATGGTCGTCATGACCGTCGAGAAGCCGATCCTTGAAGTGGTGATGACGCGCGCGGACGGCAACCAGTCGCATGCGGCGCAAATGCTCGGTATCAATCGCAACACCCTGCGCAAGAAGCTGCAGGAACACGGCCTGCTGTAAGCCTCGATCCGGCCCCGGCAAGTGGCTGTGACCGGCCGCTGTGCCGGCGAGTCTGTCCAGGAAGCGCACATCGCGCGCTTCCCTCAACCAGAATTCTTCACAACCTTGACCGTAGCCATGATCAAACAAGCTCTCATTTCCGTTTCCGACAAGACCGGCGTGCTGGACTTCGCCCGTGCCCTGTCGGCGATGGGCGTCAACATCCTGTCCACCGGCGGTACCGCCAAGCTGCTGCTCGAGAACGGCGTGGCCGTCACCGAAGTGGCGGACTACACGGGCTTCCCGGAAATGCTGGACGGCCGCGTCAAGACGCTGCATCCGAAAGTGCACGGCGGCATCCTGGCCCGTCGCGATTTCCCGGAGCATATGGCCAAGCTGGATGAACATGGCATTCCGACGATCGACCTCGTCGTCGTCAACCTGTACCCGTTCCAGGCCACGGTGGCGAAGGAAGAGTGCTCGCTGGACGACGCCATCGAGAACATCGATATCGGCGGCCCGGCCATGCTGCGTTCGGCGGCAAAGAACCACAAGGACGTGATCGTCATCTGCGATCCGTCCGACTACGGTGTGGTGCTGGCCGAAATGAAGACGACAGACAACTCGCCCGGCTACGTCAGCTACGAAACCCGCTTCAACCTGGCCAAGAAGGTGTACGCACACACGGCAGCGTATGACGGCGCCATCACGAACTATCTGTCCAGCCTGGGCCCGGACCGCCAGCACGCCACGCGCGGCGCCTACCCACAGACGCTGAACGTGCACTTTGAAAAAGTGCAGGACATGCGCTACGGCGAAAACCCGCACCAGACGGCCGCGTTCTATCGCGACAGCAACGCCGTCGAGGGCGCGCTGGCAAACTACCGCCAGCTGCAGGGCAAGGAACTGTCGTACAACAATATCGCGGACGCGGATGCCGCGTGGGAATGCGTGAAGAGCATGGGCGGCATGGACCAGCCGGCTGCCTGCGTCATCGTCAAGCACGCCAATCCGTGCGGCGTGGCCCTGGGCGGTTCCGCCGTGGAAGCCTACTCGCGCGCGCTGCAGACGGACCCGACCTCCGCGTTCGGCGGCATCATCGCTTTCAATGTGCCGGTGGACGGCGCCGCGGCGACCGAGCTGGTCAAGCTGTTCGTCGAAGTGCTGATCGCGCCATCGTTCACGGACGAAGCGAAGCAGATCATGTCGGCCAAGCAGAACGTGCGGCTGCTGGAAATCCCGCTGGGCGGCGGCGTCAACCCGATGGACTTCAAGCGTGTGGGCGGCGGCCTGCTGGTGCAGTCGGCCGATTCGAAAAACGTGCTGTTGGCCGACACCCGTGTCGTGACGAAAAAGCAGCCGACGCCACAGCAACTGGCCGACCTGATGTTCGCGTGGAAGGTGGCCAAGTTCGTCAAGTCGAACGCCATCGTCTTCTGCGGTAACAACATGACCTTGGGCGTGGGCGCGGGCCAGATGAGCCGCATCGACTCGGCGCGCATCGCGTCGATCAAGGCACAGAACGCCGGCCTGACGCTGGCAGGTTCCGTCGTGGCATCGGACGCGTTCTTCCCGTTCCGTGACGGCCTCGACGTCGTCGTGGACGCGGGCGCCACCTGCGTCATTCAGCCGGGCGGCTCGATGCGCGACCAGGAAGTCATCAACGCAGCCGACGAACGCGGCGTCGTCATGCTGTACACGGGCACGCGCCACTTCCGCCATTGATGTTCGTTGTCCGGGGGCGCGGGCAGCCCCTGTTTCCCGGACAATAATTGCCTCAAAACCAGGGTCTGTCCCGGGTTTTGGCGCACGCCAGCGCCCGCAGGTTGCGGGCGCTTTCTTTACTGCATACAATCAGCCAATGATTATTCTCGGCATCGACCCTGGCCTGCGTACGACCGGCTTTGGCGTTATTCACAAGCAGGGTACGAAGCTGCGTTATATTGCCTCCGGCACCATCAAGAGCGGCGAGGGTGACCTGCCCACGCGCCTGAAAGTCATCCTCGAGGGTGTCTCCGAGCTGACGGCGATCTATGCGCCGGACTGCGCCGCCATCGAGAAAGTCTTTGTCAACGTCAATCCCCAATCGACCCTGCTCCTGGGCCAGGCAAGGGGCGCGGCCATTTGCGGTCTCGTCAGCGCGTCGCTGAGCGTGGCGGAATATTCGCCCACGCAGATCAAGCAGGCCGTCACCGGCACCGGCAAGGCGGCGAAAACGCAGGTGCAGGAGATGGTGGCGCGGCTGCTGGCGTTGCCCGGCCTGCCCGGGTCGGACGCGGCCGATGCGCTCGGCGTCGCCATCTGCCACGCCAACACGCACGATACGCTGGCGGCCATCGCCACGATCGACCTCGCCGCGCGCGGCACGGCCGGGCTGCGCATGAAGCGCGGCCGCCTCGTCGGCTAAACTACCGCCATCCAACCATTTACAAAGAAAATCCATGATCGGTCGTCTCTCCGGCATCCTGCTCGAAAAAAATCCGCCGCAACTGCTGGTCGACGTGCAGGGCGTCGGCTACGAAGTGGATGTGCCGATGAGCACCTTCTACAACCTGCCGCACACGGGCGAAAGGGTGACGCTGTTCACGCACCAGGCCATCCGCGAGGACGCCCACCTGCTGTTCGGCTTCGGCAATGCCGAGGAACGCGCCGTGTTCCGCCAGCTGATCAAGATCACCGGCGTCGGCGCGCGCACGGCGCTGTCGATCCTGTCGGGCATGTCGATTTCCGACCTGTCGCAGGCCGTCACGCGCCAGGAGGCGGGGCGCCTCGTCAAGGTTCCCGGCATCGGCAAGAAGACGGCCGAGCGCCTGCTGCTGGAACTGAAGGGCAAGCTGGGCGCCGACCTGGGCGCGGTCGGCGGCATGCACGCGGTGCCGGACGCGCAAACGGACATCCTGAACGCGCTGATCGCTTTGGGGTATTCTGACAAGGAGGCGCTGCTGGCGCTGAAGACCGTGCCGGCCGGGGCCAGCGTATCCGATGGTATCAAGGCGGCGCTGAAGGCGCTGTCCAAAGGCTGATGAATGAGTATCCAGACCGACAACTTCACTGAACAACGCATCATCGACGCGGCGCCGTCGTCGCCCAACGAGGAGGCGATCGAACGCGCGTTGCGTCCGAAGCTGCTCGACGAATATGTCGGCCAGGAGAAGATCCGCGGCCAGCTCGAGATCTTCATCGCGGCGGCAAGAGGGCGCAGCGAGGCGCTCGATCATACCCTGCTGTTCGGCCCGCCGGGCCTGGGCAAGACCACGCTGGCCAACATCATCGCGCGCGAGATGGGCGTCAACCTGCGCCAGACCTCCGGTCCCGTGCTGGAGCGTCCGGGCGACCTGGCCGCGCTGCTGACGAACCTGGAAGCGAACGACGTGCTGTTCATCGACGAGATCCACCGCCTGTCGCCCGTGGTCGAGGAGATCCTGTATCCGGCGCTGGAGGACTACCAGATCGACATCATGATCGGCGAAGGCCCGGCCGCGCGTTCCGTAAAACTGGACCTGCAGCCGTTCACGCTGGTGGGCGCGACCACACGCGCCGGCATGCTGACCAATCCCTTGCGTGACCGCTTCGGCATCGTCGCCCGTCTCGAGTTCTATACGACGGAGGAGCTGGCGAAGATCGTCACGCGCAGTGCGGCGCTGCTCAAAGCCCATATCGACGACAGCGGCGCGCTGGAAATCGCCCGCCGCGCGCGTGGCACGCCGCGTATCGCCAACCGCCTGCTGCGCCGCGTGCGCGACTATGCGGAAGTGAAAAGCAATGGCGACATTACGAAAGAGACGGCCGACGCGGCGCTGGTGATGCTGGACGTGGACACGGTCGGCTTCGACGTGATGGACCGCAAGCTGCTGGAAGCGGTGCTGTACAAGTTCAACGGCGGCCCGGTCGGCATCGGCAACCTGGCGGCAGCCATCGGCGAAGCGGCCGACACGATCGAGGACGTGCTGGAACCGTACCTGATCCAGCAGGGCTACCTGCAACGCACGCCGCGCGGCCGCGTCGCCACGCCGGCCGCCTACCAGCACTTCGGTCTGACGCCGCCGCGCACGAACCTGACCGGGGATCTGTGGTAATGCAGATCTGGGTCGATGCGGACGCCTGCCCCGGCGTCATCAAGGAGATCCTGTACCGCGTGGCCGAGCGCGTGCAGATGAACGTGACGCTGGTCGCGAACCAGCTGCTGCGCGTGCCGCCGTCGAAGTACGTGCGGGCGGTGCAGGTGCCGCACGGTTTCGACGTGGCGGATAACGAAATCGTCCGGCTGGTACAGCCGGGAGACCTCGTGATCACGGGCGACATCCCGCTGGCGTCGGACGTGCTGGAGAAGGGCGGCTACGCCCTCAATCCCCGCGGCGATTTCTATACGCCGGACACGATCAAGCAGCAGCTGACGATGCGCGCGTTCATGGACGATCTCCGCAGCAGCGGCGTTGACACGGGCGGTCCGGCCGCCTTCAGCCAGGCCGACCGCCAGCGCTTTGCCAATGCCCTCGACGGGCATCTGCGCAAGGTGGCGGGACGGTAGACGCCCGCCGCGCACCGTATCAGGTGCGCTTGCGGCGCCAGGCCAGCAGGGCGAGGCCCGCAGCGAACATGGCGTAGGTCGAGGGTTCGGGGACGGCCGAGACCAGGGTGACCGAGGTGATGATGCCCGAGGCATGGGTCATGGCGAACTCGCCATTGACCGGCCGGGTGTACGCCAGGCTGAACGTGTTATTGGTGAAGCCCGAGATTTCCGCGCCAGGCAGTGCCGCGCTGTCGAGTACATCGGTCGCGCCGGTGAATTGCACGCTCAGCGCTTCACGCCAAAACAAAGGCGCGGGGCCATACTCGTAGCTGTACATGCCGAAGCGGTCGCCGAACTGCGAGCCAGCATTGGCATTCTTGACCCACGTGTACATGCTCGGCGTGCTGTACAAGGCCGCGCCTGTGCCGGTGAAGCGGGCGGTCAGCACCGCGTTTGCAAGTTGCTGGCTGTAGCCACTTTCCGTTCCGTATTCGTCCGTGGACGTGTTGTCGGAAATGGTGGCGCCATCGTAGCTGAACGTGCCGGTCACCGTATCGCCCCGGACGATCAGCCCGGCCGGCATTTGAGCCGACGAGACCTCGATGTCCGGCTCACCCCACGGGAAGCCATCGCCCTCGGTAATGCTGTCGATCCTGGCGGTGTACTGGAACGTATAGATCGCCGCGTGGGAAGCCGTGGCAAGCGCCATCGCACCAGCGAACGCGAACAATTTTTTCATAGTAATTATGTCAATTGGAAATATATCCATTAAAACATAATTAATGTCTGTTGGTAAATAACTATTGATGGCTACGCGCTTTACTCAGCGGGGCGTGTCCGGCCTGGCGTCATCGCCTACGGCAGTTTTTTCAGCTCAATCTCGAACAGCTTCGGCCACATCTTCCCCGTCACGAACAGGCGCTTCCTGGCGCTGTCGTAGGCGATGCCGTTCAGGACATTGTCCGAGCCTGGCTCCACGCCGGACAGCTTGTCCAGGCCCTTCAGGTCGATCCAGCCGCGCACCTGGCCGCTGAACGGATCGATGCGCGCGATGCGGTCCGTCTGCCAGATGTTGGCGTAGATCTGGCCTTCGACCCATTCCAGCTCGTTGATCTGCGTGACGGGCACGCCATCGGCCGTCACCTTGATCCGTCGCGTCACCTGCAAGGTGGCCGGGTCGAGCACGCGGATGTACGATGTCCCGTCGCTCATGTACAGGCGCTCGCCATCGGTCGTGAGCGCCCAGCCTTCGCCCTCGTAAGCAAAGCGGCCCTGCGGCTGCAAGGTCTCCAGGTCGAACACGAAGCCGACCTGGTTGGTCCACGTGAGGCTGAAGAGGCGCTTGCCGAATGGCGCGATGCCTTCGCCGAAAACGGACGACGGCAGGTCGCGGTTCATCAGTACCTTGCCCGTCTCCAGTTCGACCTTGCGGATCGACGAGCGGCCGTTCAGGCCCGTGCTTTCGTACAGCACGCCGTCCTGGTAGAACAGGCCTTCCGTGAACGCCTGCGGATCGTGCGGCCAGATCTTCTTGACGGTGTAGCCGTAGGTGGGAACGGCTGCCTGGGCGAGCGTGGCGACGGCGACGAGGGTGGTGGCGATTAGAGATTTGATCAGCATGCGCGCAAGAATACCCGAAGTCGGGAGTACAGTCCCGGCGGACGGGGTCAGTGGGCAGCAGGTCCCGGAGCGAAACGGTATGATGTGGCAACCACACACCAACCCCGAACCGGCGCAAAAGCCGGTGCAATTTACCAAAACTTGAGGAGACCCCATGAGCACTGAAAGCAGTCTCGATGACACCCGCGACAGCGCGGCCGATACCCAACTGCGCGCCGACGCGCTGGAATATCACCGCAGCCCCGTGCGCGGCAAGATCGAAGTGGTGGCGACGAAGCCGCTGTCGAACCAGCGCGACCTGTCGCTGGCGTATTCGCCCGGCGTGGCCTACGCGTGCGAGGAGATCGCCGCCGATCCCGCCATGGCCGCGGAATACACGTCGCGCGGCAACCTGGTCGCCGTCATCAGCAACGGCACCGCCGTCCTTGGCCTGGGCAATATCGGCCCGCTGGCATCGAAGCCCGTCATGGAAGGCAAGGGCTGCCTGTTCAAGAAGTTCGCCGGCGTCGACGTGTTCGACCTGGAGCTGGACGAACTGGATCCGGACAAGCTGGTGGACGCCATCGCCATGCTCGAGCCCACGGTGGGCGGCATCAACCTGGAGGACATCAAGGCACCCGAGTGCTTCTACATCGAGAAGAAGCTGCGCGAACGGATGAACATCCCCGTCTTCCATGACGACCAGCACGGCACCGCGATCATTTCCAGCGCGGCGCTGCTCAACGCGTTAAAGGTTGTGGGCAAGGACATCGGCGCGGTCAAGCTGGCCGCATCCGGCGCCGGCGCCGCGGCCATCGCCTGCCTGGACATGATGGTCAGCCTCGGCGTCAAGCACGAGAACATCTATGTCGTCGACTCGAAGGGCGTGATCTACCGGGGCCGCGACGAGAAAATGGAACCGAACAAGGCGCGCTATGCGCAGGATACCGATGCGCGTACGCTGGCCGACATCGTGCGCGATGCGGACGTGTTCCTGGGCTGCTCCACGGCCGGCGTACTGAGCGCGGAGATGGTGGTCAGCATGGCTGCACGTCCCGTCATCCTGGCGCTGGCCAATCCTGAACCGGAAATCCGTCCGGAGGTCGCGCGTGCGGCGCGGCCGGACTGCATCATCGCCACGGGCCGTTCGGATTACCCGAACCAGGTCAACAACGTGCTGTGCTTCCCGTACATCTTCCGCGGGGCGCTCGATTGCGGCGCCACCCGCATCACCGATGAAATGAAGCTGGCCTGCGTGACGGCGATTGCGCGCCTGGCCGAAGCTGAAGCCACCGATGCCGTGGCGGCCGCCTATGCGGGCCAGGACCTGCGCTTCGGTCCCGAATACATCATCCCGAAACCGTTCGACCCGCGCCTGATCGCCGCCATCGCGCCGGCGGTGGCCGCCGCGGCCGAAGCCTCCGGCGTCGCCACGCGCCCGATCACCGACATGGCCGCCTACCGCGACAAGCTGGCCGAGATGGTCTATCACACGGGCTTCTTCATGAAACCCGTGTTCGCGGCGGCCAAGGCCAACCCGCGCCGCGTGGCGTATGCGGAAGGCACAGACCAGCGCGTGCTGCGCGCCGTGCAGACGGTTGTCGACGAAGGCCTGGCGCAGCCCGTGCTGATCGGCGCCGCCGCCGCGGTCGAGGAGTCGATCCGCGCCGCCGGCCTGCGCCTGCGCCGCGACGTGGACTACACGATCGTGGAAGCGGATGGCGACACGACGCTGCAGGGCAGCCGCCTGCTGGCGCGCGGCGAGGTCGATGCGCTGATCTGCGGCATGCACGGCAGCTACGACAGCCACCTGGTCCACGTGAAGAACGAGATCGGCACGGCCCCTGGCGCGCCGGTGCTCGCGGCGATGAACGCGCTGGTGCTGGACAAGCTGACGCTGTTCATCACGGACACGTACGTCAACGACAGCCCGACCGGCGAGGAACTCGCCGCGATTGCCCGTCTGGCGGCCGCGGAACTGCGCCAGTTCGGCCTGGAGCCGAAGGTGGCGCTGCTGTCGCATTCGATCTTCGGTTCGTCCGAGCGGCCATCGGCCCGCAAGATGCGTGAAGCGCGTGACCTGCTGGCCGCGAGCGATCCGGAACTGGCGGTGGTGGGCGAGCTGCATGGCGACGCGGCCTTGTCGGAAGACATCCGCCGGCTGTATCAGCCCGACGGCGGCTTCGCCGGCAGCGCCAACCTGCTGGTGATGCCGTCGCTGGACGCGGCCAACATCACCTTCAATATCCTCAAGGTCGCGGCGGGCAAGGGCGTGACGGTCGGCCCGATCCTGCTGGGTGCCGCGAAGTCCGTCCACATCCTCAGCCCAAGCGCGACGGTGCGGCGCATCGTCAACATGACGGCACTGGCGGTGGCGGACGTGCGCTGATGTAAAAAGCCGCCGGCACCGCGCTGTAATAGCGGTGGCCGGCGGCCGGTTGCGCAGCAGGGGCTGGATCAGCCGCGTTTGCGGCGCCAGGCCAGCAGGCCGAGACCTGCTGCGAACATGGCGTAGGTAGATGGTTCCGGGACTGCCGCGATCAGCGACATGGAGGTGATCTCACCGTTGAAATTCACTGTCGACATACCGTCGGCGCCGAAGCTTGAGTACCCGTATCCGAACGTCCAGCCAGGCAATGCGAACGCGTGAAGCGGAATGCTTGTCCCGTTGAAAGCCATTCCGCTGGAATCCTCGAAATGGACCGACAGGCCCGAATGGTAATGAGGCTCATCGCTGTACGTGTAGCCCACCATGTTGATACCGTCGAAGCCACCCGCTACTCGACTGTCGTCCAGAATGATGAAAGACGATCCGCTGTTGGAAGTCTCCGTATAGCCGCTCTTGTTGAATCGTACAGTACTCGTAGTGGCGTCGTTAAAGCCGTAATAAACGCTTGCTGAGTCGCCAAAATCGGCAACGGGCGCCTCTTGCGCGGAATCGAACGTGAACCAGCCCGTCACGGTGTCACCAGGAAGAATCACATTTCCCTGTACTGTCCCGGACGAAAAGAACTGCTCCGGGAAGCCGCCGTCGCTGATTGTGTTAATTTTTCCCGTGTATTCCACGGTGTACAAGGTCGCCTGGGCGGCGTTGGAAAACGCCAGCCCGGCGGCAAGGGTCAAAAGTATCTTTTTCATGAAGCGGTCTGGATTATTATTTGTCGGAAAGAAATGACACTTAATCACAACCATTGAAAAAAAGAAACTACTCCTGCCGCACCCACGTCTGCGACCGCCCCAGCATCGGCACACCGATATAGCCGCGCACGTCGAGCTTCTTGCCGTCGTCGGCCAGCTTCATCTTGCTCTTGTAGACCTTGCCGTTTTCCGGGTCGAGGATGGTGCCGCCGTTGTATTCGTCGCCGTCCTTCTTCATGCCATTGATGATGTTCAGGCCGATCAGCGGCTTGCCCTTGTCGGCGCCTTCGCATTTGTCGCAGATGGGGTTCTGCTCCTGGTCGGCAGGGCGGAACAGTTTTTCGATGCGGCCCTGCAGCACGCCGTTGGCTTCGCTGATGCGGATTTCCGCTTTCGGCTTGCCGGTCTTGTCGTCGATGTTCTTCCACAGGCCGACGGGTGTGGTGTTGTCGGCCAGGGCGGGCAGGGTGGCGGTCAGGGCGGCGCCGACGAAGGCGGCGTAGAGGAATGGACGCATGAAGTCTCCTTTATAGGTGTTGAAGCTTTAGTGTAGCGCACGGTCGTGCTGGAATAGTCGTGGGCACGCTCTAAATAAAAATGCCGGAGCGGGCAGGCCCGGTCCGGCATTTCTGCGAAGCGTAAAAGCTTACGCCGCCGGCAGCTTGGCAAACTGCTCGCGCAGCTTCTCCAGCGTGGCGGTGAACGTGGCGACGCGCTCCTTCTCTTGCGCAACGACGGCGGCCGGCGCCCGCGCCACGAAGCTTTCCGACGACAGCTTGCCCGACGCCTTGGCGATCTCGCCTTCCAGGCGCGCGATCTCCTTCGACAGGCGCTCCCGCTCGGCCTTGACGTCGATCTCCACCTTCAGCATCAGCTTCGTGGTGCCGACAACCGACACGGCGGCCGGCGATTCCGGCAGCGCGTCGACGATCTGCACTTCCGACAGCTTGCCCAGCAGCTGGACATACGGCGCAAACGCGGCGATCTTGTCCTTGTCAGCACCGGTGGCTTCGACGATCAGCGGCACGCGCACCGACGGCGACAGCTTCATCTCGCCGCGCAGGTTGCGCGTCGCATCCGTCATGGCTTTCAGCTCGGCGATCCAGGCTTCCGCCCCTTCGTCGATGGCCGCTTCGTTCGGCAGCGGGTAAGGCTGCGTCATGATCGACTTGCCCTCGGCATCCTTGCCGGCCAGCGGCGCGACCGTCTGCCACAGCTGCTCGGTGACGAACGGGATGATCGGATGCGCCAGGCGCAGCACCACTTCCAGCACGCGCAGCAGCGTGTGACGGGTCGCGCGCTGCTGGCCTTCCGTGCCCTGCTGGACCTGCACCTTCGCCAGTTCCAGGTACCAGTCGCAGTACTCGTCCCAGACGAACTTGTAGATCGCGCTGGCGATATTGTCGAAGCGGTAGTCGGCAAAGCCTTTCGCCACTTCCTGCTCCGTGCGATTCAGGAGCGAGACGATCCACTTGTCGGCCGGCGACAGGTCGGCGTCGCTGGCGCTGCAGTCCTTGCCTTCGGTATTCATCAGCACGAAGCGGGTAGCGTTCCACAGCTTGTTGCAGAAGTTACGGTAGCCTTCGGCGCGGCCCAGGTCGAAGTTGATGTTGCGGCCCAGCGAGGCGTAGCTGGCCATCGTGAAGCGCACGGCGTCCGTGCCGTAGGCCGCGATCCCTTCCGGGAATTCCTTGCGCGTGGCCTTTTCGATCTTTTCGGCGGCGCGTGGGTTCATCAGGCCCGTGGTGCGCTTCTCCACCAGCGCGTCGATGCCGATGCCGTCGATCAGGTCGATCGGATCGAGCGTGTTGCCCTTCGACTTGGACATCTTCTGGCCCTGCGAGTCGCGCACCAGGCCGTGCACGTACACGGTCTCGAACGGCACCTTGCCCGTGAAGTGCGCCGTCATCATGACCATCCGGGCGACCCAGAAAAAGATGATGTCGAAGCCCGTCACCAGCACGGACGACGGCAGGAACGCCTTCAGGTCCGGCGTCTCTTCCGGCCAGCCCAGCGTGGAGAACGGCACGAGCGCGGACGAGAACCACGTGTCCAGCACGTCGGCATCGCGCGTCAGGGGACCGGTGCTGCCGGCCGCCTGCTGCTGCGCCAGCGCGTCTTCCTCGCTGCGGGCGACGAAGATGTTGCCCTGCTCGTCGTACCAGGCCGGGATCTGGTGGCCCCACCACAGCTGGCGCGAGATGCACCAGTCCTGGATATTGTTGAGCCACTGGTTGTACGTGGTTGTCCAGTTTTCGGGCACGAACTTGATTTCGCCCGACGACACTTTTTCCAACGCCACTTCGGCGATCGACTTGCCCGGATTGAACGTGCCTTCCGGTGCCGGTTTGCTCATGGCGACGAACCACTGGTCCGTCAGCATCGGTTCGATGACGACGCCGGTACGGTCGCCGCGCGGCACCATCAGCTTGTGCGGTTTTACCTGTTCCAGCAGTCCCTGCGCTTCCAGGTCGGCCACGATCTGCTTGCGGGCGACGAAGCGGTCCATGCCACGATAGGCTTCCGGTGCGTCGTCGGTGATCTTCGCGTCCAGCGTCAGGATCGACGGCATGTCCAGCTTGTGGCGCTGGCCCACGGCGTAGTCGTTGAAGTCGTGCGCCGGCGTGATCTTCACGCAGCCCGTGCCGAACGCCTTGTCGACGTACGAGTCGGCGATGATCGGGATCTCGCGGCCCACCAGCGGCAACGTCAGCATCTTGCCGACCAGCGCCTGATAGCGCTCGTCGGTCGGGTCGACGGCCACGGCCACGTCGCCCAGCATCGTCTCGGGACGGGTCGTGGCGACCGTCAGCGAGCCGCTGCCGTCGGCCAGCGGGTACTTGATGTACCACATCGAGCCGTCTTCCTCTTCCGATACCACTTCCAGGTCCGAGACGGCCGTGCCCAGCACCGGGTCCCAGTTGACCAGGCGCTTGCCGCGGTAGATCAGGCCCTGTTCGAACAGGCGCACGAAGACTTCGGCCACCGTCTTCGAACGGGGCGCGTCCATCGTGAAGTATTCGCGGTCCCAGTCGGCCGACGCGCCCAGGCGGCGCATCTGGCCGGTGATCGTGGAGCCGGATTTCTCTTTCCACTCCCAGACCTTCTCGACGAACTTCTCGCGGCCCAGGTCATGGCGCGACACCTTCTGCGCATCGAGCTGGCGCTCGACGACGATCTGCGTGGCGATGCCGGCGTGGTCGGTGCCGGGAATCCAGGCGGTGTTATGGCCCAGCATGCGGTGGTAGCGCGTCAGGCCATCCATGATGGTCTGGTTGAACGCGTGGCCCATGTGCAGCGTGCCGGTCACGTTCGGCGGCGGCAGCTGGATGCTGAAGGCGGGCTTGGAGAGGTCCATCGAAGCGGCGAAGTACCCGCGCTTCTCCCACTCGCTGCGCCAGAACTGTTCAATGTCGGCAGGCTCGAAAGACTTGGCTAATTCCATGATGGGGGAAAGTTATTTTGGCGAAAAGGACCATTATAAGGGAGGCGCACCGTGCCGAGCCGGCCGCGGTAGCGCAAAACCGGGGGCAGCCACCGATTTCGGGAAACATTTCCTGGAAAATGGTGGCGGTCCCCGGTTTTTACAAATGCACCGGGAAAAACGGTGTCTGTCACCGGTTTCCCTGGCGGCTGGCCTCCGCACTTGTGCAGTCGGCGCTCCACGCCACCAGCTCATTGCGCGACCGCCGCACGGCGATGCGCGCTTCCTCCTGGATCGCATTCTCGAACACCAGCACGGGCAACCCATCCTTCGCACGATTGAGCCCCGTCAGCCGGTAGCCGCGCGAGCGCGACGGGGCGCAGCTGGTGTTCCCCGCCATCAGCAGTCGCGCGTTGTTCAGCAGCGTGGGGTGCTGCTGGATCAGCATCAGGATCTCCATTTCCGGCAGCGGCGCCAGAAGACGGATTGGCGTGTCGGGCTGGGCGCCGCACTGCGTCTGGTGGTGCACCCACACCAGCTGCTGCGGTGCGCGTTCGCTCCAGCGCTTGTCCTTCGGCGCTTTCGGATCGTAATCGAACACCGTGCGTGGCTGGCGGCACAGCGGCAAGGTCGCCCGTTGTGCGGGACCGTCCACGGTGGCCGTCACGCGGCGCTTGCCTTTGATGGTCGTGACGGCGAACTGGGGCCGCAGCAGGCCGCCGGTCGCGTGGCTGCCGCTGTAGTACTCGAAGAACGACGCCTGTTCCTTGTCCGTTGCCATCGTCGCTGGCGCCGCCATGGCATTCGTCATCATGGCCGCCATCATCCACATCATCCTGCGCATCGTCTATCCCGTACTGTCGCGGTCCCGGCGCCGCCGCGAAATTATAGGCCCTGATGTGCTTTTCATATCGTGCGACATCGCGCATAATGGCGGCGCTGCCGGCGGACCATCCGCGGGCGGCACACGCTAGGGGTCCTGCGCATGGCGACATGCGCGGGTGAGAAATACCCTCCGAACCTGATCTGGATAATGCCAGCGAAGGGAAGCTTTTGGATACGCGATGCCGCGCAGGAGTGCGCGGCGCTCGCGCACCCTGACTCCTTTGCTGGCTCCTGTAGCCTCAAAGGAGCCAAATGAACGCCCACCACCAGCCCTTCCTCGCACGTACCGCCGAGGTGGACAGCGCAGCCGTCGCACCGCTGCCGAATTCCCGCAAGATCCACGTCACCGGCAGCCGCCCGGACATCCGCGTGCCCATGCGCGAGATCGCGCAGGCCGATACGTCCGCGTCGTTCGGCCACGAGCCGAATCCACCGATCTCCGTCTACGACACGTCCGGTCCGTACACCGATCCGGCAGCAAACATCGACATCCGCGAGGGCCTGGCGCCAATGCGCGCCGGCTGGATCGCGGAGCGCGGCGACACCGAGGAACTGGCGGGACCCACGTCCGAATTCGGCCAGGCCCGCTTGGCCGACCCGGCCCTGGCGCAGCTGCGCTTCAACCTGCACCGCAAGCCGCGCCGCGCGGTCGATGGCGCCTGCGTCACGCAGATGCATTACGCCCGCCGCGGCATCGTCACGCCGGAGATGGAGTTCGTCGCCATCCGCGAAAACCTGCGCCGCCGCGAATACCTGGAAAGCCTGCGTGCTGCCGGGCCAATGGGCGAGCGGATGGCTGACCTGATGGGCCGCCAGCATCCGGGCCAGTCGTTCGGCGCATCGATCCCGGCGGAGATCACGCCGGAATTCGTGCGCGACGAGATCGCGCGCGGCCGCGCCATCATCCCCGCCAACATCAACCATCCCGAACTGGAGCCGATGATCATCGGCCGCAATTTCCTCGTCAAGGTCAACGCCAACATCGGCAACTCCGCTGTCACGTCCTCGATCGGCGAAGAGGTGGAAAAGATGACGTGGGCGATCCGCTGGGGCGGCGACACCGTGATGGACCTGTCGACGGGCAAGCATATCCACGAGACGCGCGAATGGATCGTGCGCAACAGCCCCGTGCCGATCGGCACCGTGCCGATCTACCAGGCGCTGGAAAAGGTCAATGGCAAAGCCGAGGACCTGACGTGGGAGATCTTCCGCGACACGCTGATCGAACAGGCGGAGCAGGGCGTCGACTACTTCACGATCCACGCCGGCGTGCTGCTGCGCTACGTGCCGCTGACGGCAAAACGGCTGACGGGCATCGTCTCGCGCGGCGGCTCGATCATGGCGAAATGGTGTCTCGCGCATCACCAGGAGAACTTCCTCTACACGCATTTCGAGGATATCTGCAAAATCATGCAGGCGTACGACGTGTCGTTCAGCCTGGGCGACGGCCTGCGTCCCGGCTCGATCTACGACGCCAACGACGAAGCGCAGCTGGGCGAACTGAAGACGCTGGGCGAGCTGACGCAGGTCGCGTGGAAGCACGATGTGCAGGTGATGATCGAAGGCCCGGGCCACGTGCCGATGCAGCTCATTAAAGAGAACATGGACCTGCAACTGGAGCAGTGCGCCGAGGCGCCGTTCTACACGCTGGGACCGTTGACGACCGATATCGCGCCTGGCTACGACCACATCACGTCCGGCATCGGCGCCGCGCAGATCGGCTGGTACGGCACGGCGATGCTGTGCTACGTGACGCCGAAGGAGCACCTGGGTCTGCCGAACAAGGCCGACGTCAAGGAAGGGATGATCACCTACAAGATCGCCGCCCACGCGGCCGACCTGGCGAAAGGCCATCCGGGCGCGCAGATCCGCGACAACGCGCTGTCGAAAGCGCGCTTCGAATTCCGCTGGGAAGACCAGTTCAATATCGGCCTCGATCCGGATCGCGCCCGGGAGTTCCACGACGAGACGCTGCCGAAAGACTCCGCCAAGGTGGCGCACTTCTGTTCGATGTGCGGCCCGCATTTCTGCTCCATGAAGATCACGCAGGAAGTGCGCGACTACGCGGCGCAGGGCATGCAGGAGAAGGCGGTGGAATTCGTCAAACGCGGCGCTCAGCTGTACAGCAAGGCATGAAGATCGACATCGAACTGAATGGCGAAGCACGCCAGGTCGAGCCGGGGCAGACGCTGCACGACCTGGTCGTCGCGCTGGAGCTGGAAGGGCAGGCGCTGGCGCTGGCCGTGAATCGCGCCGTCGTGCCGCGCCAGCGCTGGCGCGAGGTGGCGCTGCAGGGCCAGGACCGGGTGGACATCGTGCGCGCCATCGGCGGCGGCTGAACAAGGAGAACAGAATGAACGAATTGAAAAACGACCTGCTGACAATTGCAGGAAAAAGCTACAGCTCGCGCCTGCTGGTCGGCAGCGGCAAGTACAAGGACCTGCAGCAGACGCGCGCCGCCACCGATGCGGCGGGCGCTGAGATCATCACGGTGGCGATCCGCCGCGTCAATATCGGCCAGGATCCGAACGCACCGAGCCTGCTGGACGTGCTGCCGCCTTCGGAGTACACGATCCTGCCGAATACGGCCGGCTGCTACAGCGCGAAGGATGCCGTCTACACGTTGCAACTGGCGCGCGAGCTGCTGAACGGCCACAAGCTCGTCAAGCTGGAAGTGCTGGGCGACGAGAAGACGCTGTTCCCGAACATGCCGGAAACGCTGGTGGCCGCAAAGGAGCTGGTGAAGGACGGCTTCGACGTGATGGTCTACTGCAGCGACGACCCGATCCAGGCGCGCATGCTGGAAGACATCGGCTGCGTGGCGGTGATGCCGCTGGCGTCGCTGATCGGCTCGGGCATGGGGATCCTGAATCCGTGGAACCTGTCGCTGATCATCGAGCAGGCGAACGTGCCGGTACTGGTTGACGCGGGTGTCGGCACGGCGTCCGACGCGGCCATCGCGATGGAGCTGGGCTGTGACGGTGTGTTGATGAACACCGCCATCGCGGCGGCGCAGGACCCGGTGCGGATGGCCGGCGCGATGCGTCTTGCCGTGCTGGCGGGCCGCGAGGCGTATCTGGCCGGGCGCATGCCGCGGCGGTTTGCCGCGTCGCCGTCGTCGCCCATGGCCGGCCGCGTCGCATGACGGGGCGGCCCTGTGTGCTGGTATTTGCCGGTTCCGACCCGTCGGCCGGCGCCGGCATTGCCGCCGACGTGCAGGCCATCACGGCGGTCGGCGCGCATCCGCTGGCTGTCGTGACTGCGCTGACGGTGCAGGACCACAACCGCGTCTACGAGGTGATCCCCGTCGCGCCGGAGCTGGTGCTGCGCCAGGCGCGCGCGCTGGT
>Ga0308166_1001491_pt1 | contig 24633 bp, 24 predicted proteins | sample PhyCR2_2_FD_202137 | JGI IMG/M metagenome (GOLD analysis project Ga0308166, IMG submission 202137) | Phyllosphere microbial communities from UC Gill Tract Community Farm, Albany, California, United States - DLSLCC.R2 | ecosystem: Host-associated > Plants > Phyllosphere > Unclassified | place... | reverse complement strand
CCCGAACGCCGTCACGAAGTCCGGCCTGATGGTCGGCCTGGGCGAAACCGACGAGGAAATCCTGGAAGTCATGCGCGACATGCGCGCGCACGACATCGACATGCTGACCATCGGCCAGTACCTGGCCCCGTCGAACTCGCACCTGCCGGTGCGCCGCTACGTCCACCCCGACACGTTTAAAATGTTCGAGGAGAAGGCGTACGAGATGGGCTTCGTGCACGCGGCCGTCGGCGCGATGGTGCGTTCGTCGTATCACGCGGACCAGCAGGCGCACGAAGCGGGCGTCGCAGCATAAGCCGAAGTCCGCGGCAGTAACCCGTCGTCCCCGCGCAGGCGGGGATCCAAGTTCTTGGCGTTTCGTCAGCGCAAGCAAATTGGGTCCCCCGCCTCCGCGGGGACGACGTTTTTATGCTACCCGCGCTATATTGGACACATGAGCGAACACCACCCCCGTTTGACCCCTTCCGACGACAACACCCAGGATGGCGACGCTTTCCTCGAACGCGAGCTGGGGCTGCACGCCCGCGGTGTCGAGCTGGTCCGCATGGAAGGCCGCGTCTTCCTGCGCTTTGCCGGCGCCGTGCGCGTGGATGGCCTGCACGTCGAGTACCGCCTCGTGCCGTCGCGCGGCGTGCTGGCCAAGCCGAGCAAGTGGCGCAAGATGGATCTGCTGGCGCGGCGCGCGCTCGTCGAGGAGCGGGCCACGCGCGACGCCGTCGACGACCTGAACCAGGAGGTCGAGGAATTCGTGCGCGAAATCGCCGACCAGGCCGACGAGTTCGGCTTCGACCCGATGCTGTTCCTGCACGTGCTGGAGGAACTGGAAACGTCCGAGCCGGCCGAGTTCGTGTTCGACCGCATCCGCCAGCGCCTGCTGCACGCCGGCGAGCGCGAGCAGGAAGAGCGCCACGCCGCGCGCACCAAGGAAAGCATCAACCTGGCCGAGTATCCGGCGTCGTTCGACGTGGCCAACAAGATGGCGCGCCGCTTCATCGCGCTGCTGGGCCCGACCAATTCCGGCAAGACGCACCGCGCGATGGAACACCTGGCGCAGGCCGACAGCGGCGTCTACCTCGCGCCGCTGCGTCTGCTCGCGCTGGAAAACTACGAGCGCCTGCAGAACACGGTCGATGCGGATGGCGAACCCATCAAGGTCAGCCTGATCACGGGCGAGGAACGCCGCCTGGCGGACGGGGCGACGCACGTCGCGAGCACCGTCGAGATGCTGGACACGAAGACGCCCGTGCAGGTCGCCGTCATCGACGAGATCCAGATGCTGGCCGACCGCGACCGCGGCGCCGCCTGGACGGCCGCCGTGTGCGGTGCGCCGGCGTCGACTGTGTACCTCGTCGGTGCGCCGGAAGCGCGGCGCGCGATCGAGGCGCTGGCCGAGCGCCTGGAGTGTCCGCTCGAAGTGCACGTGCTGAAACGCAAGGCGCCGCTGTCGATGGAACCCGGCGCCGTGCGCAAGCTGAGGAACCTGAAGCGGGGCGACGCCGTCATCGCGTTTTCGCGGCGCGAGGTGCTGATGTGGCGCGACATGATCACGGAAATGGGTCTGTCCGTCGCGACCGTCTACGGCAATCTGTCTCCGGAAGTGCGGCGCGCGCAGGCCGAGCGGTTCCGCGAAGGGCAGGCCGACATCGTCGTCGGCACGGACGCCCTCGCGATGGGTTTGAACATGCCGATCCAGCGCATCGTGATGACAACGGCCGTCAAGTACAACGGTGTCGAGGAAGAAGAAATCTCGGCCGCGCTCGCCAAGCAGATCGCCGGCCGCGCGGGCCGCTACGGCGTCCACGAGGAAGGATTCGTGGCCGGTTATGACGACGACACGCACGAGGTCATGCGCTCGTTGATGAAGGAAAAGATCCCGCCCGTGCCGGCCAGTGGTTTCGCGGTCGCCCCGTCGTTGGAGCAATTGCACCGCATCTCGTCGGTGACGGGCGAGACGTCGCTGGTGAAATTGCTGAAACGCTTCGTGCACAACATCGACGTGCCGGACGGCTTTTTCTACCCGCGCATCACGGAAGAACAGAACGAGCGCGCGGAGTGGCTCGATACGCTGGACCTGAGCGTGGCGGAGAAATTCACGATGTCGCTCGTGCCCATTTCGACCAGGGTGCCGACCTTGGAAAGCGCGTGGTCGCACTGGGCGCAGTCGCTGGCGAAGCGGAAGGTCTGCAAGCTCCAGCCCCATCCGCAGGAATTGTTCTGGCAAAACCTGCAGGAAGTCGAGGACACGTGCCGCATGTACTCGGCCTATGCCTGGCTCGGCTATCGGATGCCGGAATTCTTCCCCAGCATTGAGGAAGCGCAGACCTTGGCGCGCGAAACGTCCGAGCGCGTCGATGCGCTGTTGCAGCAGCAGAACGCGGCGACGCGCAAGCGGCAGGCCAAGAAGGAGCGGGGGCGCTGGTAAGCAGCCCGGTTCACGGCAGCTGCCGGGCCCGCCCGACGGCTTCCAGCCACTCTTCCCACAAGGCCGGATCGCTCGTCCGGCCGTCTTCATCCAGCCGGTAGCCGGCCAGCAGGTCGGCCAGGTCGCTCGATTCCGTCAGGTCGACTTCGCGTTCGAGAAAGGCGAGCATGGCGCGGTAGGCCTGCTCGACCGTCAATGGTTGGTTGTTCGCATCCATGGTCGTCTCCGTGTCATGACGCCAGCTTACGCCGATGTGCGCCGGTCGGGGCGACTCTTCACTTCGACCCGGTGTACGCCAGGGATGGCGCGCAGGCGGTCGAGCAACGCGTGGAATTCCGCCTCGGACATGCGCGAGAACGCGATGAGGACGTCGTCCAGGTTTCCCGTCTCTTCGCTCTGCTGGACGATGAACGTGCCGATGCGGTTCGTCACCGGACCGAGTTCCTTCTCCAGCACGTGCAGCGTGAGCCGGCCCCGCTCGGCCGACAGCACCAGTTCGCGCTTTTGCCTGGACGAGAAATAGCGTTGCTCCAGCGGTTTCATCGCGGCCAGGATGAACAGGATGATGGTCGTGCCCGCGACTGCCGCCACGTACAGGCCGCCGCCCACCGCCAGGCCGACGGCCGCCACCGACCACAGGCTGGCGGCCGTCGTGAGGCCGCGCACGACGTCGCCGCGCAGCAGGATCGATCCCGCCCCCAGGAAGCCGATGCCGGACACGACCTGGGCTGCCACGCGCGACGGGTCGAGCGAAATATGGTCGTGGTTCAATACGTCGTTGAAGCCATAGGCCGAAACGATCATGATCAGGCAGGAACTCACGCAGACCAGCATGTGTGTCCGCAACCCCGCCGCCCAGGACAGGCGCTCGCGCTCGAACCCGATGGCCCCGCCCAGCAGGGCCGCAAGGCACAGGCGCGCGACGAGTTCGGCTTCCGGCAGCATGGTGGATGTGTTGATGAGATCCAAAGAGCCATCTTAGCACCGGACCCGGCTGGCCGGCGCACACCGTCACGGCAGGCAGCGCGCGGCAATGCCCGGACCGCCAGGGCCGGCGTTTGCGATGTCGGCGGGCGGATAGCCATTGCCCAGTGCCAGTGTCTGTCCGCCTTCGTAGCGCAGGCGTAGCTGGTCGCCGGAATAGTCGGGCAGCGCGCGCGGCACGTAGACGGCGAAGCGGTAATGCAGCTGCGCGTAATAGCCGTGCCGGAAGACCTGGCTCGACGGCCCGCGCTGGAGTTCGGCCGCGATCGCATCCGCGAGGGTGTCGGTGTCGAAGCGGCTGTTGATGTCGGCCGTGTCTTCCAGCCGCAGCGTGTACGGCCGCAGCGGTCCGTAGCGCTGGTCGCCGTATTGCACGCGCAGGCGGTCGGCGTCGAAATAAAAACTCGGAATGTTGGCGCCCGTGACGTCCAGGTCGCACAGCAGGAACACGGCCCAGAATCCGTGCGAATCCAGCGGCAGCACGAACTGGACGGGCGCGCGGTTCGGCAGCGCAACGGGCGTGGTGAAATCGATCCGGTGGACGTTGGCGACGTGCTGGTAATGCAACACCACGGTGTTGCGCAGACCGGTGTCCACGCTGCTGCAGCCCGCCGCCGTCAGCAGGCCCGCAACGAGCACGTACGTGATCAGCTTGCGCATCGCCTTCTCCTTTGCCGGCATCAAGCTTGGGCCGAACAGGACCTCGGCGTTTGCGGGAGGTCAGCGGTGCGCGGGGAACGTCAGGACTTCAGGGATTTCTGCAGCAATGCGTGCAGCGATGCAAAATCCGGCTCGCCCAGGTAGCGCTTGAGGATCTTGCCATCCTTGCCGATGACGAAAGTGGTCGGCGTCATGTTGACGTCACCAAACTGCTTGGCCAGGTCGCCGCCGGAATCGAGGGCCACCTTGAACGGCAGCTTGCGCGTCTCGGTATAGTTCAACACATAGTCCGGCCGATCGTAACTCATCGCCACGGCGACGAATTCCAGGCCGTCCTGCTTGAACTTGTTGTACGTCTCGACCATCTGCGGCATTTCTTTCACGCAGGTGGCGCACGACGTCGCCCAGAAATTGACCATGACAACCTTGCCCCGCAGCTCCTGCGAGCTGATCTTCTGGCCGGCGATGGTGATGAACGTGACGTCGGGCGCCTGCTGCTGCTGGCTGAACGTGGCGTAACCGATGCCCGCGAGCGCCAGTACGGCCGCGCCGATGGCGGCCGGCTTGATCCAGGTGCGTTGTGAGGTGGTCATGGTCTCATCCCATCATCCGGTGTGTTACGACGTGCCCCGCGGCTCGGGTTGCTGCTGTTGCGGTGGCGACATCGTGCGCAGGTCTTCTTCGCTGATGTACTCGAACATTTTAACCACGCGCATGACGCCCGACACGCCCTGGGCAACGTCGGCGGCGATATTGCCTTCGCGCTGGGTCACGAGACCCATCAGGTAGACGGTGCCGCCCTCCGTCACGACCTGGAACGAGGTGGCCGACACGGTCTTCTTGTCCGCGAGGCTGAGCTTGACCTTGCTGGTGATAAGGGCGTCGCTGGCGCGCGACGTGTAGCTGGACGGGCCGGCGATCTGCAGTTCGTTGATGACGTTATCGACATTGGTAATGCCGCGCACTTCGTTTTCCACTGCGCGCTTCATCGCCTCGTCCTTCACCTCGCCGGTCAGCAGCACCTTGCGGTTGTAGCTGTTGATGTTGACGTGGCCGGCGTCGCCGACGATGTTGCCCATGCGGGCCGCGGCTTTCAGTTCGATGCCCTTGTCCTCGGTCTGCGCGCCCAGCGTGCGGCGGTCGGCCGTCGCGACGGCGCCGCTGACGGCGGCACCTGCCACGACCGCGACGCAGCCTTGCAGGGACGACAGCAGGGCCACGCACAGCACGGCCTTCGACAGGGGACGCAGCACGGCGCCGGCGTTAATTTGCATCTTCTTCTCCGAACAGGGCGACGTCGAGACCGTCGCAGATACTGTGGATCGCGACCAGGTGGACTTCCTGGATGCGGGCGGTGCGAGAATGCGGCACGTTGATGTGGACGTCGGCGTCGGTCAGCATCTGGGCGATCTTGCCGCCATCCTTGCCGGTCAGGGCGACGACGCGCATCTCGCGCTCCAGCGCGGCTTCGACGGCGGCCAGCACGTTGCCCGAGTTGCCCGACGTGGAAATCGCCAGCAGGATGTCGCCGGCCTGGCCGAACGCCTGCACTTGCTTGCTGAAGATTTCGTTGAAACTGTAGTCGTTGCCGACGGCCGTGATGATCGACGTGTCGGTGGTCAGCGCGATTGCCGGCAGCGGGAAGCGCTCGCGCTCGAAGCGGCCGACCAGTTCGGCGGAGAAGTGCTGCGCGTCGCCGGCCGAGCCGCCGTTACCGCAAGAGAGAATCTTGTTGCCGTTGGAAAGCGCATTGAACATCAGCTCAATCGCTTGAGAAATCGGTTGTGCGAGGAGAGTCGCCGACTTCAACTTGAGTTCGGCGCTTTCCTGGAAGTGGGCGAGGATGCGTTGAGTATTCATGGTCAAAGATTATAGTGCAGTGGCAATGCCCGGCGATCAAGGCCAGCAAAAAATGCTTACACTTCAATGGCGTTCCTTAACCATTCGACATGGTTGCCATCGATGGCGACGACGTCGATGCGGCAGGGTGGCAGGCGATTGAAACGTTGCAAATAAAACTGGGCGGCGCGGATGATGCGGCGGATTTTCGCCGGACCGATGCTTTCCGCCGCGCTGACCGGGGCCCCGGCCGCGCGCTGGCGAACTTCGACGAACACGAGCGTGGCGCCGTCGCGCAGGATCAGGTCGATTTCTCCCAGCTTGCACTGGAAATTCGCTTCCACCAGCACGAGGCCGTGGCGCTCGAGATGGGCCAGGGCCACGTCTTCCCACGCGCGTCCCTGCTCCTGCTTGCGCGACAGCCGGGTCGGCCACATGTCAGCGGCCTTTGACGGGTTCGAATGCGCCGCCGCGGACGACGACGGCCGCCTCGACCCGCTGCAGCTGCAATTGCCCGTCGGGGCCGGCGACCACGTCGAGCCGGCCCGTGACGCCATCGATGTTGAACGGCGCGCCATCCCGCAGTGCCAGTTCGCGCGCGACGCGGAAGGCGTCGATGCCGAGGGCATATAAACGGTCCATGTCGAGCGGCTGTTCCGTATCCAGCGGGCGCGGGTAGACCATCACGGCCGGGTGGTCGGGCAGCACGATCCACGGCAGGTCGAGGAGGCGTACGCCGTCGAGGCCGGGCGCATCCGGCACCGTCGACCGCCCCGGATTCGCCGCGCCGCCGCCATAGCAGGGGATCGCGGCGGCCAGCGCATGCACGGGGCGCAGCGCGGCGCTGTCGAGTGCGGCGAACAGCAGGTCGGGCGGGTCGATCTCCAGTTTCTGCTTCAGTTCCCCGATGGCTGCCTTGCCCCCTTCGCCGGACGGCACCGCGAAACGCTGGTTCGTGTGGCCCAGCCGGACCCAGCGCGCCTCGAACGCGCTGGCCGCCCGCTGCGCCCAGGCCGCGCCGCCCGTGAGGACCAGGGCACGGCCGTGCGGATGCTCGCGCGCGGCCCATTCCGCCGCCTGGCGCGCCTCGTCCTCGATCGACAGGCCGGCCACGAGCATCCCCCGTGGCACACCGGATCGGCCTTCCGGCACGCTCAGCACGACGGTCGGGCGCGTGACGGCATCGCTGTCGGCCAGCGCCGCCACGGCGGAACGCGCGAGCGGACCGACGATGATGTCGCTGGCCACCGCCGCGCGCGCGTATGCGTCGAGCACGTCGCGCGGTGCGTCGCCCGTCGAGACGACCTCGGCCTTGAAGCCGGTGCCGTCCCGTTCCATGCTCGCCATGAAGCCGGCGCGAACCGCTTCGGCGGCCGTTGCCAGCGTGCTGGATCGCATCGGCAGCAGCAGGGCGATGCGGATGGGGGCGGCCGATGGTGGCGGCGGCGGCGCGGGTTCGTTCGGTGGCGGCCGGGCCGGGCGCGGCTGGATGGCGGGATCCAGCATCGCGAGGAGGGGCGCGTGCGCACTTGTGTTAGTGTCCACGGACGCGCACAATCGCTGCGGCCCGGCACATGGCGTGCCGGCAAGGGCGTGGCCACCGACACTCATCATGATGAGCAGCCAGGCCAGCCGGGCGCACAGTGCCTCGAGAATCTTCATCCGTATCCCCAACATGACAGAAACCCAGTCCAGCCAGATCGCCCAACTGCCCGTCATGGGCGAGGCCGCCCAGCAGTCCTATCCTACCGCAACGCTTTACGTGGTGGCCACACCCATCGGCAACGTCACCGACATCACCCTTCGGGCGCTGCACGTGCTGCTGCTGGCCGACGTCGTCGCCTGCGAGGACACGCGCAAGACCGGTACGCTGCTGACCCGTTTCGGCCTGAACAAGCAGATGATCGCCGCGCACCAGCACAACGAACGCGAAGTTGCCGAGAAACTCGTCACGCGCCTGCGCGCGGGCGAGCGCGTGGCGCTCGTGTCGGATGCGGGCACGCCAGCCGTGTCCGACCCGGGCGCACGCATCGTCGACGCCGTGCGCGACGCCGGCCTGCACGTCGTGCCCGTGCCCGGCTCGTCGGCTGCCATCGCGGCGCTGTCGGCGAGTGGCCTCGTGAACGACCGCTTCTATTTTGTCGGCTTCCTGCCCGCGAAGACGAAGCAGCGCGAATCGGAACTGGCCACGCTCAAGGCCGTGCCGGCGACGCTCGTGTTCTATGAGGCACCGCATCGCATCACGGACTGTGTGGAATCTCTCGTCGCCGCATTCGAGCCGACGCGCCAGGTGGTCTTTGCGCGCGAGCTGACGAAATTGTTCGAGGAAATCCACCGCTGCCCGCTTGCCGACGCGCTGGCCTGGGTGAAGGCCGACGCGAACCGCGAGCGCGGCGAATTCGTCGTGCTGGTCGAAGGTGCGCAGACGGAGGACGACGAAGGCGACGTCGAAGCGGAGCGCGTGCTGCGCATCCTGCTGGAGGAGTGTTCCGTGAAACAGGCCGCCGCGCTGGCGGCGCAGATTACCGGGAAGAAGAAGAACGCGTTGTACGAGCGGGCGTTGCAGATCAAGGGCGCGGACTGACAGCGCTGATTAACCGTCGTTCCGGCGCAGGCGGGAACCTAATTTAAGCTAGCGTATCGCCAAAAACTTGGATTCCCGCCTGCGCGGGAATGACGTGCTTGGTTTAGCGATGCTGTCACTTGTGCGGTTCGCCTACCATTTACATCCACTATCCTTCTTGTCCATCGCCAGGAAGATCGGTGCCAGCAAGCCCCCGGGCACGCCATCCTTGCAATCCGGCCGCTTGGCCTGCTTGATCGCCCGTTCGAACTTGCTTTCCGTTTGCAGCGCCGGTTTCGGCAGGCGTTCGAGCGCCGTGCCCACTTTGTCCGGATCGGGTTCGTTGGCCAGCTTCGTCGCCATGCCGCGCGCCATGCTGCGGGCCGCGTCGATGTCGAAATGCCGCGTCGTCGTCGCGGGTTGCGGCGGCGGCGCGGGCGTGTCCGTTGCCGGTTTCACGGCATAGGTTTCCTCGGTCGACTGGCGTTTTTCCACAGGCACGGCGATCACGGGGCGGGTTTTCCTTGCGGGCGGCTGCGCGCGCGGGATCGGTTTCGGCGGCTCCTCGGCCGGTTTCACTTGCACGGGTGGCGCGGCTTGCAGGCGGATCGTGAGCCGTTCCGGCAGCGCGGCGGGCAAGGTCGCGGCAGGCTGGCGATGGAACGCGAGCAGCAGCGCGTGCGCGAGCACCGACAGCGCGATGCCGGCCGCGATGCGGTTCATTTGCTTGCGGTCGGGGAGGGCGCCGTCGATGTTGTCGATTGCAAACGTCACGTCTTCACCTGTACGGAAAACCACGGATTCACGGGCTTTCCTTGACCTGGACAGTACCCGGACGGTATGATGGCTGTCTTCGGAGTGTAGCGCAGCCCGGTAGCGCATCTGGTTTGGGACCAGAGGGTCCAAGGTTCGAATCCTTGTACTCCGACCAGTATAGCAAGAGGCCGACGAGAGATCGTCGGCCTTTTTCATTTGTTACAACGTTCTCTTCGCCAACAATGCATTGCCGGCCCGGCTAGCGCCCTTGCGGCCGAGATGCTGCGAAATGAACGCGCCCGCCTCCACGACGACATCCAGGGCTATGCCCGTCTCGATTCCCAGTCCATTCAGCATGTAGACCACGTCCTCGGTCGCCACGTTGCCCGTCGCGCCCTTCGCATACGGGCAGCCGCCCAGGCCCGACACGGACGAGTGGAAGATCGTCACGCCCAGTTCCAGGCTGGCGTAGATGTTGGCGAGCGCCTGGCCGTAGGTGTCGTGGAAGTGGCCGGAGATGCGGTCCAGCGCGAAGGCGCGCGCCGCCGTCTCCATCACGGCCTGCGTCTTGCGCGGGGTCGAGACGCCGATCGTGTCGGCGATGTCGATCTCGTTGCAGCCCAGGTCGCGCATGCGGCCCACGACGTCCGCGACCGCATCCAGCGGTACGTCGCCCTGGTACGGGCAGCCGAACGCGCAGCTGATGCTGCCGCGCAGGCGCAGGCCGTTGTCCTTCGCCGCCTTCGCCACGGGCTCGAAGCGCGCGATGGATTCCGCGATCGAGCAGTTGATGTTCCGCTGCGAGAACGCTTCCGACGCGGAACCGAAGATCACGACTTCATCGGCCTGCGCGGCGAGCGCCGCCTCGAAGCCCTGCATGTTCGGCGTCAGCGCGGAATACAGCGTGCCGGGACGGCGCGCGATGCCGGCCATGACCTCGGCACTCGTCGCCATCTGCGGCACCCACTTCGGCGAGACGAACGACGCTGCCTCGATGTTGGTGAAACCGGCGCGCGACAGGCGGTCGACCAGTTCGATCTTGACCGCGGCGGACACCGCTTCCTTTTCGTTCTGCAGCCCGTCGCGCGGGCCGACTTCGACGATCTTGACGTGTTTCGGCAGTTGGTTGTGCATGATGATTTCCTAATAGCCGCGGGCGCGGTCGACGATGTCGTCGATGGCCTCGCCCCGTTCCAGCTTGCCGATCTTGGCGGCGATCTGGCGTACGGCTTCCTCGCGCAGGGTGAGCGCGGAGATGTGCGGCGTGATGGTGATGCGCGGTTCGTTCCAGAACGGATGCGGCGCCGGCAGCGGTTCGTTGCGGAACACGTCCAGCGTGGCGCCCGCGATGTGGCCGGCGCGGATCAGCGCCAGCAGGTCCGGCTCGGCCAGCAGCGCGCCGCGCGCCACGTTGATCACGTAGGCGCCTTCGGGCAGCTGCGACAGGTGCGCGCGGTCGAGCAGGTTCGTCGTCTCGGGCGTGAGCGGCAGCATGCAGACGAGCACCTGCGTGCCGGACAGGAAGTCGCCCAGTTCGTCCATGCCGGCAAAGCACGGCACGCCCGGCACGTCTTTCGGCGACCGGCTCCAGCCGCGCACGGGAAAGCCGAGCTGGCGCAAGGTGCGCAGCACGGGCATCCCGAGCTTGCCGAGGCCCAGCACGCCGACCGTGAAGTCGGCCTTGCGGCGGCGCGTTTCCAGCGGATTCCAGATGCCCTGGCGCGCCTGCTGCTCGTAGTCGTCGAAGCGGCGGAAGTAGCGCAACGTTGCATATGCGACGTACTCCGCCATCTGCTCGGCCATGCCCGCATCGCCGAGGCGGACGATGGGGACGTGCGGCAGCGCGTCGCCGAACTTCAGCAGCGCGTCCACGCCGGCGCCCATCAGGAAGATCGCCTTGACGTGGGCCAGCTGGTCGAGCAGCTGCGGCGTCGGCGCCCACACGACGGCGTAGTCGCAAGACGGTTGCGACGCCAGCGACATGTTCTCGCGCCACACGACGGTCTCCGCGTGCGGCAATGCATCGGCAAAATCACGGGCCCACGGTTCGATGACGCCGTCGCCCCGGTACAGCAGTATCCGCATGTCTTGTCTCCTGATTGTTATGGATGTTTGCGTTTGCTGTCTCGTTGGTAGGTCTGCGCCGCGGTCTCCGCCACGACGTTGATTACGCTGCCGCCTTGAAGGCCAGCAGTGGTGCTCCATCCGCGACCTGGTCGCCGACCTGGTACAACACTTCCTCGACCAGGCCGTCGCTCGGTGCGGCAATCGTGTGTTCCATCTTCATCGCTTCCATGATCACGAGCGGCTCGCCCTTCTTGACGAGCTGTCCGCTGGACGCGATCACGGCCACCACCTTGCCCGGCATCGGTGCCGTCAGGCGGCCGTCCGCCGTCTCGTGCTCGCCGGCATGCGCGAGCGGATCGTGCCAATCCAGCACGTGGTGCAGGCCGCCCGTGAACACGTGCAGCGTTTCGCCGTCGCGCCGCACCGTGCCCTGGATCGCCTGGCCGTCCAGGCGGATCGCGTAGCGGCTGTCATGTTGCGAGACCAGTGCCAGCGGATGGGCCTTGCCGTCCGCTTCGAGCGTCCAGCCATGCGCATGATAGGCCATGTCGATTGCATAGACCTTGGCCTGGGTCGTGGCCGCGTACTCGTCGCCGAACGCCAGCCGGCGGCGATACGTGCCGTTCATGCGCCAGCCGTGGGTGCTGGTCCACGGGTCGGCCGGGTTGCTGCTTGCGGGAGTTTCCGCCGCGACGAGGGCCACGGCCGCCAGCGCCAGCGCGGACAAGGGCGCCGGTCCTGCCGGCGGGAACAGCGTCGCCGTGTTTCGCTCGATCAGGCCCGTGTCCAGGTCGGCATGCGCAAAGGCATCGCCTTCGACGAGGCGTTTCAGGAACGCGATATTGGTCGCGAGGCCGACGATGTGGAATTCGGACAGCGCCTGCGCCATGCGCGCCAACGCCTGCGCGCGGTCCGCGCCCCACACGATCAGCTTCGCGATCATCGGATCGTAGAACGGCGAAATCGCATCGCCCGCGCGCACGCCGGAATCGATGCGCACGTCGCCCAGTTCGAACGCGACGTGGCTTGGGGTGTGCATGCAGAGGAGTGTCCCGATCGAGGGCAGGAAACCCTTCTCCGGATTTTCCGCGTACACGCGCGCCTCGATCGCGTGGCCGTCGATCGCGAGTTCATGCTGCTGCTTCGGCAGCGGCTGGCCGGCGGCTACCCGCAACTGCCATTCGACGAGGTCCGTCCCCGTGATCATCTCGGTGACGGGGTGCTCGACCTGCAGGCGCGTGTTCATCTCCATGAAGTAGAACGAGCCGTCCTGGTTGGCGATGAATTCGACGGTGCCCGCGCCCACATAGCCCACGGCACGTGCCGCCGCGACGGCCGCTTCGCCCATCGCGGCGCGGCGCTCCGGCGGCATGCCCGGCGCCGGCGCTTCTTCCAGGACCTTCTGGTGACGGCGCTGCACGGAGCAGTCGCGCTCGTGCAAATAGACGCAGTTGCCGTGCGTGTCCGCGAACACCTGGATCTCGATGTGGCGCGGGCGCGTGAGGTATTTTTCGACGAGCACCTTGTCGTCGCCGAACGACGAAATGGCTTCGCGCTTGCACGACGCGAGCGCGGCCTGGAAATCCTCGGACCGTTCCACGACGCGCATGCCCTTGCCGCCGCCGCCCGCGCTGGCTTTCAGCAGGACCGGATAGCCGATGCGGTTGGCTTCCGATTGCAGCAGTTCGGGATCCTGCGCATCGCCGTGGTAGCCCGGCACGAGCGGCACGCCCGCGCCTTCCATCAGCTGCTTGGCGGCGGACTTCGATCCCATCGCGCGCATCGACGATCCCGGAGGACCGATGAACACGAGGCCCGCGGCCGCGCAGGCTTCCGCGAATTCGGCGTTCTCGGACAGGAAGCCGTAGCCCGGGTGGATCGCCTGCGCGCCGGTCGCGAGCGCGGCGGCGATGATCTTGTCGCCGCGCAGATAGCTGTCCTTGGCGGCGGCGGGGCCGAGCAGGATCGCTTCATCGCAGACCGCCACGTGTTTCGCGCCGGCGTCGGCTTCCGAATAGACGGCAACGGTCTTGATGCCGAGGCGGCGCGCGGTGGCGGCGACCCGGCAGGCGATTTCGCCACGGTTGGCGATGAGGATCTTCGTGAACATGGTGTCTCGTCTGTTTTAAGTTTTGTAAACGTTAGCTTCAAACGTCGTCCCCGCGGAGGCGGGGACCCATGCTGAGCCACGGATCACGCGGCGTATGGATTCCCGCTTTCGCGGGAATGACGGGTCTTTTTGCTGAACAGGTCGAACGCGTTTTTTCGGCTTCAGCAGCCGCAGCTTTCCTTCTGCACCGACTCCAGCATTGCCGAGCGCGTTTTCAGGCCCAGCTTTTCCAGCAGCTTGCGGTCGTCGTCCGCTTCCGGATTGTCCGTGGTGAGCAGCTTGTCGCCGTAGAAGATGGAATTGGCACCGGCCATGAAACACATCGCCTGCACGGCTTCGCCCAGCTCGCGCCGGCCGGCCGACAGACGCACGCGCGCCTTCGGCATCGTGATGCGGGCGACGGCGATCGTGCGCACGAATTCGATCGGGTCCAGCGGCGGCAGGCCGTGCATCGGCGTGCCTTCCACCTGCACCAGGTGGTTGATGGGCACCGATTCCGGATACGGGTTCATGTTGGCCAGCTGCGCGATCAGGCCCGCGCGCTGGGTACGCGTCTCGCCCATGCCGACGATGCCGCCGCAGCAGATCTTCAGGCCGGCCGTGCGTACGCGGCCCAGCGTGTCCAGGCGGTCGCGGTATTCGCGCGTGGAGATCACGTCGCCGTAGAAATCCGGCGAGGTGTCGATGTTGTGGTTGTAGTAGTCCAGGCCCGCCTGCTTCAGTTGCTCGGCCTGGCCTTCTTCCAGCATGCCGAGGGTCGCGCAGGTTTCCATGCCCAGCGCCTTCACGCCGCGCACCATGGCTTCCACTTTCTCCATGTCGCGCTCTTTCGGGCTGCGCCAGGCGGCGCCCATGCAGAAGCGGGTCGCGCCCTTGGCCTTCGCTTCGCGCGCGGCGTCCAGCACGGTGTCGAGGTCGAGGATCTTCTTCGCCTCGACGCCGGTGTCGTAGCGCGCGGCCTGCGGGCAGTAGCCGCAGTCTTCCTCGCAGCCGCCGGTCTTGATCGACAGCAGGGTCGCGAGTTCGACGTCGCCGTCGGGGAACTCGGCGCGGTGGGCCTGCTGGGCGCGGAACATCAGATCCGGCAGCGGCAGTTCGAACAGCGCGAGCACGTCTTCGAGGGGCCAGGTGGCGTCTTTCGGCAGGGAGGCCGGCGTGACCGGCGGGTGGAGAGTAACGACTTGGGTCATTTCGGATTCCTTGTTTTGGTCAGGCTCGCTTGGCCGGCCATCCGGGCAGGCTCGCGAGTTCGAGGTAAGTGGAGGCCTTGGCGGCCGTCGGTTCGTCCAGGCGCGGCACGCGGCCGAGCAGCGGGGCGGGCAGGCGGCGTTCGAGCTCCGCGACGTTGTCGATCGCGAAGCGCATGTCCGGGTCCACCTGGTTGGCGACCCAGCCCGCAAGCACGAGGCCGCGCGCGATGATCGCCTCGGCCGTCAGTAAAGCATGATTGATGCAGCCCAGGCGCATACCGACGACGAGGACGACGGGCAACCCCAATTGTACGGCGAGATCGGCGCTGTCGAAGTCTTCGGAGAACGGCACGCAGAAACCGCCCACGCCTTCGACGACGGTCGCGTCGGACGCGCCCAGGATCTCGGCATACGCCGTCAGGATGGGCACCGGTTCGATGGTCACGCCTTCCAGCGCGGCCGCGATGTGCGGGGCGCACGGTTCGCGCAGCATGTAGGGCGTCGTGATCGATTGCGGCAGCAGCACGTTGCCGGCCGCGCGCAGCATGGCCGCGTCGTCGTTGTGCAATTCGCCGTCGCGTTCCTCGGCACCGGCCGCGATGGGCTTCATGCCGCACGCACGCACGCCCTGGCGCACGAGTTTATGGAGGATGGCGCTGGAGATCAGCGTCTTGCCGATTTCCGTGTCCGTGCCCGTCACGAAGCAGGCGAAGCGCGTCGGCACGCCTTCCGCCGCGAGCGGCGCGGGGATGGTCAGCGGCACCGCGGCCGGTTCGGCCATGCCGACGGATTGTTCGGGCTCGTTCAGACTCATGCCCAGGTCCTTTCCAGCTGGTTGAGCGCAGTAATCAACTGCGCGACGTCTTGTTCGGTATGCGCGGCGGACAGCGTGACGCGCAGGCGCGCCGTCCCCACCGCCACGGTCGGCGGACGGATCGCCGGCACCCACAGCCCCTGCTCGTGCAGGCGGGCCGCAGCGGCCATCGCCTCGTCGTTGGCGCCGATGATGATGGGCTGGATCGCCGTCGTCGAGACGGGGCGCTGCCAGCGTTCCAGGCGCAGGCCGGCGTCCAGTTGCGCGATGCGCGCACGCAGGTCGGCGCGGCGTTTTTCACCTTCATCGCCCTCGATGATATCCACACTCGCGAGCAGCGCGTGCGCGAGCGCGGGCGCGGCGGCCGTCGTGTAGATGTACGGACGCGCGCGCTGGATCATCAGCTCGATCACGTCTTCATGCGCGGCGATGAACGCGCCGCCCACGCCGGCGGCCTTGCCCAGCGTGCCGATGTAGACGAGGTGCGGCGAGCGCAGGTCGAAATGCTCCAGCGCGCCGCGGCCGTTATCGCCCAGGACGCCGAAGCCGTGCGCATCGTCGACGACGAGCCACGCGCCATAACGTTCGCACAGCGCGAGCAGCGCGGGCAGCGGGGCGAGGTCGCCGTCCATGCTGAACACGCTGTCCGTGACGACGATTTTGGTGGGCGCGGCGCTCGCCGCGAGCTTCTCTTCCAGCGCGGCCACGTCGCCGTGCGGGTACACGGTCACGCCCGCGCGCGCGAGGCGGGCGCCGTCGATCAGCGAGGCGTGGTTCAGCGCTTCCGAGAAGATCATCGCGTCGAGCGTGCTGCCGAGCCCCGTCAGCACGGCGAGGTTCGCCATGTAGCCGGTGCAGAAGTACAGCGCGCGTGCGGATTCGAGGTGCGGCGCTTCGAACGCGGCCAGTCGCTCTTCCAGCAGCGCGTGCGCGCGGCTGTGGCCCGACACGAGGTGCGACGCGCCGCTGCCGGCGCCATACAGGCGCGCGCCCTCGCGCAGCGCTTCCACGACGCGCGGGTGCGCGGCGAGGCCCAGGTAATCGTTGCTGCAGAACGCGAGCAGGTCGCGGCCGTCGACGACCTGGCGCGGCGCGCAGGGCGTCTCCGCCGTGCGCCGGTGGCGGGTCAGGCTGTGGCTTGCCAGCTCGTCCAGCTGGGCGCGGACTTTATCCATCAAGTTCATCGTCACTCCGCGATCACCGATTCGAACACCTTGCGCGTGCGCGCGGCGAGGCCCACGATCTCTTCCTCGTCCAGCACGTACGGCGGCATCATGTACACGGTGCGTCCGATGGGCCGCAGCAGTAACTCGTTTTCCACGGCGCTCGTGAAGAAGCGGCGTGCGAAGGTCGAGGCGCGCTGCGTGTCCGGCTCGACCGCGTCGAACGCGAGAATCATGCCGCGCTGGCGGAAGTTGGTCACGCGCTTGTGGTCCAGCAGCGGCGCCAGTTCCAGCATCAGGCGCGTGGCCGTCTCGCGGTTCTTGTTCAATACGTCGTCGTCCTGGAAGATCTGCAGCGTGGCCAGCGCGGCGCGGCAGGCCAGCGCGTTGCCCGTGTACGAGTGCGAGTGCAGGAAGCCGCGCGTGATGTCCTCGCTGTAGAACGCCTCATAGACCTTGTCGGTGGTGAGGACGAGCGACAGCGGCAGATAGCCGCCGCTGATGCCCTTCGACAGGCACATGAAGTCCGGCCAGATCGCCGCCTGTTCGCATGCGAAGAACGTGCCGGTGCGGCCGCAGCCGACCGCGATCTCGTCGGCGATCAGGTGCACGTGGTATTTGTCGCACAGCTCGCGCAGGCGCTGCAGGTACAGCGGGTCGTGCATCGCCATGCCCGTCGCGCACTGCACGAGCGGTTCGACGATGATGGCGGCGATCTTGTCGCCCTGTTCCGCGAACAGCGCTTCGACATCCTTCGCCGCACGCAGCGCGACATCCTGCGCGGACTCGCCGTCGACCGCGTTGCGCGCATCGGGCGACGACACGGTCCGCGCGGCGCGCAGCAGCGGGCCGTACGCATCCTTGAACAGCGCGACGTCCGTCACGCCCAATGCGCCGACGGTCTCGCCGTGATAGGAGCCCTGCAGGCAGACGAATTCCTGCTTGCCCGCATAGCCCGCGTTGCGCCAGTAATGGAAGCTCATTTTCAGCGCGATCTCGACGGCCGATGCGCCGTCGGATGCGTAGAACGCGTGACCCAGCTGCTGGCCCGTCAGCGCGGCCAGCTGTTCCGACAACTCGATCACCGGTTCATGCGTAAAACCCGCGAGCATCGCGTGTTCGAGCTTGTCCAGCTGGTCTTTCAACGCCGCGTTGATGCGCGGGTTGGCGTGGCCGAACAGATTGACCCACCACGAACTGATGCCGTCCAGGTAGCGCCGGCCTTCATGGTCGTACAGCCATGGCCCCTTGGCGTGGCTGACGGCGATCAGCGGCACCTCTTCGTGGTGCTGCATTTGCGTGCATGGATGCCAGACGCTGCGCAGGCTGCGCGCGATCCAGTCGGAGGAGGTGGTGGTGGGTTTCAATCTACGTCCTGTTTGGTCTAGCTAGTCCAGCCATGAAGGCCGGCGTTTTTCGAGAAATGAGGCGACGCCCTCGCGTCCTTCGAGCGACGCGCGGATGACCGCGATGCGGTTGGCCGTGTCTTCCAGCAGCGCCTCCGTGACGGGTTCGCCCGCGATCTCGCGCACGAGCTTTTTCGCTTCGCGCACGGCGTTCGGGCTGTTGTTGGCCAGCGCCTGCACGATGCCGGCGACCTTCGTGTCGAGGTCCGCGGCCGGCACGATTTCGTGCACGAAGCCGATGCGGTGGGCTTCCTTCGCGTCGAAGCGTTCGGCCGTGAGGAAGTAGCGGCGCGCGGCCTGCTCGCCCATCGCCTTGATCACGTATGGCGAGATCGTCGCGGGGATCAAGCCAAGCTTCACTTCGGACAGGCAGAAGTTCGCGGTGTCGACGCTGACGACGACGTCGCACGCGGCCACCAGGCCCATGCCGCCGGCGTAGCAGTCGCCCTGGACTTTCGCCACGACAGGCTTCGGGCAGATATAAATGGTGCGCAGCATGTCGGCGAGGCGCATGGCGTCGGCACGGTTTTCGCTGTCCGAATAACCGGCCATCTTCTTCATCCAGTTCAGGTCCGCGCCGGCGCAGAACGCGGGACCGTGCGCGGCCAGCACGATGGCGCGTACGAGCTCATTGCGTCCCAGTTCGTCGAAGGCGAGTGCCAGTTCGGCGATGCTTTGTTCGTTGAACGCGTTGCGCAGCTCGGGGCGGTTCAGCGTGACGTGGCCGATGCGGTCCGTGATGGTGACAGTCAGCGTTTGATAGTCCATGTCTGTCTCCTCACATGCGGAACACGCCGAACTTCGTGTCCTCGATCGGCGCGTTCAGCGCGGCCGAGAGGCCCAGGCCCAGCACCATGCGCGTATCGGCCGGATCGATCACGCCGTCGTCCCACAGGCGCGCGGTGGCGTAATACGGGTGGCCCTGGTGTTCGTACTGTTCCTTGATCGGCTGCTTGAATGCGGCTTCCTCGTCCGCGCTCCACTGGCCGCCGCGTGCCTCGATGCCGTCGCGCTTGACGGTCGCCAGCACCGACGCCGCCTGGTCGCCGCCCATCACGGAGATGCGCGCATTGGGCCACATCCACAGGAAGCGCGGCGAGAAGGCGCGGCCGCACATGCCGTAGTTACCGGCGCCGAACGAGCCGCCGATGATCACGGTGAACTTGGGCACCGACGCCGTCGCGACTGCGGTGACCATCTTCGCGCCGTTGCGGGCAATGCCTTCGTTTTCGTATTTGCGGCCGACCATGAAGCCGGTGATGTTCTGCAGGAAGACGAGCGGGATTTTTCTCTGGCAGCACAGCTCGATGAAGTGCGTGCCCTTCAGCGCGGATTCCGAGAACAGGATGCCGTTGTTGGCGATGATTCCGACCTTCATGCCGAAGATGTGGGCAAAGCCGCAAACGAGCGTCGTGCCGTATCTCGCCTTGAATTCGTCGAACTCGCTGCCGTCGACAATGCGCGCGATGACTTCGCGCACGTCGAACGGTTTGCGGGTGTCGACAGGAATGACGCCGTACAGCTCTTCCGGCGCGTATTTCGGCTCGATGCTTTCACGCAGCGCACCCTGCCGGGGCTTGGTGCGGTTCAGGTTCGAGACGACGGTTCTCGCGAGCGCCAGCGCGTGCGTGTCGTCCTGCGCCAGATGGTCCGCCACGCCGGATAATCTCGTGTGGACGTCGCCGCCGCCGAGGTCTTCGGCCGTAACGACTTCGCCCGTCGCCGCCTTCACGAGCGGCGGGCCGCCCAGGAAGATCGTGCCCTGTTCCTTGACGATGATGGATTCGTCGCTCATCGCCGGCACGTACGCGCCGCCCGCCGTGCAGGAGCCCATCACGACGGCGATCTGCGGGATGCCCTTCGATGACAGGTTGGCCTGGTTATAGAAGATGCGGCCGAAGTGGTCGCGGTCGGGGAACACGTCGTCCTGGTTCGGCAGGTTGGCGCCGCCCGAGTCGACGAGGTAGATGCAGGGCAGGTTGTTCTGCTCGGCGATCTCCTGCGCGCGCAGGTGCTTTTTGACCGTCATCGGGTAGTACGTGCCGCCCTTGACAGTGGCGTCGTTACAGACGATCACGCATTCCTGGCCCGCGACGCGGCCGATGCCCGTAATGATGCCGGCGGCGGGCGCCGCATCGTCATACATGGCGTACGCGGCCATCTGGGAGAATTCGAGGAACGGGGTGCCCGGATCGAGCAGCATCTGCACGCGCTCGCGCGGCAGCAGCTTGCCGCGCGCAACGTGCTTGGCGCACGCGGCCTCGCCGCCCCCCTTGGCGACCTGCGCCACCTTGGCGCGCAAGTCGTCGACGAGGGTTTGCATGGCGGCGGCGTTGGCTTTGAAATCTTCGCTGCGCGGGTTGAGTTTCGTGTCGATCTGGGGCATCGGATCCTGTCTCCTGCTGTTCGCGGCTTGTGGCGCGGTTTTATTCAGGGAAACTGCCGTCCACATAGAACCACCGCATCTTGCCACCCACGGCAGGGTCCGGCTCGCGCACGAACCGGCTGACTTCATGCAACCGGTGGGCGCGGCCGTGGACCTTGAAGCGGGCGACGAATTCGACGGTGTCTTCGTTGGGGTTTTCCGGCAGGTCTGCTTTACGTTGACGTAAACGTAAAGCAGATTTTATCTCAAGTCCGAGCCACTGCACCTTTTGGTTTGGGTCGATGATGGGTTCCGCCGGCAACGTGCTGGGGTGCCAGGTTGCGCGCAGGTAGGCTTCGTCCCGCATGACGAAGGCCGTGTAGCGGGAACGCATCAACGCCTCGGCCGTCGCCGGCAGTTCCGCGCCGGCGATGAAGGGGCCGCAGCAGCGCATGATCGACGGGCCGCCGCAAGGACAGGGGAGAGGCTTCGCAGGAGTAGGCATGGCGGCAATTATCCGCCATTTCCGGGGGCTGGGTGCGCGGTGCTGCCGTGCGGGATAACGGCAGATGGAATGCAGTTAATGCATCTGTGCAGATCTTTTGCTGAAAATAAATGAACTGCTCATTAAATGAGCGGAGAAATTTTTTGTTTCTGGGTGCCTGTGGTGACTGTTCTCTATCTTTTACCTGAGATTGCGCCGGAAAGTGATGTAAGAATGGCAAAAATCGACTGTACGATTGTATATTGACAACGATTTGATACCTCTTGGGAGACCGTCATGTCCGCAATCCGTAGTCTTGTCCTCACCGCTGCCCTATTGAACGTGTTGGCCACGGCCGTGGCGGCGGAAGTTACGGTCGAGAAGGACGTGCCGAAGCATGCGAAGACGCGGTTTTTCGAGCGCGTGCAGGCCGGGGGACTGGCGGATGCCGTTGCGCATCGCGGGCAGCCGGTGGACGTCAAGTCGGGCAAGTATCGCTTGCGGGTGCCTTGCGACAGTATGAAGCTGGGAAGCTTTGCCGACATTACCGTCACTATCGACGATAACAGCAGGACGCGGTTGCGGTTGCAGGAATGCGGGGTGCAGGTCGACAGTCGCTGAGAGGAACGTTACGGGCCCAACGCGGATCTGGAGGATGGATGAGTACGAAAAGCACCTTATGACAAAAAATAATCTCAACAGCTATATTCCCCCGCTAGCGTTGCAGAACTGTCTGAACGATATGCGGCCGGTGAACGAACGTTCCCGAACACTGAGCTGAGTGAATCTGATCTCTCCGCAATAGAAGCAGTTACCTGTGCCGGGGCAGTACTGGTCGAGGTTTCGTACGCTGGCGCAACTTGCTACGGTGTCACACTTACTGACAAGGACCAGTTCCCCTCAACGTAGTTCCAGAAGCGGACATTAAATGTGGGGATCATGATGAAATTCCGATATCAGTTTGCAGCCGATGTCGTCCGCGACGGCTTAAGCCTTGAGCTTACCGACGAGAGGTGGAATCGCTCGCGAAAGTGTTCAGATGCGATGCAAGCAACACATTCACTGTCTCAGTGTTTGCCGAGGAACTACCATTTACGGAAATCGAAAAATTAGTGCTAATGGCAAGAAAAGAACTCGGGTCGTTTGAGGACGGAACACCATTGCCGGATCCGCTTGAACTTGGCGATGGATAGGTGAACCGTAGTCAGAAACGTGCTCCAACCCTAATCTCAGCCCAGCATCAACCCATCCAACCCAAACGGCGGCGCCTTCCCGCGCATGAGGTCCGCCAGCAAACTCGCCGTCCCACAAGCAAACGTGAATCCAAGCGGCCCATGCCCCACGTTCAGCCATAGATTGGAGTACGGCGTGGCGCCAATGATCGGCGCGCTGTTCGGCGTCGCCGGCCGCAGCCCGGCCCACGGCGTGATCTGGGTGTAGTCGGCCGCACGCGGCATCGTCTCTCTCACCTGACGCGTGAGGCTGTCCAGCCGATGAGCGTTCAGGCTCAGGTCTTCGCCCACCATGTCGACCATGGCCGCCACGCGCAGCTTGTCGCCGATGCGCGCATACAGGACCTTGCGTTCGAAGTCGGTGACACTGATCTCGGGCGCGACATCGTCCAGGCGGATGGGTGCCGTCAGGCTGTAGCCCTTCAGCGGGTAGATCGGCAACGACAGACCCGCCGACTCCCCAAGCATGCGGCTTTGCATGCCGGCCGCCAGCACGTACGAATCGGCAGCCAGCAGCCCGGACGACGTCTGCACGCCGGCGATCCTGCCGCCGCCAGTGACGAAGCGCAAAGCCTCGCCATGCACGAACCCCGAGAAGCGCGGATGCGCCGCGATACGTTCGGCCAGCGCAACGCAGAACGCGTAGCAATCCGCCACCGCTTCGCCGCCGTTGTAGATCCCGCCCGCGAGCTTGTTTTCCATCGCGGCCAGCGCGGGTTCGTGCGCGACACATTCGGAAGCATCCCACACGGCGCCGGCATTCGGCTTCGCGCCGGCCGCGTCGAAGGCGGCGCGCGTGCGGTAGACGACGAGCTTGCCCGCGTCACGCCACTCGAACGCATCCAGCGGCACGACCGGTTCCAGCGACGCCATCGCGCGGCGCGACAGCTCGCCCAGTTGCAGCAGTTTATGGGTCGTCTTGCGATTCAGGTCGGCGCGGCAGTTGGCGAGGAAGGCGGCCAGCCAGCGCCACTGGTGCGCGTCGAATTGCGGGCGGAAGCGCAACGGGCCGTGTTCCTGGAACAGCCATTTCAAGGCCTTCAGCGGCACGCCGGCATCCGCCAGCGGCGACACGTAGCGGTAGCTCAGTTGCCCGCCGTTGCTGTAGCTCGTGCCGGTGCCCACGCCCGGTGCGCGTTCCAGCAGCGTGACCCGGTAGCCGGCTTCGAGAAGCCACCACGCCGAGGTCAGGCCGACGACGCCGCCGCCGATGACGATTACTTGTTGCATCCGTGCACGCTTTTGATCATGGACATGCTGGGAAGCTTAAGGGGCGGCCCTCTGCTCGGCTAATGAATGTAGAGCGGCCGGGCATAACCGGTGTTCATGTTATGCACTGTTGTTGGGCACGAGTTTGGACACAATCGCGCCCCAATACAGTGCGGTCAGGATGCGCTCCTGGAACCGCGCCAGCGACGAATACTTGCCCTTGTTGACGGGCGCGAACGGATCCGTCGACGTGCCGCCCACCAGCACGATCATCCCGTTCCGGCGCTGCGGATCGAACGCGAACACGGACATCAGCCCGTACGCATCGCCCAGGTGCCCGACGGCCGGAAAGCCGCCACTTTCGACGAGCCTCGTCCCCGTTTCGTCCGGGAACTGTTCATTGCCGAGCCCCCAGCAGTGGAACAGGCCATCCGATGTGTCGCCGTTGCGCCCGTCATACGTCCATTGCCGACTGAACATCAGCGATAGCGTCGCCGGCTTCAACAGCTGCATGCCTTGCCCCATCAACATGCGCATCACGACCCCCATGTCGCGCGCGCTGATGCGCAGCCCGCCGGTCGGACTGAACGGCGTGGCATTCGTACCGATGACATAGCGATCAAGCACAGCCGGCGGCTTCACGCTGTAGTCATCGACCTGGGCGATCCACGGACCGGTCGCATCCCATACTTCCGTGTCGACCGTGCGCTTGCGGTACAGCGTGGCCAGATTGGCCAGCGCCTTGGGCGGCAGTTCAGAAGGGAGATAGCCGGCCTGCAAACCCAACGGCTCGATCAGCAGGCGCCGCATCAGGCGGTCGAAGCGTTCGCCCGTCACACGTTCCATCACGGTGCCGATGACGCCCCAGCCGAGGTTGCAGTACGTGAAGTAGGCGCCCGGGCCCGCGTTGGCCGCAAACATCCGGGCGTCGATCACATCCTTCAGCGCGACGTCCGCGCCCCACGAATAGCCGGCATCGTCGCGCAGCGAGGACGTGTGCGTGAGCAGGTGGCGCAGGGTGATTGACTGGCCGGGGAAATGCGGATTGCGCAAGGTAAAGCCGAGGTAGCCGGAGACGTCCGCGTCCAGGCTGACCTTGCCGTCTTCGAGCAGGCGCATCAGCCCGAGCGTCGTCATCATCTTCGAGATCGACGCGATGCGGAACAATGTATCAGGGCCAACGTTCTTGTCCGGCAGGCCGTCGTGCCCGATGAAGCGCCGGCCGCACTGATAAGCGTAACTGACCTGTCCGGCGCGGATCGCCAGCACGGACAGGCTCGCCAGCTCGCAGGCCGGATCCGCGGCGATGGCGGCGAGTTCCCTGTCCAGCCGGCGCGGCGGCGCCGCCAGCAACGGTCCGGTGGCACCA
>Ga0308166_1001488_pt1 | contig 24666 bp, 19 predicted proteins | sample PhyCR2_2_FD_202137 | JGI IMG/M metagenome (GOLD analysis project Ga0308166, IMG submission 202137) | Phyllosphere microbial communities from UC Gill Tract Community Farm, Albany, California, United States - DLSLCC.R2 | ecosystem: Host-associated > Plants > Phyllosphere > Unclassified | place... | reverse complement strand
GGGAGAACGCGTTCATGAGCCAGAGTCAACCTCTGTCGCTGCACGTCCCGGAGCCTACCGGCCGTCCGGGTTGCAAGACCGATTTTTCGTATCTCGACATTCACCCGGCCGGGTCCACGCCCCGGCCACCGGTCGACGTCCGCTACCAGGACACGGCGGCCCTCGCGGCCGGCCTGATCCGCGTGCTGGACGACGACGGCAATGCGGTCGGCCCGTGGGATCCCGGCCTCGACCGCGAGACCCTGCGCTTCGGCCTGCGCACGATGATGAAGACGCGCATCTTCGACGCGCGCATGGTCATCGCACAGCGCCAGAAGAAGCTGTCGTTCTACATGACTTGCCTCGGCGAGGAAGCCATCGGCAGCGCCCACGCTCTCGCGCTGAAGGATGGCGACATGTGCTTCCCGACCTACCGCCAGCAAAGCCTGCTGATGGCGCGCGAGTATCCGCTCGTCGACATGGTCTGCCAGTTGCTGTCGAACGAGCGCGATCCGATGAAGGGCCGCCAGCTGCCCGTCATGTATTCGGTGCGCGAAAAAGGCTTCTTCACCATTTCCGGCAACCTGGCCACCCAGATTCCCCAGGCGGTCGGCTGGGCGATGGCATCCGCGATCAAGGGCGACACGAAGATCGCGTCCGGCTGGATCGGCGACGGCGCCACGGCCGAAAGCGACTTCCACACGGGGCTGACGTTCGCCCACGTGTACCGCGCGCCGGTGATCCTGAACGTCGTCAACAACCAGTGGGCGATCTCGTCGTTCCAGGCCATCGCCGGCGGCGAGAGCGTCAGCTTCGCGGCGCGTGGCGTCGGTGCCGGCATCGCGTCGCTGCGCGTGGACGGCAACGATTTCCTCGCCGTGTACGCGGCATCGTGCTGGGCCGCGGAACGCGCCCGCTCCAACCTCGGTCCCACCTTGATCGAATGGGTGACGTACCGCGCCGGTCCGCACTCGACGTCGGACGACCCGTCGCGCTACCGTCCCGCGGACGAATGGACCTATTTCCCGCTGGGTGACCCGATCGGCCGCCTGCGCCGCCACATGACGAACAAGGGCTGGTGGTCGGACGCGGAACACGAGGCCTTGCAGGCCGAACTGGAAGCCGAGGTCGTGGCCGCGCAGAAGGAAGCGGAACGCTACGGCACGCTGATCGACGGCCGCGTGCCGAGCGCCGCGTCGATGTTCGAGGATGTCTACAAGGACATGCCCGAACACCTGCGCCGTCAACGCCAACAACTGGGGGTGTAAGGTGATGCGAGACATCGACAAGGATACCGCCGTCGCGGACGACGCGGCCGCGGAAGGCATGAAAACGACCCCGATGACGATGATCCAGGCCCTGCGGTCGGCCCAGGACGTCATGCTCGGGCGCGACGACAACGTCGTCGTCTACGGCCAGGACGTGGGTTATTTCGGCGGCGTGTTCCGCGTCACCGACGGCCTGCAGGCAAAGTACGGCCGCCACCGCGTGTTCGACGCGCCGATCTCGGAAGGCGGCATCATCGGCACCGCGGTCGGCATGGCCGCGTACGGGCTGCGCCCCGTGGTCGAGATCCAGTTCGCCGACTACTTCTATCCGGCGACCGACCAGATCGTGTCGGAAGCGGCACGCCTGCGCTACCGCTCGGCCGGCGACTTCACGGCACCGCTGACGATCCGCATGCCCTGCGGCGGCGGCATCTACGGCGGCCAGACGCACAGCCAGAGCCCGGAAGCGTTCTTCACGCACGTGTGCGGTCTGCGCACGGTGATGCCGTCGAACCCGTACGACGCGAAGGGCTTGCTCATCGCGGCCATCGAGAACGACGACCCGGTCATCTTCCTCGAACCGAAACGGCTGTACAACGGACCGTTCGACGGCCACCACGACCGTCCGGTGGTCTCGTGGGCCAAGCATCCGAAGGGCGACGTCCCGGACGGCTACTACACGGTCCCGCTCGACAAGGCCGCCATCTTCCGTCCGGGGAACGACCTGACGGTGCTCACGTACGGCACGATGGTGTGGGTGTCGGAGGCGGCCGCTAACGAAAGCGGCGTGGACGCCGAGATCATCGACCTGCGCACCTTGTGGCCGCTCGACCTGGACACGGTCGTCGAGTCCGTGAAAAAGACGGGCCGCTGCGTCATCGTGCACGAAGCGACGCGCACGAGCGGCTTCGGCGCCGAGCTCGCGGCTCTTGTGCAGGAACACTGCTTCCATCACCTCGAAGCGCCGATCGAACGCGTCACGGGATGGGACACACCCTACCCGCACGCGCAGGAATGGGCGTATTTCCCGGGGCCGGACCGTGTCGGTGCGGCATTCAAGCGAGCGATGGAGGCCTGAGCAGATGGGTATGCATGTCATCAAGATGCCGGACTTGGGTGAAGGCATCGCGGAAGTGGAAGTCGTCGCCTGGCGGGTACAGCCGGGCGACGCCGTCGTCGAGGACCAGATCCTCGCCGACGTCATGACGGACAAGGCGACGGTCGAGATTCCGTCGCCCGTGCACGGCACGGTCGTCGCCCTGGGCGGCAAGGTCGGCGAATCGCTCGCCGTCGGTGCCGAGCTGATCCGCCTGGAAGTGGAAGGCGCCGGGAATGCGCCGGACAAGCCGGCCGCGGGGGCGCCGCAGCCTGCATCGTCCGTGTCCGCATCTTCGTCCGCGGCCCCGGCCGCCGACGAGCCGGCCGACCTGCCGCACGGCTTCGTGCCGGAGCCGGCGCGCTTGGCGGAAGGCGCGGCCAGCGTCGCGCAGGCGGCGCCGGCGGCGAAAGCACCGGCTGCCGCACCGTCGCGCCCTGCCGCGATGCCGCAGCGGGACCGTGCGCCCGCGCGTACACCGGCCCGCACGCCGGCACCCGCCCTGCGCGCGGCCGGCGAAAAACCGCTCGCCGCCCCGGCCGTGCGCAAGCGCGCCTGGGACATGGGCATCGAGCTGCAGTATGTCGCCGGCAGCGGCCCGGCCGGCCGCATCACGCACGCCGACCTCGATGCGCACATGGCCGGCCATCGCGCCGGGTATGGCGCGTCGCACGACGACCGCTATGCCGAGCTGGATGGCGAGGAAGCCGTGCCGGTGATCGGCCTGCGCCGCAAGATCGCGGAAAAGATGCAGCTGGCCAAGCGCAACATCCCGCACTTCACGTACGTGGAAGAAGTCGACGTGACGGAACTGGAAGCGTTGCGCGGCCAGCTGAACGCCCGCTACGGCGAGGAGCGCGGCAAGATCACGCTGCTCCCGCTGCTGATGCGCGCCGTCGTGCTTGCGATCCGCAAGTATCCGGAGGTGAACGCCCGCTACGACGACCAGGCCGGCGTGGTGACGCGCTACCAGGCGGTCCACCTCGGCATCGCGACGCAGACCGACGCTGGCTTGATGGTCCCGGTCGTACGCCATGCCGAAGCGCGCGATCCGTGGGCGAGCGCGGCGGAAATCGCCCGCCTGGCCGACGCGGCGCGCCACGGCAAGGCGGCCCGCGACGAGCTGTCCGGCTCGACGATCACGATCACGAGCCTGGGCGCCTTGGGCGGCATCGTCAGCACGCCCGTCATCAACCATCCGGAAGTGGCGATCGTCGGGGTCAACCGCATCGTCGACCGGCCGATGATCCGGAACGGCGGCATGGTCGCGCGCAAGCTGATGAACCTGTCGTCGTCGTTCGACCACCGCGTCATCGATGGCATGGTCGCAGCGGAATTCATCCAGACGGTGCGCGGCTACCTCGAGTCGCCGGCCACCCTGTTCGTGGAGTGAGCGCATGGCATTGAACACGGAACACACTACCCTGCTCGTGATCGGCGGCGGTCCGGGCGGCTACATCGCCGCCATTCGCGCCGGCCAGCTCGGCATCCCAACGGTGCTCGTCGAAGGCGCCGAACTGGGCGGTACGTGCCTGAACATCGGCTGCATCCCGTCCAAGGCGTTGATCCATGCGTCCGAAGCGTTTCACCAGGCGAGCAGCCATGCCGGCGAATCGCCGCTCGGCATCCGGGCGTCCACCCCGACGATCGACGTCAGGCAAACGGTCGCGTGGAAGGACGGCATCGTCAAGCGCCTGACGGGCGGCGTCGGCGCGCTGCTCAAGAAGAACGGCGTGAAGGTCGTGCGCGGCTGGGCACAGATCGTGGACGGCAAGACGGTCGATGTGCAGACGGGCGACGACACGCTGCGCCTGCGCTGCGAACACCTGCTGCTGGCAACGGGCTCCGTGCCCGTCGAGCTGCCGTTCATGCCGTTCGGCGGCAACGTCGTGTCGTCGACGGAGGCGCTCGCGCCCTCCTCGCTGCCGGAACACATGGTCGTCGTCGGCGCCGGCTACATCGGACTGGAACTGGGCATCGCCTACCGCAAGCTGGGCGCGCGCGTCACCATCGTGGAAGCGGCTGGCCGCGTGCTGCCCGCCTACGACGACGAACTCGTGCGCCCCGTCGCGGCCAGCCTGAAACGCCTGGGCATCGACCTGCACCTCGAGTCGAGCGTGCTGGGCTTGATGGAAGACGGGCGCGGCGTGCTGATGCGCAACGGCGGCGGCGAAGAGGTCGCTCTGGAAGCGGACCGCGTGCTGGTCGCGGTGGGACGGCGACCGCGCACGGAAGGCTTCGGATTGGACGGCCTGCTGCTCGACATGAACGGCCGCTTCGTCCGTGTCGACAACCAGTGCCGCACATCGATGCGCAACGTCTGGGCGATAGGCGACGTCACGGGCGAGCCGATGCTCGCGCACCGCGCGATGGCCCAGGGCGAGATGGTGGCCGAGATCGTCGCCGGCAAGCGCCGCCACTTCACGCCGGCCGCCATTCCGGCCGTGTGCTTCACGGATCCGGAAGTCGTCGTCGTCGGCACGACGCCGCAGGAAGCCGCGCAGCTCGGCCTGGACGTCATCAGCGCGAGCTTCCCGTTCTCCGCCAACGGCCGTGCGATGACCCTGGAGTCGACGGATGGCTTCGTGCGCGTGGTCGCGCGCAAAGACAACCACGTGATCGTCGGCTGGCAGGCCGTCGGCGGCGCGGTGTCCGAGCTGTCGACGGCGTTCGTGCAATCGATCGAGATGGGGGCGCAGCTGGAAGACGTCGCCGGCACCATCCACGCGCATCCGACCCTGGGTGAAGCCGTGCAGGAAGCGGCGTTGCGGGCGCTGGGGCACGCGCTGCATATCTGACGGCATCACGGTCCGCGGCGCAGTCGCGGACCGTTCCACTCCGCATCCCCTTCCGATGCCGGCCGTGACAGTGCGTGACTTTTCAGCCTTGCCGAGGTGATATCCTTGGCCCCGCGGCCGGATCGGGCCGGCAGACGGACAGGAAACGGCAAGGAACGCCAATCGATGGGCATTTTGAAAGGTCATCTCACGCGTGCGTGTCAATGAAGCACTCACTCTAACGGCCCGCGATTGCGGGCGGCCGCTTGAACTTTCCGGCTATCTGATTGTTTCGTCACACCTGGTATGCATCGTGGAGGACGAATCGACCGCGAGGTCCGGTCGCCCCCACTTCGGCGTGCTGGTCAACCGCGATGCGATCAAGGCCCTCGACACGGTCGATATTCCACCACTTGGCGGCTCTTCGGTTTCCTTCGTGGGAAACATCACACTCAAAGGGACCGTGACACAGACCGGCATCCCGAGTCTTCCCCTGTACATTCCCTATCTCTATGAATTCACGTTCTCGACCGACGGTGGCTCGTGGGCATTCCAGATCGGGGAGACGTTCAAGGACATTTACCTGCTGTCGCCGCCGACGGTCGCGCCACGCAGCGTCGCGATGCTCAAGCCGTTGTTCGATCCGGCGCTCACTGTCATTCAATTGAAGCGCCTGCTTGAAAGTGAACCGGAGCATTGTGTTGGCCGTCACCTTCGCGGCGAGGCATTCTCCCGGGTCGTCGCGGCCATCGACGCGGCGGGGTTGATGTGGCGTGCCGATGACAGCGAGATTGTGTACGGCGTTCCCTAGGCCGGCGCGGACGCTTCGCCACAGAAGGACAGCCCCGACCTTTTCCCATTCCACCCGAGATCATGCAACAGCACATGCAACAGCCGGACCGGAAACGGTACAAGCGACTCTGGTACGCAGCCCTGCTGATCGCCGGCTTTGTCGGCATGCCGCAATGGGCCGACGCCGCAGGGCCTCCAACACCCGCACAAATAAAACGCAAGGCGCTGGGTGCCCAAGCCATGTGTTTGCGTCACATGGACGGCAATCACTGCGGCAACTCCGGCTGCGGCGCCGTCTTGCTCGGTTGTTACGCCGCGGGTGAAAGCGTCGTCATGGATGCGATCCAGGCCATTGTCGACAAGAACGCCGGGCGACTCACCGAGGCATGTCTGGCTGGCATGGAAAACATTGCGAACCAGGCGACGAACGACAGTCCATGGCTCAATGATTTGATGCACGAGATGCCGGTACCTCTGGATGGCGACCCGATCATTCTGTATCGCCTGTATTTTTACGAAATCCTCTACAAGACGGTGAATATGAAAGATTGCCGGAAACGGTGAGACGTCCGACGGATTGCGCAGGCGACCGCGGATGGACGGGCACCTGCCGATCGTGGCCCACTGCTCTCCCCAATTCGCCACGATCCGATTTGACGGACGTGGTCAGCCTCTTGCCGCTGGGAGTCGTGCTGTAGTCATCGCTCGCTTTATCGATGAGGTCGCCGGCCTGTTTGCTGGTGGCGGGTTTTTGGGTATTTTGATTATCTGTCGGTTAGTTGCATATTTATGTAATGAGAAAACGCCCCTGCAAACGTGGGCCTTCGGCTGGCGCATAGCGTGTGATGGAATGTCGGATCGAGGATGCGGGCGTAACGCACACTACCCGTACCGATCCATGCGTATGAGGACGAGCGGCGGAACCTGTTGGCACCGCCGCCCGGTAACGCCGGGCCGTTGCGGCCCGGTTTGCTGTTGCAACGATCAGTTACGGGTACGCTGACCGCCCGACTCCGGTGCTCGCGCACCCTCGCCGCTGCCGGACTGCATGGCACCGCGGTCGCCGCCCGGCTGCGTCTCGCCTTCCGACTGGCGGCTGCCCGCATTGCCGGTGGAGAGGCTGCCGATACCACCCAGGCCCGTCTGCAGTTCGCCCTCCTCCTCGCGCACGTAACCCTCTCTGTCGCGCTCGGCGTCGTTGCTGAGCAGGTCGTCCGCGCGCCCCTGCTGCTGGTTGCCGCCGGCATCCGATTGACCGTTCGCGCCGGACACGCGGCCCGCATCGCCCGTGCCGCCGACGCCGTACGTCCCGGCCGAGCTCGTACCGTCCTTCGTCACCTGATCGTAGTTGCGGCCTTTGGCATCATTGCCTTCGCTTTGCATGGACATGGGAATCTCCTCGTTCGTTAACATGATGACCATCTTAATCTTCCTGGCGGCAACGACAATAGGCATCCATGCGGCCGGCGTGTAGGAGAAGTCGGGCGCGACTACCCATCGAACGGCAGTCCAGGCACGCACGCAGGATGTGCTATAAGACAGTGTTGCCGGAGCAGCAAGCCGGCCCGTACCACGCAATACCCCATCGAGAGAATGAACGAACCGACTATCCTGGTGATCTATGCACACCCGGTGCCGCACCGCTCGCCCGTCCACCGCCGCCTGGCGGAGACGGCGGCCGCGCTGCCCGGTGTCGTGCTGCGCGACCTGTACCAACTCTATCCCGACTTCGACATCGACGGCGACGCCGAGCGCGACCTCCTGCGCACCGCCCACCTCGTCGTCTTCCTGCACCCGTTCCGCTGGTACGGGATGCCCTCGCTCGTCAAGGAATGGCTGGAGGTCACCCTGCAGCCCGGCTGGGCCTACAACGACGGCGACCACCGGGGCGAATGCGCGCTGCGCGGCAAAAGCTTCTGGCTGGTGACGTCCACCGGCAGCGGCGCCGAGGCCTATGCCCCGGGCGGCCTGCACGGCCGGCCGTTTGCGGACTTCCTCGCGCCGTACGAAGCGATCGCGGCGCTGTGCCGCATGGACTGGATCGCGCCCCTCGTGCTGCACGGCGCCGCCCACGTGACGCCCGACGCCGTGGAGGCGCAGGCGGCCGAGTTCCGCCACCGGCTCGAAGGCTACGCCGGCCTGGCCGCGGCGGCCGCCGGCCAACACCAGCTCGCGGGAGGCGCCGATGGAACATAATCTGCTGCAGAACGCGCTCGTCTACCTGGCGGCTGCGGTGCTCGTCGTGCCGCTGGCCAAGCGCCTCGGCATGGGCGCCGTGCTCGGCTACCTCGTGGCCGGCATCCTGATCGGCCCGTTCGGGCTGCGCCTGATCGCCGACGGCGAGGATGCGCTGCACTTCGCCGAGTTCGGCGTCGTGCTGCTGCTGTTCCTGATCGGCCTGGAACTGGAACCGAGCCGCCTGTGGGCGCTGCGCCGGCCGATCTTCGGCTGGGGCGGCGCGCAGGTGCTCGGCGTCGCCGCCGCCCTGTTCGGCGCCGCCGTCGCCAGCGGCATCGACTGGAAGGTGGCGCTGATCGCGGGACTCGGGCTGTCGCTGTCGTCGACGGCAATCGCGCTCGCGTCGCTGGAGGAACGCAACCTGATGCCCACGCCCGCCGGCCAGGCCGGTTTCGCGATCCTGCTGTTCCAGGACATCGCGGCGATCCCGATGATCGCCATCGTGCCGCTGCTCGGCGTCCCCGAGGAAGCCGGCGGCGGCGGCAATGCCTGGATCGCGGCGCTGAAGGTCGCCGGGGTGCTGGCGGGCCTCGTCGTCGCCGGCCGTTTCCTGATCCGGCCGCTGCTGCGCGTGATCGCCAAGACGGACGCGCGCGAGATCTTCACGGCGTTCGCGCTGCTGCTCGTGATCGCGATCTCGCTGCTGATGCAGTGGGTCGGCATGTCGATGGCGCTCGGCGCATTCATGGCCGGCGTACTGCTGGCCGATTCCGAATACCGGCATGCGCTGGAGACCGACCTCGAACCGTTCAAGGGCCTGCTGCTCGGCCTGTTCTTCATCGCCGTCGGGATGTCGGTCGATTTCGCCGTGTTCCTCGCCCAGCCGGTCCTGATCCTGGAGCTGGTTGCCGGCTTCCTGCTCATCAAGGTGGCGGTGCTGTATGCGCTGTCGCGCGGGCTCAAGATCGCGCGTGGCCAGCATCTGCAGTTCGCGCTGCTGCTGGCGCAGGGCGGCGAATTCGCGTTCGTCGTGTTCGGCGCGGCCGCGACGGCGCGCGTGTTTTCGCCCGACGTGGCGTCGATCCTCGTCGTCGTCGTCGCGCTGTCGATGGTCGTCACACCGCTCGCGCTGATGCTGTACGACCGCATCGCCGCGATGCGCGCGGGCGGCGTCCCGAAGCGCAAGGCCGACCGTATCGAGCCGAACGAGGACCACGTGATCGTCGCCGGCTTCGGCCGCTTCGGACAGATCGTCGGCCGCTTCCTGCACGCGAACAACGTGCGGCTGACCGTTCTCGACCACGACCCCGACCAGATCGACGTGCTGCGCCACTTCGGCTTCAAGGTCTTCTACGGCGACGCCACGCGGCCGGACCTGCTGCGCGCCGCCGGCGCGGCCAAGGCGCGCGCGGTGGTCGTCGCCATCGACGACATCGAGGACAGCCTGAAGCTCGTCGACGCCGTGCGCCGCGAGTACCCGGACCTGCCCGTGTTCGCGCGCGCCCGCAACGTGACGCATTACTACCAGCTGATGGACCGCGGCGTCGAGCTGATCGAGCGCGAGACCTTCGAGTCGGCGCTGCGCCTCGGCCGCCACGTGATGACGGCGGGCCTGGGCCAGAGCGCGTATGCGACGCGCCAGGCGGCGCTGAAGTTCAGGCGCTACAACAAGCAGACGCTCGACACGGTGTACCCGTACTACAAGGACCGCGAGACCTTCGTCTCGATGGCCAAGCAGGCGCGCGAGGAACTGGAGGCGATGATCTCGCGCGACCGCAAGGCGTTCGACGAGGAGACGGGCAGCGACTGGGATTGAGCGGGCGGCGTGTCGACGCTGCATTCAGCATCCCGTCGTCCCCGTGGAGGCGGGGACCCAAGTTCAACGCGTCGCCGAGATGCATTCAAAATTGGGCCCCCGCCTGCGCGGGGGCGACGGTTACGTGTTGCGCGGCCGGGGTTCGGCGATTGGCCCCGGTCGGCAATTCAGGCGCTACATGCAGCATCCCGTCATCCCCGCGGAGGCGGGGACCCAGGTTCTACGCGCCGCCGAGAATGCGTGCAACATTGGGCCCCCGCCTGCGCGGGGGCGACGGTTACGTGTTGCGCGGCCGGGGTTCGGCGATTGGCCCCGGTCGGCAATTCAGGCGATACATGCAGCATCCCGTCATCCCCGCGGAGGCGGGGACCCAAGTTCTACGCGCCGCCGAGAATGCGCGCAACATTGGGCCCCCGCCTGCGCGGGGGCGACGGCAACGTTAACGATGTACGTCCCCGTCAGTTGGACGCTCCTGCCGGCCCCGGCTGCTCCGTCCACGTCGGTCCCGCCGTGACCGGCTTGCCGTCTCGCCAGTCCAGCCGGTCGATGCACATCCGCCGCGCCGTCTGCGCCAGGTCCCATGCGTGGTACACGATCCACGTGCTGCCGCCGTCCGGCCCGACCGTGAACGAATTGTGCCCCGGCCCCAGCAACTGGCCGCCGCGCGGCGTGCGCATCAGCAGCGCCTCCTGCTCGCCTTCCGGCCGCGTGTACGGCCCCAGCGGGTCATCCGCGACGACCCAGCTGACGCCGTAGTTGTCGCGCTCCCACGCGCCGCCGCTGTAGAAGCAGTAGACCTTGCCGTCGTGCTCCAGCGCCGCCGCGCCTTCCACCGTGTGCCAGTCGTAGACGGCGCCGTACATCGGGCGGCCCTTGCGGAACACGTGCCAGTCGGCGTGCGGGCGCACGACGACGCGCGGCGAACCCGCCAGCGTCGTCATGTCCAGCAGCCGGTCGACCACGATGCCGGTGCCGACGCGGTGGTCGCCTTCCGGCGCCAGGAAGTCCACGCAGTAGAACAGATACCACTGGCCGTCGCCGGCGCGGAACGGGTGCGCGTCGATGGCGAACGGCTGGTCCGGCACGAGCAGCTTGCCGCAGTCGACGAACGGCCCGGCCGGGTGGTCCGCGACCGCGACGCGCAGCTTCTGGTCCGTGCCTTCCGGCGCCGACCCGGCCGAGTAATACATGTAGAACCGGCCGCCGTGACTCGCCACTTCCGGCGCCCAGTAGTGGGCCGCGCCGATCGGTTCGAGCGCATGGCCCAGCGGTTCCCACGTCACCAGGTCGGTCGAGCGCAACACCGGGACCTGGCGGCCGTCCGGTGCGCCGGGCGCGGTCCCGTACGCGTAGTAGACGCCGTCGTGGCGCAGCACGAACGGGTCCGCGAACACGTCCGGGTAGACCGGATTGCGGTACGTCGTCGTCATCGGCGCGCTCACAGCGAGAACCGTAGCCCGACGCCGTAGGTGGTCGGGTTGTAGCGGATGTCGCGCGGGACCTGCGGCGAGCCGAGGTAGCTCTCGAACTTCTCGTGCGTCATGTTCACCGCGTCGAACTGCACCGACACGTTCTTGTTGATCGCGTACGAGATGCTCAGGTCGACGAATGTCGTCGCCTTGACCCAGCGGTCGACGAAGAAGCGAGGCTCGGCGATGGCCTCGACGTAGTCGCCGCGGCGCGTGGCCGTGAGGCGTCCCGTGATGCCGTTGCCTTCGTACAGCAGGGCGAGGTTGTAGTTCTTTTTAGCGACATTCACCAGCGGCGTCTCGCGGTACTCGGTGCTGGTCGGCGACAGCAGGGTCTGGTTCTTGGCATCGATCCACGTGTAATTGAACTGGGCGCCGAAATCGTTCCACGGCGCCGGCAGGAAGTCGAAGAATTTCTGGATGCCGAATTCGGCGCCGCGCAGCTTGCCGGAGCCGGAGTTCTGCGGACGCGTCACGCGATAATTCTGCCCGCCGATGGTTTCGCTCGACTCCATGTTCTGCAGATAGCCATTGATGTCGCGGTGGAACAGCGCGATCTGCGCGAAGCCGTTTTTCGGGAAGTAGTATTCGAGCGTCGCATCCGTGTTCACGGAGCGGGTCGGACGCAGGTTCGGATTGCCGGCCGAGCCGCTGCCCGGTGCGTTGACCGTCGGCGGCACGAGCGACAGCGCCGGATTCAGGGAGGCGAAGTCGGGCCGGGTGATGGTGCGGCCGACCGACACGTGCGACTGCAGGTTCTCGCGCCAGCCGATCACGGCGGCGGCGCTGGGCAGGAAGTTGTTTTCCTTGGTGCTCACGTCGATCGGCGTGATGACGTCGCCGATCTGGTTGTTGCCGCGCAGGTCGCGCACGACGTGCACATAGCGGCCGCCGACCGTGCCGGACAGGTCGATGCCGCCCGCCTTGGTCTTCCAGCGCGCGGCCAGGTAGACGGTATTCGTGGCCTCGCGCTGCTCGAATGTGCGCGTCGGATCTTCCGGCACGCGGCCGGGGGCGGCGCCATAGAATGCACGCACGCTGTCGGCCTGGTCGATCAGGTAGTCGCGCGACGGCGTCAGCCACTGGCCGCCGAGGCGGTCAAGGCCCGGCACCAGGGATTCGAAGCCGGCGCCGAACGCCGCGGCCGGGTTGGCACGCACGGCGCCCGTGATGTCGCTGTGGCCTTCCGCCGAATGCGCGCTGGCGCGGTGCGACGACAGACGGATACCGGCGTCGATGCCGGAGAAGAAGCCGTCGCCGAGGCGGTACGAGCCGTCGCCGCGCCACTGCACCTGCTCGCCCTTCTGCACGTCCCAGTTCTGCACCATCCCGCGCAGCACGAACGCGTTCGGATCGCGCAGCGCCGTCGGGCTCGTCGGCGTGCTGACGCCGTTGTAGCCGCCGTGGCCGTCGCCGCCGTACGTGTAGACGTCGACGCTGGCGCCCGGCACCTGCTGGTCGACGATCATGCGGTCGCGCACGAAGATCGACTTGTTCCAGCCGAAGTTCGAACTCGCCTTCCACGGTCCTTCGCGGTAGTTGAGACCCAGGTTCAGGAAGTGCGTCGTCGTGTGTTCCTTGACGCCCCACGTCGACGTGGCGACGTACGGGTCCCAGTCGTACGGCCCGCCGAACTGCGCGGCCTGCGCGTACGCCGACTGGATCGGGCAGATCACGCCTTCCGGCGTGTTGCAGTAATCGCCCTGCGGCGCCAGCTTCACGTTGGTCAGCGTCGGGGTCCAGGTCGTAATGGCGAGGATGTAGTCGACTTCGTTGCGCGCCTTGTAGCCCGTGCCGAGGTATTGGACGTTCGCTTCCAGCGTCGGGTTGACCTTCCACTGCAGGGCGCCGTGGATGCTGGCGCGGTCGCGGTCGCCGGCGTTGTAGATGCCGCCGACGTTCGGCAGCTCGCCCAGCCGCGCCCCCGGGGTCAGCGGCGCCAGGGGACCGTCGCCGAGGCGCGTGCCGACACCGTTCGCGTCGACGGAGTGCACGCGGTCCGGCCGGTCGACCCACTGGACTGGAAAGCCCCAGTGCTCGCGGCGGTAGGCGACGTCGACCAGTGCGCCGATCTCGCCATAGCTCGTGTTCCAGCGGTCGCTGGCCGAGAACGTCACGCCGGGATTGTGCTTCCGGTTCGTCGCGCTGGAGCCGCTGACCTTCTGGACGCGGTCTTCGATGCCGCCCGTGATGTTGCGGCCCTTGACGTCGAACGGCTGGCGCAGGCGCACGTCGATGCCGCCCGCGATACCGCCTTCCAGCTGGTTCGGCGTCGCCGTCTTGTAGACGTCCAGGCCGCCGATCGATTCGACGGGCAGGTCCTGGTACTGCAGGCGGCGGCCGTTGCCCGTGAAGTACTCCATGCCGTTCAGCGTCGTGGTGACGTCCGGCAGCCCCCGCACGATGACCTGGTTCGTCTCGCCGGAATCGCGCTGGACCTGCACGCCCGCGATGCGCTGCAGGGCGTCGCCGGCGGAGCGGTCGGGGAACTTGCCGATGTCGTCGGCATTGATCGAATCGACGACCTGCACGGCATCGCGCTTGATCGCCTCGGCGCTGCGGATACTGCCGCGCAGGCCGGTCACGGTGACCTGCTGGATCTGCGCAGGCTGCGTCGGCGCCGCCGGTGTCACCGGGGCCTGGGCCGTATCGGCGGCCGGCGTCGCCGACGTGTCGGTCGTGACTTGGTTGTCACCCGTCTGGGCGCCGGCTGCCCCGGCGAGCAGCACGAGGATGGCCGCGCACACGGGCCGCATCTGGAACGTGGTCATGGAAGTCTCCCTCTCCAAAATATTACTAATAAGTTTTATCAGGAAGCTAACGCAAACGCGGACGCCACGACGCACGCTTGAACGGGCCGAAACGACGGATTCAGGCCCGCGGCGGGGCCACGGAATCGCGCGCCACCAGAGGGCAATCCATCTTGACGGCGGCTTTGGAGAGGGAGTTGCCGCGCACCTGCGCGACGAGGGTGTCGGCCGCCCAGCGGCCCATTTCGTGGTTCGGCAACAACACCGTCGACAGCGGTGGATGCGTGTAGCGGGCGATGTCCTGGTCGTCATAGCCCATCACGGACAAATCGCGCGGCACGGCCAGCTTGCGTTCGCGCGCCGCGTCGAGCGCGCCCATCGCCATCAGGTCGTTGGCGCAGAACAGCGCCGTCGGCCGCAGCGGCAGGTCGAGCAGCGCCAGCGCGTGTTCGTAGCCGGCGGCCACCTGCCAGTCGCCCGAACGCACGAGCGCCGGGTCGAACGGGATGTCGGCGCCGGCCAGCGCGCGCTGGTAGCCCTTGAAGCGCTCGGCCGCCGCCTCGATCCAGCTTTCGCCGTTGATGAAGCCGATGCGCCGGTGGCCCGCCTCGATCAGGTGCAGCGTGGCGGCGTAACCGCCCAGCAGCTCGCCCGGCACGACCGAGGCGCGGCTGCGGTCGCGCGTGTGGCAGTTGAGCAGCACGGTCGGCACGCCGTCCAGCGCCGCCGGTACCGTCACCGCGCGGGTGAAGATCGTCGAATAGATCACGCCCAGCAGCGCGGGATGGCCCAGCATGCGCGCGAACACGGCGGCCTCCACGTCCGGATCGCCGCGCGTCGCGAACACGGCGACGAGGCAGTCGTGCTCCCAGGCGGCTTCCTTGGCGCCGTCGATCGTCTGCATCGCGTGCGGGCTGGTGGTGAGCTCGTCGGTCAGGTAGACGATCAGGTTGCGTGCCGCCGTCCCGCCCCGCGCGCGCGTCGCCGCGTCACGCGCGTGGCGCTCGACCGGGTAGCCGAGCTCGCGCGCGATCCGCATGACCGTGTCGCGCGTTGTCTTCGACACCTTGGCGCCGCTCATGTGGTTGATCACGAGGGATACGGTCGACTGCGACACCCCGGCCAGCTTGGCGATGTCGGTCATCGTGGGACGGCGCGGACGCGGGCGCGGCGGACGGGTCATCGGTGCGGTATGGCTGTTCGTGTTGGCAAATCGGCATGTATGCACAACATTATCACTAATTATTTCCTGCCGCCAGCGCCGTTCGCGTCGGGTCGCAGCCGCTGCGGACCGCTGCCCTGCTCGGCCAGCGCATCCCCGGGATTGCGCAACCGGCACGCGTCCATGGATAGGCAGCCGCAGCCGATGCAATCGTCCAGCTGATCGCGCAGCCGCGTCAACTGGGCGATGCGTTCGTCCAGTTCGCCGCGCCACAGGCGCGACAGCCGCGCCCAGTCGGCCTTCGTCGGCGTGCGCTCCTGCGGCAGCGACGCCAGCGCGGCGGCGATGCCCGCGAGCGGGATGCCGATGCGCTGTGCGACCTTGATCACAGCGACGCGGCGCAGCACGTCGCGCGCATAGCGGCGCTGCCCGCCCGCGTTGCGCGCGCTGCGGATCAGGCCCTTCGCTTCGTAGAAGTGCAGCGCCGACACGGCCACGCCGCTGCGCCGCGCGACCTCGCCGACCGTCAGCTGCCGCCCGACGTCGATCGGTTCCGGTGTCGTCATGTTCTCCCCTTGACCTCAAGTTAACTCGAGGTTTTACACTGCCTCGCATCGAACCGCAACCGTCATTTCAAGGAGCAACGCATGGCCAGCCGCCCGACTACCGCCGATACCAACAAAGCCCTCGTCCGCACGCTGTACGAGGAATGCATCAACAACCGCGACCTCGACCGTCTGGAGACACTGATCGCGCCGGGCTTCGTCGGGCCACGCGGCGAACGGGGACCGCGCGAGTTCCGCGCCACCATCGAGGCCGTGCTGACGGGGTTCCCCGGCGTACGCTTCGAACTGCACGACCTGTTCGGCGAGACGGACAAGGTGGCCGTGCGCTGGACGTTCCGCGCGCTGCACGAGGGCCGTTTCGTCGGCCTCAAGCCGAGCCACGCCGAGGTGACTCAGGAAGGGAACGTCATCTACCAGATCCGCGACGGGCTGGTCGTGCGGGCGTGGGTGCAGGCGGACCGGCTCGGCGTGTTGCAGCAGATCGGGGCGTTGCCGCGGTCGTTCGTGGAGGCGAGCGGGCACCGGCCGATCTAGTGCCGGTCAGGCCCGTACGGGCGGCTGCCTGCTTTCCTGAAATGCAATATCGCCGTACACGGCGGTCTTTGCCAAGTGACCGGCTTGAAGATGACGATCGCCGCTACCCTCCTTTTTTACGCCGCCTCAAGCGCCTGGGCGGCGCCCCGCTAGACGGCGAATACCTGTGCGAGGCCTGTCATGGCTAGCTGACGGTGAAGTCCACCGGGGATCATGCCGACAAGGTCTGGCTGGGAATGGGCGGTGGAGGCTGCGGCGGGTACGTCTTCGCGAAATCCGACCGCGCACGGGCCGCGGGAAACACGATCAGCCTGCCCTGAAGAAGCGACAAAGTGACCTGCGTGACGACGATCGCGTTCCAGGGCCGGCAGGCAGTCGTCAGCAATACCTGCGAGCAGCCGGAAGACGAGGCAAGTTCGACCCGCGCCGTGCTCGGCAGCTAATGAAGCGGGATCCATCACGACGAGAAGCGAAACGATTACATAGGCCATGCGCCCGAAACGAATCGTTCCGCCTTCGGTTTGCTCACTATTCAGAAGAGTACAGCAGTCCGCGTCTTTGGTATCAACGACAGTTCCAACAGTCTGGAAGGTCGGATGTCTGAAGGTGGCTGACGCAAATCAGAAAGTCTTTTTCCAAATACATCAGCTGCACCGAACACGTTCTTGCACCGCATACAAGCCGCCTTGTACACTCTCAGGATTAAATTCGAAAGAGGAAGTTCCATGGGTATTCTGGCATTCGATCCGAGCGACACGACGAACTATGACTTCCGCTATGTTCCCCACCGTTTGGCGGCGCTGGAGTTGTGCGTATTGTCCTGCTATTACGTACAAGCTGGAGAGCTCCTTAAAGCAAGTGACGAACCCATCTCGACAGTTGAGCTAAAGAACGTATTTGGAAGCCGCCCGCTTTGCAGTATCGAACAATTCGTCGGCATTTCGATTGACGCGGGTTTGGTGGCGTTGCGCACGTTGTTGAACTTCCTGGGTATTAAGCTCGATAATCATGCGCTCACGGCGCAGACAATCGCTCATACGGTTGAAAAACATGGGTTGCCTTTAATCTCGGTCTCTACTGCGACTTCGGTACTTGAGCCGACCAAGCCGGCAGCTGATTTGGAAGCAATGTTGCTCGAAGCGTTGCAGACAGCCAGCAAATCTTCTGCTCACTTCACGGATGATGGCGCAACTATCTCGGTAGAACGGTTGGGCTGGGCATGTTACGCAGTAAGCCTTCTGATACGGCGTCACTACTTTGATGCAAAAGGCCTCGCGCAACCAGCAACCTGCATACCGGACGATGCGGAAGCGAACCCTAAGAAATGGCATGATTCGCTGCATGGGCCCCATACGATGATGTGCTGAGTCGCAATCACGTTGAACATGGCCACCGCTTGGTGGCTTTTTTAATGAGACGGCAGATATTGATTCCGCCTCTGAGGGACCATCATTCTGTGATTTCACCGCGTTTCCGCAGTCAGCGATTATTGGTTTGCCACTTTCCTTGAGCGGCATCTCATAATGCTCTCTCCGGCGTCCATAGGTAGCAATCGAGTGGCTGCGCTCATTGCTCCGGCTCGCAGTGGCACCTTGATCTAGTCTGTCGCCGGCCGATCAGTTCACCACTCGACTCGCGAGTGCCCACGGCGGTCAACAGCAAAATCACCAATGCATTCAACACCACCGCCGCTGCCGACTAAGTTGCTGTAAAAGTCCATCATGGGCGCGGCAGTCTGGCACGCCGACGGGCAGTTGCCTATCAGAACGTCTTGCCTATCCACATATTTACAAACTGATAATCCGCGGACTCCCGCTCTCCTATACTGCCGCCCACACAACGACAGCAGGAGACCCGATGGTATCGAAGTACGCAACCGCAACCGCAACCTTGACGCTGGCGCTGGCATGCGCGCAGGCCGCGCACGCCCAGCAGACCCCTGCCCCGCGCTGGGACTACGCCGGCGACGCCGGCCCCGCCGCCTGGAGCACGCTCGACAAGGCCTACGCCAGCTGCGGCGCCGGCCAGGCGCAGTCGCCAATCGACATCCGCGCCGCGCGCAAGGCCGCGCTGCCGCCGCTGGCACCCGGCTACCGGCCGTCGCACGCGGACGTCGTCGACACCGGCCGCACGATCGAGGTCGACCTGGCGGACGCCGGCGCGCTGGTACTGGACGGCACGCCGTACCCGCTCGTGCAGTTCCACTTCCACACGCCGAGCGAGGAAACCGTTGCCGGCCAGGCGTACCCGATGGTCGCGCACCTCGTGCACCGCAGCGCGGACGGGCGGCTGGCCGTCGTCGCCATCCTGCTGCGCGAGGGCCGCGAGCATCCCGTCCTGAAGGCCGTGTTCGACAACCTGCCGGCCCGCGCGGGTGCGCGCACGACCCTGCCCGCCGCGTTCGACGCCGCCGCCCTGCTGCCGGCGGAGCGCGGCTATTACCGCTACGCCGGCTCGCTGACGACGCCGCCGTGCAGCGAAAGCGTGCGCTGGCACGTGCTCAAGGAGCCGGTCGACGTATCGAAGGGGCAAATCGAGGCGTTCCGCGCGCGCTACCGCGCCAATGCCCGGCCAATACAGCCGCTCAACGGCCGCGTCGTCGAGGAAAGCTGACCGGCGTCACCCCGCCGCCGCCACCCGCTCGCGCAGCACCGGCAACGCCGCCCCATCCTCGCCGAACAGCCACGCCCGTGCCGGATCGAAGCGCAGCCGCACGGGCGAACCGGGCGCCGGCACGGGTGCGTCGGGCGGACACTTGGCGGCCACCATGCCGTCCACGCCGTCGACCTGCACGTACGCCAGCGTGACGTCGCCCAGGTATTCGGCCAGCGCCAGCCGGCCGGGGATGCCTGTGTCGCCATCGGGCGCCAGGCGCACGTGTTCCGGCCGCACGCCCAGGGTCAGCGCCGCGCCGGCCTGCGCGCGGCTGGCGTCGGCCGCCACCTGCACGAGGCCGCCGCCCGGCACGCGAACCGTCGCCAGGCCACCCGTGTGGCCGGCCAGCGTCGCCGGGAACGTGTTCATGCGCGGCGACCCGAGGAAGCCGGCGACGAACAGGTTCGCCGGCCGCTCGTACAGTTCCAGCGGCGTGCCGACCTGCTCGATGCGCCCGCCGTTGAACACGACGATCTTCTGGCCGAGGGTCATCGCCTCGACCTGGTCGTGCGTCACGTAGATCATCGTCGCCTTCAGTTCCTTGTGCAGCCGGGCCAGTTCGACGCGGGTCTGGGCGCGCAGCGCGGCGTCGAGGTTGGACAGCGGTTCGTCGAACAGGAACACCTCGGGTTTGCGCACGATGGCGCGGCCGATCGCGACGCGCTGGCGCTGGCCGCCGGACAGCGCCTTCGGCTTGCGCGCCAGCAGGTGCGCGATCTGCAGGATCTCGGCCGCCCGCGTCACGCGCGCCTCGATCTCCGCCTTCGGCACCTTGGCCAGTTTCAGGGCGAAGCCCATGTTCTCCGCGACCGTCATGTGCGGATACAGCGCGTAGCTCTGGAACACCATCGCGATGCCGCGCCGCGCCGGCTCGACCGTGTTGCTGACGACGCCGCCGAGTTCCAGCGTGCCGTCCGTGATATCTTCCAGGCCCGCGATCATGCGCAGCAAGGTCGACTTGCCGCAGCCGGACGGACCGACGAACACGACGAACTGGCCGTCGTCGATGTCGAGGTCGACGCCCTTGATGACGGGGTTGTCGCCATAGATCTTGCGGATGCCGCGCAGCCTTACCGATGCCATGTCGTCTCCATGTTGGTGTTTATTTTCCTGTCTATTTCAGGCCGCTCGCGGCGAGGAAGCCCTGCGTCACGCGGCGCTGGAACAGCACGTACGCCAGCGCCACCGGCAGCGCCCCGAGCAGCGCCGCCGCCATCAGCTGGGCGTAGCGTACGCCGAACGCGTCGTACGTCTGCGTCAGGCCCAGCGGGATCGTCATCATGTCGTTCGACGTGACGATGATGAACGGCCACAGAAAATTGTTCCACGCGGCGATGAACGTGACGATCGCCATCGCCCACACGATATTGCCCGAAATCGGCAGGTACACGCTCCACAGCACGCGCAGCGGGCCGGCGCCGTCCATCACGGCGGCTTCGCGGAAGTCGGCGGGAATCGCGTCGAAGAACCCCTTGAACACATAGATGACGACAGGCGCCACGACCTGCGGCAGCACGATGCCGGCGTACGAATTGATCAGCCCGAGCTGGTGCATCGTGCGGAACAGCGGCACGAGCAGCGCCTCGAACGGCAGCAGGAAGCCGAGCATGGCGATGCCGAATACCACCCCGCGGCCGCGGAAGCGCAGCTGCGAGAACGCGTACGCGGCCATCAGGCTGATCGCCATCGTCACGACCGTCACCGACAGCGCGACGACGAAGCTGTTGACGAGCCAGCGCACCACGTTGCCGGCGCCGAGCGTTTTGCGGTAGGCGTCCAGCGTCCAGGCCTGCGGCAGCCAGTGGAACTGCGGCGACACCGTCTCCAGCTCCGGCCGCAGCGACGTCGACAACGCCCACAGCAGCGGGAAGGCCCACAGCGCGGCCAGCAGCACGGCGCAGGCGATCCCGGCGACGGTCCAGAACGATCCCGAACGGTTCATGCGTCCCTCCCCGCCAGCCATTTCACGAGCCACGCCTGCAGCAGCGACAGCAGGATGACGATCGCGACGAACGCCATCGCCACCGCGGCCGCATAGCCGGCGTCGCTCTGCGTGAACGCCGTCTCGTACATGTAGTGCAGCGCCACGCGCGTCGTGTTGAACGGGCCGCCGCTCGTCAGGATGTACGTCTGCCCGAACACTTTCAGCGACGCGATCATCTGCAGGATCAGCGCCGTCGTCGCCACCGGGCGCAGCGCCGGCCAGGTGATCGTGCGGAACAGCGTGAAGCCGCGCGCGCCGTCCAGCGCGGCCGCCTCGTACAGCTCGGCCGGAATGTTGTGCAGGCCGGCGAGGAACAGCAGCATGTTGAAGCCGACCGTCCACCAGATCGTGCCGATCGCCACGGCCGGCAGCGCCCAGTGCGGATCGGCGAGCCAGGCGCGCTCGCCGCCGAGGATGTGGTTGACCACGCCGGACGACGGCTGCAGCATCCAGTCCGCGATCAGCGTCATGACGGAGATCGGCAGCACGAACGGCAGGAAGAACGTGCCCTGCAGCCAGCCGCCGGCGCCGGCGAAGCGGTCGACCAGCATGGCCATCAGCAGCCCGACGGCGCACAGCGGGATCACGGTCAGCAGCGAAAAATAGAACGTGTTGCCGACCGAATCCCAGAACGACGGGTCGTTCAGCAGCGTGTGGTAATTGGCCAGGCCGACGAAGGCGCTGGTGCGCGTCAGGCTGCTCTCCGTCAGGCTCAGCCACAGCGTCTCCAGCGCCGGCACGAAGAAGAACAGGCCGAAGGCGACGAGGAACGGCGCCAGCAGCAGCCAGGCCGGCAGGGTCTCGCGCCGGGCCGTGGTGGGGTGCGGGCCGGTCGGGGTGGTGGCGGTGATCGTATCGCGTCGCATGGCCGCCTCAGTAGCGGGGCGGACGCTTGCGCACCAGCCGCGCCGCCTCCGCTTCGAACCGGCCGACGGCCTGCGCCGGCGTCAGGTAGCCGTACAGCGCGGCCGGCAGGAATTTCGACGCGATCGCTTCCAGCGGCCCGGCCGCGCCCATGTACCAGCCGTCCGGGTCGTAGACGACGTCGTTCGCGGCCTGGGCATACATCGCATTGGGCATCAGGTTCTTCGCCGCCGGCGATTCCGCGACGGGCCGGTACGCCGGGATGTGGCCGCCCTCGGCCCAGCCGAGCGAATGCTGGCTGACGTACGCGACGAAACGCAGCACGGCCTTCACCTTGTCCGGCGACGGCGCGTGGCCGGGGTTCGCCGGCAGTGCGAACGCGTGCGAATCGGCCCAGGTCGACGCGTTGGCGTACATCCGCGGCAGCGGCACGATGCCGTACTCGAAGCCCAGCGTACCCGCCTTCGTGGCGCGCACGAGTTCCGGCACTTCCCACACGCCGTTGAGCATGAACGTGGCGGCACCGCCCATGAACTGGCTCGTCGACGCCGGGTAATCCAGCCCCGACTGCGCATAGCCGCGCGTGAACCAGTCGCTGATGCGGGCCAGCGTCGCCGCGCCGGCCGGGCCGTAGGTGAAGCGGCCGTCCTTGATGATGGTGACGTTCTGCTGCGCCAGCATGGACAGCCACAGGCGCCAGATGGCGTAAGAACTCTGGCTCGATTCCATCGTCAGGCCGCGCCGGCCGGTGCGTTCGGTCGCGACGCGGAACGCGTCCGTGAGCGCGTCGACGCCTTCGAGCGGTCTCAAGCTGCCGCCGGCATCCAGCAGGCCGGCCTTGCCGGCGAGCGTTTTGTTGTAGTACAGGACGAGCGGGTGCACGTCGAGCGGAATCGCATACGTGGCCCCCTCGTACTGCCCCTTGGCCCACTGGCGCGGCAGGTAATCCTGGCCGCGCAGCCCGACGGCGGCCAGTTCGCCGGCCGTGATCGGCCGCAGCACGCCGCCGCCCGCCAGGTTGACGATGCGCGACAGGTGGACCGTCGCCACGTCCGGCCCGGCGCCCACGACCGAGGCCGTGATCAGCTTGGTATAGAAGGGTTCGCCCCATCGCAGGGTCGTGCTCACCACGCGCACGTCGCGCTGGCTGGCGTTGAAGTCGTCCACGAGCGCGCGCATGCGCGCGCCGTCGCCGCCCGAGAGCAGCGTCCACATCCTGACTTCGACCTGCGCCGCTGCCGGGGCCGCAGCCGCCAGCACGAGGGACAGGGTCGCCACCAGCGCGGCCGCGCGCGGAAATCCGCGTCGCGCCACGTCGTCTCCTTGTCGTTCGGTGTGCGGCGCGCGACCCGCGGCTTCGTCCCGAGCCGGTTGGCTATGCCACCTTGCGGCGGCCCCGCGCGCCCGGCGCCCCCCGTCCGCGGCGTTCGAAACCGGCGGGTGCCCCGGACGGTCCGGACGACGGTCCGGGTTCCGGCGGCGGCCCGTCCGCTTCCGCAAGCTGCGGCGGCTGGCGCTCTCCCGGATAGGTTAACACTTCTGCCGTTTCTCCGACGCGCGTCCACTCGACAGGGAAATCGGGCCCCCGCCGCGCCAGCCAGCGCTGGCTGTGGCCGAGCGGGTCGAGCACCCAGTCCTGCAGGTGCGCCTGCGGTCCGCGCGTGGCCTGCGCCAGCGCCTCGATCGGCGCCTTCGGCACGCGGTCTTCCGTCAGCAGGCCGTTCTTTTCCAGGAAGGTGTCGGTCAGCTGCGTGTAGCAGAAGCCGGACAGCGGCCGGCAGCGGTGCACGGCCGCCATCAGCGCCTGGTAGCGGGCCAGCAGTTCCTTGCCGTCGCGGACGACCGAATAGCCCCAGCCCTGCTCCTGGCCCGGCTGCATCATCGCGATGCCGCCGAACTCGGACAGGAACAGCGGCCGCCCCAGGCCGGTGAAACCGTCGATGACGAGGCGGCGCCGGTCCGGCTGCACGTGCTCCAGCGTGTAGGCAACGGCGTCGCGCGTGCCGTAGCGCTCGACCAGCTCGGCCGGGTCCTGCGCATAGTCGTGCACGCACACGAGGTCGCCGCACGGCATTTCCCAGCCGTCGTTGCCGACGACAGGGCGCGTACCGTCCAGCGCGCGCGTCATGTGGTACAGCGCGCGCACGAAGTCGACCTGGCGCCGGTCGTTCATCAGTTCGGGCACGCCCCACGATTCGTTGGTCGGCACCCAGGCGACGATGCACGGGTGCGAGATGTCGCGCTCGACCAGCTCCTTCCACTCTTCCATCACGCCGTGCACCGTGGCGCTGGAAAAGCCGTACGCCGACGGCATCTCGCCCCACACGCACAGCCCGAGCACGTCGCACCAGTACAGCCAGCGCGGGTCTTCCGACTTCTGGTGCTTGCGCACGCCGTTGAAGCCGAGCCGCTTGATGAGCAGGACGTCGTGGCGCAGCTGGTCGCTCGACGCCACCATCAGGCTGTCCGGCCAGTAGCCCTGGTCGAGCACCATGCGCAGGTAGTATGGCCGGCTGTTCAGCACGAAGCGGTCGCCCTCGACGCTCACCGTGCGCAGCGCCGTGTAGCTCTGCACGCTGTCGATCAGGTTGCCGTCGGCGCCGCGGATCTCGATCTCGGCCTCGATCAGCTGCGGGCTTTCCGGGCTCCACATCCACAGGGCGCGGGCGTCGTCGATGCCGGGGTCGGGCAGCTGGAAGATGCGCGACAGGCGCGGCCCCGTCAGCAGGCAGCGGTCGTTGACGAGCAGGCGGTCGCCCAGCTTCAGCGTGACGTT
>Ga0308166_1001487_pt1 | contig 24686 bp, 26 predicted proteins | sample PhyCR2_2_FD_202137 | JGI IMG/M metagenome (GOLD analysis project Ga0308166, IMG submission 202137) | Phyllosphere microbial communities from UC Gill Tract Community Farm, Albany, California, United States - DLSLCC.R2 | ecosystem: Host-associated > Plants > Phyllosphere > Unclassified | place... | reverse complement strand
GCCCGCGCAGGATGCGCACGGCGCGAAACACATTACGTGGCCGTTTGAAACGGCGTGTACTTTCCATGATGGCTCAACCGGTTTGAATCATTGTGCCCTGCTGTCCCCGACGACCTGCTCGCCATCCTTGCCGCGGGTCTGTTCGAGTAATCGGGGTCGTTGTTAGTTCGTGTCTGGCGCCGTTCCAGGGTCTGAAAATCGGCGCGCCACAGCCATCATTCCACCACATCAACAGGTCTTCCATGTAGCGCTGTTCAACAATTTTGACCTGCCCAGATTATTTTCGCAAAAAAACAACGGCAGAGTTATTTAGACGGCATTAATGCCTACAAGCATTGGTATTCATTTCCTACAACACTTTGTTTTTACGGAAAAATACCAGCCTTCCCTTATACAGTGGAGCGCACCGCGCCCTGTGCGGCGCGCATGTTTTCCAGCATCTGCAGGCAGTAGTACTGGAACCACAGGCCGGTAAACAGGAAGATCAACACGTACAGCCAGGCCGACAGGATGGCCAGGAAGGGGAACAGCACCACCGACAAGACCGCCCCGCCCATCCAGGCAATGCCGGGCATGGCGCCGAGTACGCCCGAGACCATGCCGATGCCCAGCAGCGGCCAGCGCTGCGTGCGCATCAGGGCCTGGCGCTCTTCCAGGCTGGCGTGCGCCGCAAGGGCGTCGTAGCTCATCACGCGCGACGTGACCCAGCCCCACAACGCCGCCTGCACCAGCACCGCCACCGGCGGCACCGCATACAGCGGCACGGTCACCAGCCAAAGGCCGGCGAACACGAGCACGCTGGTCAGGTTCATCCACACGCTGCCGGTGAAGCTGCCGCCCTCCTTCTTTTCCAGCTGCGGAAACTGGCGCCGGCCGACATGGCTTTCGATGGCCGGCATCGCGACGATGCCCATGAACAGCAGCGAACTGGCGATCATCAGCGGCAGCAGCAGGATGATGGCCATCAGCGGTACCACCAGCACCTTCAAGGCGCCCAGGCCGAGCGTGGAGAGCATGCCGCCGCTGGACGCGAACCAGCCGTAATCGGCGAAGACGCCTTGCAGCCAGTCGAGGAAGGGCTGCAGGCCGAACCAGAGCACGGCGCCCCAGACCAGCAGCGACAGCAGCAGCGGCACCAGCGACAGCAGCAGCATCGGCCGCGAGAACTGCGCACGCAGGGCACGGCCCCAGGCGGTGGCGATGCCGTTCATGCCGCGCCTCGCGGCGTGATGGGAAAGCGCGCTGGCGCAGGTGCGGGCATAGGTGCTGGCATACTCGGTGCGGCTCCGTATCAAAGGCCTGGTATCGAAAGCGTATTGTAGACAGAATCGCGCAGCCCGGCCGCCGGGCGCACGCCTGGGCCTCGATAGCGCTTTGGATGGTCATGCACTACAATCGCCGCTCAACTTGAACACTGAAGGAAAACCATGTCCACTACCACCACCGCTTCCGGCCTGCAATACGAAGACACCGTCGTCGGCGAAGGCGCCGAAGCGAAAGCTGGCGCTTACGTCACCGTCCACTACACCGGCTGGCTGCGCAACGATGACGGCAGCACCGGCGCCAAGTTCGATTCGAGCAAGGACCGCAACGACCCGTTCCAGTTCCCGCTGGGCGCCGGCCACGTGATCCGCGGCTGGGACGAAGGCGTGCAGGGCATGAAGGTCGGCGGTGCGCGCCGCCTGACCATTCCGGCCAGCCTGGGCTACGGCGCCCGCGGCGCCGGCGGCGTCATTCCGCCGAACGCGACGCTGATCTTCGACGTCGAACTGCTGGCCGTGTAATGCGTAGGGTGGGTTCGAGAACCCACCCTACCCCTGAGCATCCCCTCTAAAATTCCCGCCAGAAGCACGTACATCGCCACCTGTTACGCTAAGATGGCCGCGCGCCTTGCCGTCCAGGCAATGCACCATCCAGCACATTAGCCAACAGGAGTTTTTATGAGCTTGCAAGACCAGTTCACCCAGGCCCAGGCCGATTCGAAGAACCTGCCGGAGCGTCCGGACAACATGACCTTGCTGAAGATCTACGCGCTGTTCAAGCAGGGCTCGAGCGGCGACGTCACCGGCGAGCGTCCTGGCTTTACCGACATGGTCGGCCGCGCCAAGTACGATGCATGGGATCAGTTGAAAGGCACCTCGCAGGAAGACGCGATGCAGCAGTACATCGACCTGATCGAGGAACTGAAGGGCTGATCCGATACCCAGGTTTTTCGCCGGCGCCTGGCACCAGCAAGGCGCCGGCGCTGCCGGGAGCGCCCAAGCCGCGCTCAAGCCGCCGCGAACACCTTGCGCATCTTGTCGCTCACCTTGGCCTCGATCGCCGGCCCGAAGGCGCTCATCAGGAAGCCGAGCTTGATGCGCAGCGCGGCACGCCGTTCTTCCAGGGTCAGGGCGCCCTCCACGCCGCTGCGCTCGAAGCGCAACACGTCGCCGTCCCAGCGGCACTGCATGCCGAACTCGGCCGCAACCTTGTCCGCCACCTGCTGCGCCGCCGCGCGCGCCTTCTCCGGGCTCAGGCTGTGTTCCTGGACGATGTGAATGTCGGCCATCCGTTGTTCCTTCCATATATAAACGCAACAGCCCGCCATGATGCCAGTTGCATCGCGCTCGTGCCAGTGCGCGTTGCAATTGATCGTTGTCAAGACCGAACCGCCCCACAGGACGACTATGGCCTGAGCTAACGCAACTACCCGAGGATGCGCCATGGAACAACGAGCCCTGTTGCCGGATGACCCGATCACGACCGAACGCGACCAGCCGCCGGTCGCCTTTGTCCCCACGCCCAGCGCGGCCTACCGCCAGCACCGCAAGGCGGCGCAACTGCTGGACCAGCCCGGCGCCCCGCGCGGCGCCGGCGAACCCGCGTCCGAGGTGCCCCTGCCCTACGCCTTCGGCGCGCGCGTGCTGATGTGGAAGCAGGACCCCTCGGTGCTCGACATGGGCACGCGCAAGGCTTTCCTGCCCGGCATCGTGCTGGCCGGTCCGCGCGACGCCCGCATCGCCAGCGGCACGCCGGGCATCGACGCGGTCGAGCCGAACGCCTTCGGCGACTTCGTCACCATGCCCGACACGCCCCAGTTCGACGCCGTCCACACCTTTGCCGTGGTGCGCCAGACGCTGACCATGTACCAGCGCTCGCTGTCGTCCAGCGGCGCCGCGATGCCCTTGCCCTGGCAATGGAACAGCAGCATCGACACCGCGCCGCTGCAAGTCTTCCCCTACGGCTTGCCGAACGTGATGAACGCCTTCTACAGCCGCACCCAGAACTGCCTGAAGTTCGGCGACTTCGTCCCGAGCGGCCAGAGCGAGCGCGTGTTCACCTGCCGCTCTTTCGACATCGTCGCCCACGAGACCGGCCACGCCGTGCTCGATGGCCTCAAGCCGCATTGGCTCGAGGCCGACAATCCGCCGCAGACGGGCGGCCTGCACGAATCCTTCGGCGACCTGAGCGCGATCTTCCTGGCCCTGTCCCAGCTCGACCAGTGCGAGGCGGTGGTGGCCCAGACCAAGGCGCGGCTGCACGACAAGACCTTCCTGGCCGACATCGCCGAGCAGTTCGGCCTGGCGCTCGGCAGCACCACCGGCCTGCGCAACGCCGACAACGACCTGACGCTGTCGCAGGCCGGCACCCAGGTGCACGCGATTTCCCAGGTGTTCACCGGCGGCGTGTACGACGTCCTGGCCGACCTGTTCGCACTCGAACGCAACCCGGCGCTGGAAGACGACGCCGCCGTGCTGCACCGGGTGGCGTCGTATTTGCGGGGGCTGGTGCTGCGCGCCCTGATTGCCGCACCCGACATCGCCGCCACCTATGCCGACGTGGTCAACGAAATGCTGCGCCTGGTGCTCGAGGACGGCAAGCCTGAGGGCTACACGGCCTCGATCCGCCAGCAATTCACGGTGCGCGAAGTGGTGGGCGCGCCCGAAGTGGCCAATGATTCGGCCAGTGATTCGGCCAACGATGCGCCTGCCGGGGAAGCCGAACCGCCCACCCCGATGCCGGACGGCGTGCCGCCGATGGATGCCGAGCTGCCCGGCCGTCCCATGGCGCCGGCCTGCCGCGTGCACGTGCGCCTGGCCCCCGGGGTCTGCGACGCGCCCGGCGCCCAGCAGGACCGGCGCGCCTGCTGCGGCACCATGAACCTGGCCGAGTATTACAACATCGAGCGCCTGCTCGACGCCGAGGCCCAGGCCCTGGCGCGCTGGTGCGCCGATCGCGGGCGCAACGGGCCGGCGGGCGAGGAACCCGTGCTGGACGAGGGCACGCCGGCATCGGCATGAAAGGCGCGCCATGAAGATCACGGCGAAACAGGAAGGCGGCTTCGCGGGCGGCGCGCGGTGTTTCGAGCTGGACACGGCCTGCCGTGCCGACGGCGAGTCGCTCGAGGCGCTGCTGGATCAGGTGGATTTCTTCGGGGCGGCGCCGATGTGCGTGGTGGGGGCGGATATTCCGCGCTGGGAGATCACCGTGGAGGACGCGGGGCGCACGCATACGGTGGTGCTGGCGGACGACGGGTCGCTGGGGGCAACGGGGTGGCCGGCGTTGCTGGCGCATTTGCAGGGAGCGTCATGATGGCATGATGGCCTGGATCGGTGGCCGTACGGTGGGCCGGGCCGCGCAAGGCACTCCGTGCCCACGCGGAATGATGATTATTGTTGGCGGGCTTTGCACCGGACACCACGATATCGGTTGGCGCGTCCAGATGATCATTCGAAACGCCGCCTCGATGCATCGTTCGCCATGCTCGCAAGGCCAACATGGCGCCAGCTTCCGCGTGGGCACGGGGCGCCCACCCTACGGTATCGCACACTGCCGCAGAGAACCACGGCTGTGGGACACGTACCCAGCCGTCGTTTCCACGGCAAACCCAAGCTTGTACAACACATTTGCTTATGTATATTGTGTCTAAACCCAATTTGTAGGAAAACTCGAATTGCCCTAAAATACAGTGCTTTGCCAGTTGGCGGCCCCTCCCTGCGCGCTGACGCTGCGTCACCCCACCATAGATAGGACTGTTATGACCCACGTTGTCACCGAATCGTGCATCCGCTGCCGGTATACCGACTGCGTCGATGTATGCCCGGTCGATTGTTTCCGGGAAGGCCCGAATTTCCTCGCGATTGATCCTGACGAGTGCATCGACTGCGCCGTGTGCGTGGCCGAGTGCCCGGTCAATGCGATCTATGCCGAAGAAGACGTGCCGGGCGACCAGCAGCAATTTATCAAGATCAACGCCGATCTCTCGCGCTTCTGGCCGTCGATCACCAAGACCAAGCCGGCCCTCCCCGACGCCGAAGAGTGGAAAGACGTCACGAACAAGCTGGACCAGCTGGCACGATAAGGACCTGAACGTCGGGCGATACCGGCCGCCACGCGGCCGCCGTCGCTCGCGCGGTTTTTCTTCATTGCCGGCAGTTTCGCGTCATCCATGGCACACTAGCGGCCATCGCGTCACCGCCCCTCTTTTACAAAATCAACAGGACCATTGCGCATGACTATCAGTGCCACCCACGATGCGGGCAGCATCGCCCCTAACAGCTCGTTCGCCGGCGCCATCGACGCCGACGCCGTCATCATCGGCGCAGGCCCGGTCGGCCTGTTCCAGGTCTTCGAACTCGGCCTGCTCGAGATCAAGGCCCACGTCATCGATTCGCTGCCGGCCGTCGGCGGCCAGTGCGTGGAACTGTACCCGGACAAGCCAATCTACGACATCCCCGCCGTGCCCGTGTGCACCGGCCAGGAACTGACCGACAACCTGCTCAAGCAGATCGAGCCGTTCGAGCCGACCTTCCACCTGGGCCAGGAAGTGACGACCGTGCAGCGCCGCGAAGACGGCCGCTTCAACGTCGAAACCTCGACCGGCACCCAGTTCATCACCAAGACCATCTTCATCGCCGCCGGCGTCGGCTCCTTCCAGGCGCGCACGATCAAGGTCGAGGGCATCGAGAAGTTCGAGAACAGCCAGCTGCACTACCGCGTCAAGGACCCGAGCATCTTCGAGGGCAAGAACCTGGTCATCTGCGGCGGCGGCGACTCCGCCCTGGACTGGGCCCTGAACTTCGTCGGCAAGGCCGAGTCGGTCGTGCTGGTGCACCGCCGCGAAGACTTCCGCGCCGCCCCGGCGTCGGTCGCCAAGATGAAGCAGCTGTGCGAAGAGTACGAGATGCAGCTGATCACCGGCCAGGTCACCGGCTTCGACGAAAAGGATGGCCAGCTGAGCGAAGTGAAGGTCACCGGCGCCGACGGCGTTACCCGCCGCGTGCCGCTGGACATGCTGATGGTCTTCTTCGGCCTGTCGCCGAAGCTGGGCCCGATCGCCGAATGGGGCCTGGACATCGAGCGCAAGCAGCTGAAGGTCATGGATACCGAGAAGTTCGAGACCAACGTGCCGGGCATCTTCGCCGTGGGTGACATCAATACCTACCCTGGCAAGAAAAAGCTGATCCTGTCGGGCTTCCACGAAGCCGCGCTGGCCGCCTTCGGCGCCGCGCCGTACATCTTCCCGGACAAGAAGATCCACATGCAGTACACGACGACCTCGCCGAAACTGCACAAGATCCTCGGCGTCGAGACGCCGGTCTTCGATTAAGAACGATCGTTCAGTTACCGAAAAGAGACAATGCCCCGGCCACCCGGGGCATTTCTTTTTATGTGTGGCGCATCACGGACGGCGCAAGAAAAACGGTGCTATAACTCCTTCCAAGCAAAGGACAAATCTGAACGAGGGTGCTGGAAATTTCCACCGGCCAATCATTTGACCCTATAATGATTTGATTAAAATTCGCGCACGGCAACCACGATCGGTGCCGCCAGAGCGACTTTGCTTCACCACAGAAGGATTACTATGCTCTACCAATTGCATGAGATGCAACGCTCCTTCCTGAACCCGCTGATGCAGTGGGCGGATGCATCCTCGAAGCTGTTCTCGAACCCGGTTTCCCCTTTCGCACATACCCCGTTCTCCCAACGTATCGCCGCCGGCTACGAGCTGATGTACCGCCTGGGCAAGGACTACGAAAAGCCGGCCTTCGGCATCGACACCACCCCGGTCATGGGCGAAGCGGTCAAGATCATCGAGCATATCGCGGTCGAGAAACCGTTCTGCCAGCTGCGCCACTTCAAGAAGGACATGCCGGACGCCGCCTTCGCCGCGCTGGCCCAGCCGACCGTGCTGGTGGTCGCCCCGCTCTCGGGCCACCACGCCACCCTGCTGCGCGACACGGTGCGTGCCCTGCTGCCCGACCACGACGTGTTCATCACCGACTGGGTCGATGCGCGCATGGTGCCGCTGGCCGCCGGTCCGTTCCACCTGGACGACTACATCTATTACGTCCAGGACTTCATCCGCACCCTCGGCCCCGACGTGCACGTGATTTCCGTCTGCCAGCCGACCGTGCCGGTGCTGGCCGCGATCTCGCTGATGGCGTCCGACAACGATCCGAAGCTGCCGAAGACCATGACCATGATGGGTGGCCCGATCGACCCGCGCAAGTCGCCGACGGCCGTCAACGACCTGGCCACCGAGAAGCCCTTCTCCTGGTTCGAGAACACCGTGATCTACTCGGTGCCCGGCAATTACCCGGGCTTCGGCCGCAAGGTCTATCCGGGCTTCCTGCAGCACGCCGGCTTCATTGCCATGAATCCGGGCCGCCATGCCCAGTCGCACCGCGAGTTCTACCAGCACCTGGTGCGCGGCGACGAGGAATCGGCGGAAAGCCATCGCCAGTTCTACGACGAATACAACGCCGTGCTCGACATGCCGGCCGAGTACTACCTCGACACCATCAAGACCGTGTTCCAGGAATTCCGCCTGCCGAAGGGCACCTGGGAAGTCGGCGGCAAGCTGGTCCGTCCGCAGGACATCAAGACGGTCGCCCTGTTCACCATCGAAGGCGAACTCGACGACATCTCCGGCGCCGGCCAGACCCAGGCCGCACACGAGCTGTGCAGCGGTATCCCGGAAGACATGAAGCTCGACTACGTGGCGCCCAAGGCTGGCCACTACGGCATCTTCTCGGGCCGCCGCTGGCGCGAGATCATTTGTCCGAAGATCGGCGAATTCATCCGGGCGCACGCCTGACCGGCAAAGGCTGGAGCCGGAAACAAGAATGCCGCGGATGTCCGCGGCATTTTCTATTACTACCAGGCCTGAACGCAGGCCCGGTACGCGGCGCCTCATGCTGCGCTGTCGCGCCTGTCCTCGCCCCTTCCAAAATCGTCGTCCGTATCGGCATGCGGTTCGCGCCGGTCGGCGCCACGGCGGTGGTCCGTGGTGGGTTCAGGCTTGGCCGCGCCGGCCGTTTCCTTCTCTTCGGGCCGGTAAACCGGCCGCGAAGTGGGGTCCGCCGCCAGCAAGGGCGCGACAATCCATTCAGTCATCTCACTCTCCTATAAACAGGCTGGGCAGGCGTCCCCCGCGTCCGCGGGCTGGCGCCTTTGCCAGCTACTCAATTGCCCAGCAAAACGCTGGCGATAATGCCGGTGGCGATCGCCGCCAGCACGTAGTCGTTGCCCACTTGCACCCAGTGGTAGCCGCGCGGCGGTGCGCTCAGGCGGTGCGAACGCCAGTTGTCGACCACGTATTGGCGATGGTGATAGCTCGGCGGCAGGCGGTTGCCGCGGTACAGGTCGTGGCGCGGGCCGGCGCCGCGGCGGGCGTGGCGGTCCGCGCGACGGTCTTCACGGCGGGCTTCCTGGTAGTCGCGGCGGTCCTCACGGCGCGCTTCACGGTAATCGCGGCGGTCGTCCCGGCGGTCTTCCCGGTATTCGCGGCGCTCGTCGCGGCGCTCGTGACGGTCGTTATGTTGGGCAAATGCCGGCGCATTGGCGGCCAGCATCAGGGCGATCATGCCCTTAGCGATGAGGTTTTTATTCATGTTGTTCCTCCTTGAAAGATGGCGCGCGTCGACGCGCAGCCGATACCTTCAGTAAGCCATGCGTTGCATATGAACTCTGTACGCTGCACCACGTACTGAGCGAAACAACAACTCCGCTCGGGCCCTGCGCGCTTTTGTCGCGCTTTTATCGCGCGTTTGTCAGATAATGACGGCTTTACGCCGCCGCTTCACCGTGACCAAGACTCTTGCCGACCAGATCGAAGACCTGCTGCCGCAGACGCAATGCACCAAGTGCGGTTACCCGGCTTGCCGGCCCTATGCGGAGGCGATCGCGAACGGCGAGGCCCCGATCAACCAGTGCCCGCCCGGCGGCCTGGAAGGCGTGCGCCGCCTGGCTTCGCTCACCGGCCACCCGGTCATTCCCATCAATCCGGCCAACGGCGTCGAGCGCCCGCGCCCGGTTGCCTTTATCGACGAAAGCCTGTGCATCGGCTGCACCCTGTGCATCCAGGCCTGCCCGGTGGACGCCATCATGGGCGCGGCCAAGCAGATGCATACCATCCTGCCGAGCCTGTGCACCGGCTGCGATTTGTGCGTGGCGCCCTGCCCGGTCGACTGCATCAGCATGGTCCCGGTGACCGAGACCACCGGCTGGGCCGCCTGGTCGCAGGAAGCGGCCGATGCGGCCCGTGCCCGCCACGACTTCCGCAGCCTGCGCCTGCGGCGCGAGCGCGAGGAAAACGATGCGCGCCTGGCCGCCAAGGCACTGGAAAAAATGAAAGCGGTGACGGCCGAAGTCACGAACACGCCGGAAGAACTGGCCGAGAAGGAACGCAAGCGCGCCATCATCGCGGCCGCGATGGAACGCGCCCGCCAGCGCGCCGCCGCGCCCGCCGAGGGCACGCCTTCCGAACCAAAGAACAACTGAGCGATGAATCCCGCCAAACGCCTCGAAATCTTTACCCGCTTTCGCGCCGCCAATCCGCGCCCGACCACCGAACTCGAATACACGACGCCGTTCGAACTCCTGATCGCCGTGCTGCTGTCGGCGCAGTCGACCGACGTCGGCGTGAACAAGGCCACGCGCCGCCTGTACCCGGTGGCGAACACGCCGCAGCAGATCCTCGACCTCGGCATCGACGAGCTGAAGAGCTATATCGCGACCATCGGCCTGTACAACACCAAGGCGAAGAACGTGATGGCGACCTGCCAGATCCTGGTCGAACAGCACGGCGGCGAAGTGCCGCGCCAGCGCGAGGCGCTGGAAGCCTTGCCGGGCGTGGGCCGCAAGACGGCCAACGTGGTGCTGAACACGGCCTTCGGCGAGCCGACCATGGCGGTCGATACCCACATCTTCCGGGTCTCGAACCGCACGAAGATTGCGCCCGGCAAGAACGTCGACGAAGTCGAGATGAAGCTGCTGAAATTCGTGCCGAAGGAGTTCTTGCAGGACGCCCACCACTGGCTGATCCTGCACGGGCGCTACACCTGCGTGGCGCGCCGGCCGAAGTGCTGGAACTGCATCATCAACGATTTGTGCGAGTTCCGCGACAAGACGCCGACGCCGGACGGCGTCATCGCGCCGGAAGCGGCGCCGGCCGTGTCGGTGTCATAGACGGCTGACGATGCCGCGGGCGGTGCGGGCGATGCCGCGCCGCCGCTGTACAGGCAATAAAAAAGCCGCGCGGCGGATGCGGCGCGGCTCGATGGAGGAGATACGGTTTAGAACGCTTCCCACTCCTCGCTGTTCGCCTTGGCGCGTGCCGCTTGCGGCGCCTTGCGGGCGGCCTGCGGCGCCCTGGCGACCGGAGCGCCCAGGCGAGCAGCGGCCACCGGGGCGCGCACCGGCGCGCGTGCCGGCTGCGCCGCCACGGCGCCTTCCTGGTCGCCATCGAGCCTGAACACGCCCACCACCTCGTTCAGCGCCACGGTCTGCTCGCGCAGCGCCTGTGCGGCGGCGGCCGCCTCTTCCACCAGCGCCGCGTTCTGCTGGGTCGTGGTATCCATCTCGGTCACGGCGATGTTGATCTGCTCGATCCCCACGCCCTGCTCGACGCTGGCGGCGCTGATCTCGGCCATGATATCCATCACCCGCTTCACGCTGGCGACGATCTCGTTCATCGTGGCGCCGGTCTCGTTGACCAGCATGCTGCCCGCTTCCACGCGCTCGACCGAGTCGCCGATCAGGGCCTTGATTTCCTTGGCCGCGGTGGCCGAACGCTGGGCCAGGTTGCGCACCTCCGAGGCGACGACGGCAAAGCCGCGCCCCTGCTCGCCCGCGCGCGCCGCTTCGACGGCGGCGTTCAGGGCCAGGATATTCGTCTGGAAGGCGATGCCGTCGATGACGCCGATGATGTCGACGATCTGCTTCGACGATTCGCTGATCGCCGCCATGGTCGTCACCGCGCGTTCGACCACATTGCCCCCCTTGGCCGCCACGTCGCAGGCGCTGATCGCCAGCTGGCTGGCCTGGCGCGCATTGTCGGCGTTCTGCTTCACGGTCGAGGTCAACTCCTCCATCGACGACGCGGTCTCTTCCAGCGCGCCGGCCTGCTGTTCGGTGCGCGAGGACAGGTCCATGTTGCCGGTCGCGATTTCGTCCGAGGCCACGCTGATGGTCTCGGTGCCGCTGCGCACCTTGCTGACGATCCGCGTGAGGCTGGCGTTCATGTCCTTCAGGGCCTGCAGCAGCTGGCCGGTTTCGTCGTTCGAGGCGACCTCGATGCGGGTGCGCAGGTCGCCGGCGGCCACGGTCTGCGCCACTTCCACGGCACGGTCGAGCGGACGCACGATCGAGCGCGAGACGAACACGCCGGCCACGATCGCCGCGCCGGAACCGAGCACCATGGCGATCAGGCTGAGCACGGTGGCGCGCTGGCTGCCCGCTTCGGCCAGCGCCGCGCTGGACCGGGTGGCGGCGACGATCTGCTTGCTGACCTGGTCCAGCAGCTCGGCCGGCGCACGGTCCTTGCCCTTGACCGCCGCGTCGCCCGCGGCCGGGTCGAAACCGGCGGCGACGAACTGCTCGTAGCCCTTGCGGAAATCCTGGCCCATCTGGGCGTGCGCACGGCCGAACTGCTCGAGCAGGTCGCGTTCCTTGCCCGGCGCCATGGCCGCGGTCAGCTTGGCCAGCTGCGCGTTGACGTCGCGCTCGCTGTCCTGGAAAGCCTGCCAGTACTTGTTGCGGTCGGCTTCCTCCTTGCCGCGCAGGAGGGTGTTCTTCCATTCCTGGATTTGGGTCTTGAAGGTCGAGAGCATGGCCTCGATTTCCTCGGCCTGGCTGTAGCTGAGGACGGCGCGACCATAGGTGGCCAGCGAGCGGTTCAGCTCGGACAGGCCGAAGAAGCCGGCACAGGCCACGACCAGCGCCACGGCGGCAAAGCACAAGGGAAGTTTGCGACTCAGTTTCATGGGATCCTGGATAACGTCAATACGGAAGTGTCCAGGCGAGTCTACGGGAACTTATATCCAGGCGGCAACTACAAAGCAGCGTGCGACGGATTTATGCATGTCGGATGTCCGCTTGTCACAACACAGTTATTTGAATACTACGAAGCGTGTTATCGAGGCTGCCACGGACGGGCAGCCTGCGCGGGGAAACTCAAGCCAGCATGGTCGTGGCGCCGGTGGCGAACGAGGCGCGGGCGATGCGTCCGTCGATCACCTCGTACACGCACAGCATCTCGACCGTGCCGCGTCCTTCCGGGAAGTTGCGGTAGACGAGTTCCAGGTCGGTGACGAAATTGCCGGCCACGCTGCGGGTGAGCAGGTGGGCACGCAGGTCCGGCTCGCCGAAGCGCTCCGCATAGCGCGGGCGGATCTGCTCGTGGCCCTCGGCCAGCAGCGCGCCATGCAGCGCGAACTGCCGGGCGTCCGGGGCGTAGGTGGCCATCAGGGCGTCGAGATCCTTGGCGTTGTAGGCATCGAGCTGGGCTTGCACCACCGCGGCGGGAGAAACGGACATGAACGAGTCCATCACAGTAAAACCAGGTTATCGCGGTGCACCAGCTCCGGCCCTTCGATGTAGCCGAGGATGGCTTCGATCTCGTGCGAGGAGTGGCGCATGATGCGGCGCACTTCGCTGCTGGTGTAGCTGGTCAGGCCGCGCGCGACCGGCGTGCCGTCTTCGCGCACGCAGGTGATCACCTGGCCGCGCCCGAACTCGCCGCGCACGGCGCTTACGCCGATCGGCAACAGCGACTTGCCCTCCTGCGTCAGCTTTTGCACGGCGCCGGCATCGAGCACCACTTCGCCGGCCGTGTGCAGGTGGTCGACCATCCACTGGCGGCGCGCGGTCAGGCGCGTGGTCGGCGCGTTCAGCTGCGAGCCGATCGCCTCGCCGCTTGCCAGGCGCGTGAGCACGTCCGGTTCGCGGCCCCAGGCGATCACGGTATGGGCGCCGGAACGGGCGGCGCGGCGCGCGGCCAGCACCTTGGTCAGCATGCCGCCGCGGCCGATGCTGCTGCCGGCGCCGCCCGCCATCGCTTCGAGCGCCGGGTCGCCGGCTTCGGCCTGGGCTATCAGGCGTGCCGATGGATCCTTGCGCGGGTCTGCGGAGAACAGGCCGCGCTGGTCGGTGAGGATCACCAGCGCATCGGCTTCGATCAGGTTCGCGACCAGGGCGCCGAGGGTGTCGTTGTCGCCGAACTTGATTTCGTCGGTGACGACCGTGTCGTTCTCGTTGATGATCGGGACCACGCCCAGGCGCAGCAGGGTCGTGAGCGTGGCGCGCGCGTTCAGGTAGCGTTCGCGGTCGGCCAGGTCGGCGTGGGTGAGCAGCACCTGTGCGGTCTTGACGCCGTGGGTGGCGAAGCTCGATTCGTAGATTTGCGCCAGGCCCATCTGGCCGACGGCGGCGCAGGCCTGCAGTTCGTGGATGTCGTGCGGGCGGCTGGCGAAGCCGAGGCGCAGCATGCCTTCGGCAATCGCGCCGGAGCTGACCAGCACGACTTCCTTGCCGAGGCCGCGCAGCGCGGCGATTTGCGTGGCCCAGCGGGCGATGGCGCCGTGGTCGAGGCCGCGGCCTTCGTCGGTGACGAGGGAAGAGCCGACCTTGACGATGATGCGGCCGGCTTGCTGGATGATGGAGGTATGCGCGGAGTTCATGGCGAATGATTTCTATGCCGCGGGCGCAAGGCCAGCAGGGCTAGCCCCGCCAGCAACTCGATCCCGCTGACGATCAACAGGGACCCATGCGGCAGGCCGATCGCGAAGGCCGCGACCAGGCGCCCGGCCGGCTGGGCCAGCAGGAACAATGCAACGAGGTCGCCGAGGATGGGCTGGTCGCCCCGCCTTGCCGCCAGCATAGCCAGCCCCGCGGTGGCGAGACGGACTCCGACATAGATGGCGTAGAACTGGCTGTAGCCGTTCACGCCAACGAGAAACAGCCCCATGGTCCTGGCAACCAGGTCGGGGTCGAGCATGGCCACGAGCGCCGCCAGCGAACTGGCGGTGGCCACCAGTTGCAGCAGCTGGCCGCGCGCCCACTCACGCGTGAACGTGAACGCGGGGCGCTTGACGGTGACGCGCTCCTCAGTCTTCAAGGATCTTGAAGCGCGGGTCGTCCGGATCGATCGAGTTGATGCCGCGTGCTTCCTCGGTCATCTGCGTCGTTTCGTCCACGCGCACGTCGAGGGCGCGCTTTTCTTCCAGGTGCAGGTAGATCGCGTTGATCAGTTCCTGGCAGCCTTCGCGGTTCAGGGCCGAGATCTCGAAGACCGGGCCTTTCCAGGACAGCTTCTTGAGGAAGTCCTTGACCTTCTTCTTGCGCTCTTCTTCCGGCACCATGTCGAGCTTGTTCAGCACGAGCCAGCGCGGCTTGTTCAGCAGGTCTTCGTCGTACTTCTCGAGTTCCTTGATCAGGGCCTTGGCTTCCTTCACCGGATCGACGGTTGCCTCGAACGGCGCCAGGTCGACGATGTGCAGCAGCAGGCCGGTACGCGCCAGGTGGCGCAGGAACTGGTGACCCAGCCCCGCGCCTTCGGCCGCGCCTTCGATCAGACCCGGGATGTCGGCGATCACGAAGCTCTTCGCGTGCGAGACGCGCACCACGCCGAGGTTCGGATGCAGGGTCGTGAACGGGTAGTCGGCGATCTTCGGCTTGGCGTTCGAGACGGCGGTAATGAAGGTCGACTTGCCGGCGTTCGGCATGCCCAGGAGGCCCACGTCGGCCAGCACCTTCAGCTCGAGGCGCAGCTGGCGGCGTTCGCCCGGCTTGCCGTCGGTCTTCTGGCGCGGTGCGCGGTTGGTCGAGGTCTTGAAGTGGATGTTGCCCCAGCCGCCCTCGCCGCCCTTGGCCAGCAGTTCGGTCTGGCCGTGCTCGGTCAGGTCGGCGATGATTTCGCCGTTGATGTTATCGATGATCAGGGTGCCGACCGGCATGCGCAGGACGACGTCGTCCGCGCCCTTGCCGTAGCAGTCCGAACCGCGGCCGGGTTCGCCGTTGCGCGCGGTGTGGACTTTCGAGTAGCGGAAATCCACCAGGGTGTTGATGTTGCGGTCAGCAACCGCCCAGATCGAGCCGCCCTTGCCGCCGTCGCCGCCGTCAGGCCCGCCGAATGGACGGAACTTTTCGCGCAGGAACGATGCGCAGCCGTTGCCGCCGTCGCCCGCGATGACTTCAATTCTTGCTTCGTCGATAAACTTCATGATGACCGCCAAAAAACTAAAAAGGCTCTACCGTGGGCAGAGCCTTTCGATGGAAGGCTTGCGCCTTACAAGGATGCGCCGCTGTGTGCGGCGCTGAGCGTCAATTACGCTGCGACTGCTTCAGCAGCAGGAGCGGCAACGACGGTCACGTACTGCTTCGAACCGACGCCTTGCTTGACGAACTTGACCGTGCCGTTCACCAGGGCGAACAGGGTGTGGTCCTTGCCGAGGCCGACGTTGACGCCCGGACGAACCTGGGTGCCACGCTGACGCACGATGATGCCGCCGGCGTTGATCGCCTGGCCGCCGTACACTTTCACGCCGAGGCGCTTGCTTTCTGAGTCGCGGCCGTTACGGGTAGTGCCGCCGCCTTTTTTGTGTGCCATTTAAGTACTCCTGGATGACTGTTTAAAATAGACCGGGCAATTAGCCGTTGATCGAAACGACTTCGATCTCGGTGAAGTTCTGGCGGTGGCCTTGACGCTTCTGGTAGTGCTTACGACGGCGCATCTTGAAGATGCGGACCTTGTCGTGGCGACCGTGGGAAACGACCTTCACCAGAACCGTCGCGCCTTCGACCAGGGGAGCACCAAATTTGATGCTTTCGCCCGCGCCAACGGCGAGGACCTGATCGATGGAGAGTTCGGAACCAATGTCTGCCGGTATCTGTTCTACTTTGAGTTTTTCGCCAGCGACAACTTTGTATTGCTTGCCACCGGTTTTTATGACCGCGTACATGATTGAAACCTCATCAAATGTTTAAAGAATTCCCGCCGGCGCCATCGCGCTGAGCTGGTCTGAAGCCGGGGAACAGAGGATTATACATAGTTCGCCGCATTGCGTCAAAAGGCGGCATCGGCCGTCAAGGCCGTGGCATCCCAGCAACGCCGTACCCCTGCCTTGGGAAAGCTGGTCATTCCCTTACAGTTGGGCAAATGGCACGGCTTATGCATGCTTGTCGTATAATCGCCGCACTCAACGACCATTACGATACGCAGGTTCGCCTTGTCCGCCGCTACCCAACACGCTCAACAGAACAACATTACCCAGACGATCGCCGACGACATGGCGGCGGTGAACACGGTGATCCGCCAGCGCCTGCATTCCGACGTTCCCCTGGTGAACCAGATTTCCGAGTACATCATCAGCGCCGGCGGCAAGCGCATCCGCCCCGTGCTGGTGCTGTTGCTGGCGAATGCGCACGGCTACAAGGGCACGGCGCACCACGAACTGGCGGCGGTGGTCGAGTTCATCCACACCGCCACCCTGCTGCACGACGACGTGGTCGACGAATCCTCGATGCGCCGCGGCCGCGAAACGGCCAACGCCCTGTTCGGCAATGCCGCCTCGGTGCTGGTGGGCGACTTCCTGTACTCGCGCTCGTTCCAGATGATGGTGAGCCTGGAAAGCATGCGCGTGATGCAAATCCTGTCCGACGCCACCAACGTGATCGCCGAAGGCGAAGTGCTGCAGCTGCTGAACATGCACAACCCGGACGTGACGCACGAGAGCTACCTCACCGTGATCCGCTCGAAGACCGCCAAGCTGTTCGAGGCCGCCGCCGAGCTCGGCGCCCTGGTTGCCGGCGCCAGCAACGAGCAGATCGCCGCGGCCGGCGAATTCGGCCGCTCGCTGGGCACCGCGTTCCAGCTGATCGACGACGTGCTGGACTACGCCGGCGACGCCGCCGAGATCGGCAAGAACGTCGGCGACGACCTGCGCGAAGGCAAGCCTACCCTGCCGCTGATCTACCTGATGGAACACGGCACGCCGCAAGAGCGCGAACTGGTCCGTACCTGCATCGAGCAGGGCGACGAGCAGCATTTCGATGCGGTGCTGGCGGCGGTCACGTCCAGCGGCGCGCTGGATTACACGCGCCGCGAAGCGGAGGCTGCGGCCCGCCGCGCGGCCGAGTCGATTGCCGGTTTGCCGGAGAGCGTGTACAAGGACAGCCTGCTCCAGCTCTGCAGTTTTGCAGTTGACAGGAACCACTAAGAAAAATTATAGTAATGCCTTCCCGAGATGCTGGTTCCCGGCGTCTCAAACCCAGTCGGGGTGTAGCTTAGCCCGGTAGAGCGCTACGTTCGGGACGTAGAGGCCGGAGGTTCGAATCCTCTCACCCCGACCAAGTTTTTCTTTAAAATCAACGGCTTACGCAGTTGTTGCTTTCCGAAAAGTACTACAGTATCCTGTGTAGTACTTTAGTTAGGTTTCCCACGTCCGTTTTCCTTTGGTTTCGGCACAGCTGGGCCTAATGTTTTCGGAATCGCGACAGTGACGGAATCAGCTCAAGATACACCTCCCCTCAAGCCCAGCAAATCAACGCGCACTGTGCCAATACCGGACAGTCTGACGTCAGTACGTGGGTATCCAGACAAGCTCAAAATCTACCGAATCGAAGCAAGCCCGTTCTGGCAAGTCAGGTGCTTTGAAAACGGCAAGACGATCAAGCTCAGCACAAAAACCACCGACAAACAGGAAGCGATCGAGTTCGCAAAGGCGACCTATAACCGGATTCTGCACGCCCAGGCGACTGGCAAGGCACTTACGCAAGGCACACGCTTCGACATCTGCGCGAACAAAATGCTCGACGCTCAGAAGTCGCGAGTGGAGCGCGGCGAACTGTCCAAGATGGCGCACGACAACGATATCTACATGCTCAACAAGCGCATCTTGCCCGAGTTTGGGCCGATGGAGCTTGCGAGTATTTCGTTCGCTACCTTGCAAGACTTCGTGGGGAAGATCGGGGCCGACCTGGCACCCTCCTCCATTCAGCGGCACTTGGGAATTGTGTACAAAGTCATGGAGTATGCGCTTCACCGCCAACTGCTCCTTGCGATGCCGAATTTCCCGACCATCAAGAAAAAAGACGAGCCGCGAGGATGGTTCCCTGACGCCCAATATAAGGCGCTCATCACTAGAGCAACCGAACTCGTCGGGACTTCCGCAAAGGTTCAGACAACAGAGGCAGGCGCTCCGCGCACGTTGAAATTTACGGCCGACCTACCGAAGATGGTTCAGTTTATGGTCAACAGCTTCATCCGACCAACAGACCTCAAAAACATGCAACACAAGCATGTGGAGATCGTGCGCTCCGAAAAGGTCTACTTGCGCCTGACGCTGCCAAAGAGCAAGAACAAGGACGCGCCAATTGTGACGATGGCCGAAGCGGTTACGGTGTATGAGCAACTGAAATCCATCTACGCGGACGAGAGCCTTGCTGAACAAGACGACTACGTCTTCATGCCCCAATATCGGAACCGGGACACCGCGTTGCGAGAACTGCAACACCAGTTTAATTACCTGTTGGAAGACCTTGGCTTCAAGACTGGCCCGCAGGGCGAAGCGCGAACGATCTACAGCTTGCGGCATACCAGCATCATGTACCGGCTGCTCGACGGCGACAAAATCGACCTCCTTACGCTCGCTCGCAATGCACGTACATCTGTGGAGATGATCGAGCGCTTCTACGCCAGCAAGTTGACCGGCGAGCAGAACATCGACATGATCCAGTCCGACCGCCGCAATCCGAAGGTGAAAGCGCACCTCCCGACACTAAATCTGGAAACGCCCGATACCACAGCACCTGCGCTGAGTATCGTTGACGGTACTTTGCAACTTGCGAAAGTACCTGCAAAGAAGACCCCAGCGGCGCCCGCCCTTCCCAAGTCGCGCGCTACGACACGCAAAACTGCGTAGATGCAACGGGAGGTGGATGGCTAACGAACACCGACCGAAGCACAAGGGTGCGCCAACTTGCTGGGCTGAGGCATGTCGGGGCAACCGACACTTAGGTTTTCTACAAATTTTATATCCCGCGATTTGGCGACGCCCGCCCCGTAGCAAGCCCTAGGCTCATATCAGCGTCAAACGTCGCGTGGCGGCTCATCTACGACGCCCAAGCCCCCCAGCAGGACCACACGCCCAACAATTTTTTACTTCAAATGCGAAAGCACGTACCATGACTTCCCCAGCGAACGGTGCAGCCACTTCCAGATAAACACTTCGGCTCCGACGCGCCTTGCCTTCTTAACAACCCCCATTGAGTACGAAGCATTCCCGGCACTCCACGCTGCCCCGTACGATGCGCATTCCGTCAGAAAGAAAAATGACTAGAACTAAAATGAGCCTTCCTATCGGCGGTTTTAACCTCGAATACACCTCGGTTGAGGAAGCATACGTCCAAACGATAGAACGCCTATGTACGCTGTACTGCCTATTACAGCCAGAAAAGACAGCAACCGATTTTCACGAGCTGATACTCAAGCCAATAGCGAATTCTACAGACATCAATCCCGCAAACATTCTGATAGAACTGTATTCTGATCATTCCAAGTACACATATCCGGTTTTCATGAATTGGATTGCTGCGTCTTGTGCGCACTGCGTCCACGCACACGTTTCCGATGAGGCAGGCCAGGATGCGAAGGCATGGAGCCACACAGTAAAAGCTCATTATTACCTCGGACTAACGGAAGGAACGATGGTCTTAGAGCCTGCATTGGAACATATTATTTCGGCGCGGAGCACGTCGGGAGCGAAGAAACGGGATGAAAAATATGAACCGATACGAGAGTTCGCGCGAGAGCTTGCGGCGAAAAAACCCTACGCTAGCAAGAGACAAGCAGCACTGGGAATTAAGAGTGAAATTCTGGAAAAAGCGAGGGAAACTGGCTTAGCACTGTCTGAAATGCAGGCTGAAAGAACTATTAGTGGCTGGCTCGAAGGTATGACGTTTGGTAGCAAACGCCAACTTTGACAAGTAGACGCGAACGTTATCCAGCACGCGGGCTAGGCTGCATATTCTCCAACAGATAAAGTACGTTTCATTCAATTTTTCGGAGATTTTATGCAAAACCAACCAGCGAACTTTAGCCAGTCAAATGTGATTAAATTTAGTGAAATCGGTCAGACAATGTCGGCGCTCCCGATCGAAGGCGCAAATATTAATTACAGGTATCCGATTATTTCTAGTGCAATCAAAAATGGCAATGGCACCGGCCATTCCACTGAAGCAGCCCCGGCTCAGAAAAGCAAGAAAAAAAGGGAAAGAGCATCAGATGATGCAAAGGCTGTAGCCACGACCATGATCCGTCCGGAATTCGATAAAAATAAAACGTTGCCTGAATTTAGAAAAGAATTGATCGCGATCTATGCATTAAGCGCCAATCTTAACAATGATGTCGCCAAGTATCACGGAAAAATCCAAGAAGCAGCGGTTAAAGGTCTCGCAAGAATTCTTGGGGTGCGCCGCGCATACTTTGATGACGCCACGCCCGAAGCCAATCGCATTCTTTTTGACGAGTTGTATCAAACCTGTCGTAGTAATGGAGCAAAAGGACGCACAAGCAAAACGACAGAATTTCACCTTCTATCCCGTTTGCTGCGCGGTTCTGATCGCAAGCAAGCGTCCGCAGACGCAAAAGTCCTCATTTACGCACATAATGAGGGTGTGATTGAGAAAGAGTTCGGCGAATGGGTGAAAAAACACCGTGGACTTGACAATATTCGAAATGAAATCAAAGCTCAAGAAAAGTCCATAAAGAACAACAATCAGGTAAACAATAAACAAAAAATCTGTGCTCGTTTGAAACAAGCAACACAAGCCGCCATTGAAGCGCGGTCGTGGTCATCCACAATTATGACAATAGATATCGAAGACTTCCCGGAATCCACGAAGGCTCTGCTTTCCGAAACCAAATGGCAGCCCATGCTTGCAGTTTTGAGGGACGGCGAATGTCACTTCTTCACACTTTCCGATAAAAATGCAGCACCAACCGCAGGCGATGCTGAACCCAAGACGGACGGAAACGATGAGACCAGCGGAGGTTGAGCGTGGTTGATATAGAGATTGTCGGTTGCTCCGACAATTGCTTGGCCGTCCAATTAGAATTACACCTGAGCGGCCTTGCACAAGAACGTTTCGCGTTAAAATATTGATTCCATATATTAACTAGATGCAGTGCGACCTAATGCCAGTGTCGGTCAACCGACACTGGCATTTTTCGTATAAGACGTTTTGGCGCGGTCTTACCTCAGCACATATCATGCTCTGATGTTTTAAGTTAAAGCGCTTGGCGGCTCTTCCAAGTATGCAACAGCACAGGATGCTCTACGCTTGCGCCTCCGCCGCCCAAAACTAATGCTCCGAAACACGAATAAATAACATACCACGGACTTAATTTGGCGAAATTATGAAATTTATTAGAGAATACAGAACAACACTTCAGGGCGAATACGTTTACGATTTCGAAGTTACTGGAATTTGCACCGATAGCGACCCACTTGCATTTAGTCTAATTAAGACTGCCGATGGATATTTGCCTATTGACGAAACAAGTTTCTACGATTTATGGAATTACGCAGATAATTGCGAAATGGAAATTGAGGTTACGACGAAATTCCAATACCTGAGAATGACGCGTTTAAAGAAAGGTGTTTTCGTTTTCGTAATTTCAGGAGTTGCGGCGGCCGACGCCGCCACACTTGTACTGAGGTTTAGTGAATATATTAGCCGCGACTACTGCTCGTAGTTAATTGGAAATTCTGAATGTCATACGAGAAACATCTATGCACTTCTGCGCGCTAGCAAGTAATTCTTCACGATGGTACGTTCAACATGCGAGCGATGAATGCGCAGTGTCGGTTCAACCGACACTTGCACTCAAACCATATCTACAGCAGCACGTTGCATTTCATCATTTACATCTATGTACACCTGGGTTGTCGAAATGTTCCGGTGTCCCGCCAATGCCATCAGTACGCGCACCCCAACGCCCTTATTAGCCAGATTGGTAATGAACGTGCGCCGTCCTGAATGGCTGCTCGCTCCGTCAATATTTGCCTGTTTGTACAACCAGTGAAAATGTTGGCACATTGTATTGGCCGTAAATCCTGACCGCTTCTGGGTGTAAAAGAGCGGCTTTTCAGGTGCAGGGTTCTTCAGCGTGGCGATATACGCGGCCAGCTCCTTGCGGAGGCGCTCACCTATGAACACAGTGCGAGCATGGCGACCTTTTGTTTGCTCAGGCAACAATCGAATTTCCGACTTGATCGCGCCATCACTCCCGAGCACGTCGCCGATGAGCAGCGCTGCGACTTCCCCTACCCGCAATCCCGCCCAATGGGTAATTAACAACATCGCCCGATTGCGTGCAGCATGCTTGCCGATTGCGATATGCGCCAGCACACGCTTCAACTCTTTTTCCGATAAGGTTTTTGCTTTCGCCATTGCCAACTCCTGAAATATAAGAAAACCACGCGGCCAAGGATGCATTCTTTGTTTTCAGAAATCAACGCAAGACTGATATGGGAAAGAACCTAGAAGATTCATGAACTTAGCTGGGAACCAAAGATAATTGCTATTTCCTTTGGTTTCTGGAATCTGGAATTCGGCAGCGGAGATGCAACACCAGATCGCAGCAGCTAACACATGGCAATACGGTCATCAAGCAAAAATTACACACTGCGCGCGCTGATTGCTGCGTCAGCAATTCCACCCCAACTTCGATTGGAAAAATTTCTTCTGAGCTTGTGAAGTCAAGGACACTTGCCTTCTGACGAAGTCAGAAGTAGTTCTGATGGTTTCTGGGTTTGGTTTTCACGCAGACGTAAGTCAGGTAAGAAAGATGTGTTTCTTATTGTATTTCATACAGAAGAATAGGCAGAATACAATAAGAAACACACATTCGCGGATAATTCGGCCTTAAACCGCTCCATAAACACACGTAGACTAAATATCTTTATAGAACAAGCATGCGCAACCTTTCTTGTTCACCCATTGGTTAAGTTACGCCGTGAAGAGTTGTCTTCATGGCTTGAGTAGACGAAGCGGATTAAGTGGTTGCGCACTTAATCCGCTTTTGTCGTTTGGAATCACGAAAAATGAAAATTCGATCATTACCCCTGAAGAAACAGATTACCTTCTTTGAGGTGCAGTACTTCGTCAATGAAGGCAAACAGGGAAAGGCAAAGAACGTTCTTGCAGTTACATATTCAACCCATCCGAACCGCCTCAGAGCAAAAAATGATAAGTCCGTCCAACATCGAGAGTATTTTGATTTAACGTGCGGCAGAGAGATCAATCGAAAAACTAAGAAATACTTCGGCACTGAAATGTCCGATGAAATTAAACAGAGCATTAAATCCCTGAAGACGGAACATGACATTACGACGATGTTCGGAATTCGTCAGGTGCGCTATAAATTGCCGCACAAGACAATTGCAGGGAAATGGTTCCATAAGCGACAACTGGACATTAACAATCTGGTCTTTGTACACATCGCCGAAGATAAATTTACTGCAAAATTCTCGTGGGAGGGTGAAGAAATAGCCGTTGACGTAAAGCCGCACCGAGGTGCGCTTTCAAACGGGCAGTCAGTCGGCGTCGGGTATTACACAACCGCCAGCACTGACGCAGAATTAGCGGAGCGCATGCTTGAGTTGAAGAGCGCGGCGACTGCCAATTCTTTCGAAAGCGATACGAAGCACACGACGGCTGACGAAGCACCTAATGAGCATGATGATGCAGCAGTATGCGTTACAACCGATATTCCAGAACAAGTGCCCGACAGCAAGACGAAATACCTTCCGCCTAATGATTCGGTTCGGCCCGCCTCTATCACCCAAGGGAGAATCGGCCATCGGAAAAAGTATGTCCAGCGAACGGACGATGATGTGTTTCAGGAGATGTGTAGAAACAGCGTTTATGGGGATACGACAGAACCAACGATAAGCCTTGGACTGAGCTTCCAATTTCCATCAGACAGAGTATCGACAGGTGCAAGCGCGTCGTAAGTTATGTAGGTCGAGAGTGAAAAATATATTTCAGAAATTAGTTGATCGCGTGACAACTAGACTGCATCATTGGTTTATTAACTAACTGATGAGGAAGAAATGAACGCTCTGAATTCGCTGAAACTCGTTGCTGCAAAACGTCCATCCGATATCCCTCCTGTTGTTAAACGTCGTAATCGTCTGATTGCGAAAATCTGGGAGCAAACGGAACTGGCGAAATGGACGCTGGAAGGTAAAGCGTATGCGCCTCTGCATACCCGCAAAGTAAAAGACCGCGAGACCGGCGAAGCTCGCCACGTGGAGACTCCTAAGCGGGTTAAAGCATGGTGGTTCACGGCAGACAATGGCAAAGTCTGCCTGACCGTTAAATACGGTGCCAAGGTACTGGAACTCGCGAAAGGC
>Ga0308166_1001485_pt1 | contig 24695 bp, 20 predicted proteins | sample PhyCR2_2_FD_202137 | JGI IMG/M metagenome (GOLD analysis project Ga0308166, IMG submission 202137) | Phyllosphere microbial communities from UC Gill Tract Community Farm, Albany, California, United States - DLSLCC.R2 | ecosystem: Host-associated > Plants > Phyllosphere > Unclassified | place... | reverse complement strand
GATGCCGCCAAGGCGCGCACGGAACTGGGCTGGGAGCCGAAGACCACGCTGGAAGAGCTGTGCCAGATGATGGTCGAGGCCGACCTGCGCCGCAACACCGCCGGCTTCTCGTTCTGACATGAGCGCCGTGCTGCCAGCGTTGACGTTACTGTCCGGCGCGCGCGAAGGCGCGGGCAAGCGCGCCCTCGTGACCGGCATCGCCGGCTTCACGGGCCGCTACGTGGCGGCGGAGCTGGCGCTGGCCGGCTATGAAGTCTTCGGCACCACCACGCCGGGCAGCGCGGCGGCGCCAAACGTCATCGGCGTGGATCTGCTGGACCGCGACGGTCTTGCCGCCGCCGTGCGGCAGGTGATGCCGGACGTTGTCGTGCACCTGGCAGCGATCGCATTTGTCGCCCATTCGAACGTCGAGCAGATCTACCGCGTCAACGTGGTCGGCACGCGCAACCTGCTGGAAGCGCTGGCGGCGGCGCCGAAAAAGCCGGCCGCCGTGCTGGTCGCGTCGAGCGCGAACATTTACGGCAATACCGACGTTCCCGTCATCCACGAGGACGTGCCCGCCGCTCCCGCCAACGACTACGCCGTCAGCAAGCTGGCGATGGAATACATGGCGCGGCTGTGGATGGACAAGCTGCCCATCGTGCTGGCCCGCCCGTTCAACTACACGGGCGTGGGGCAGGCCGACAACTTCCTGCTGCCGAAGATCGTCTCGCACTTCCGCCGCAAGGAAGCGCGCATCGAGCTGGGCAACCTGCACGTCTGGCGCGATTTTTCCGATGTGCGCCTGGTCGCCGCCGCCTACCGCCACCTGCTGGCGGCCGCGCCGGCCGGCGATGCCGCGCAGCGCATCTTCAACGTCAGCTCCGGCAAGGCGTATTCGCTGGGCGAGGTGCTGGACATGATGGCCGATATCGCCGGCTACCGCATCGACGTGCACGTCAACCCGGCGTTCGTGCGCGCCAACGAAGTCGAGCGCCTGACGGGCGACAACCGCCGCCTGCAGGCTGTCGTCGGCACCATCGAACCGCCGCCGCTGGCCACTACGCTGCGCTGGATGTACGAGGCGTGATGTCGGGCCCGGGGCTCCTGCGCATCGGCCTTTCCACGACGACGACTGAACCCGGCCTGACCGGCGGCCGCCTCGATGGCATCGGCGTGTACAGCAACGCACTGCTGCGCGAGCTGCCGCACGCCGGCTGCGCCGTCTCGCCGTATTCGTTCGGCCCGGCGGCGCGGCTTGCCGTCGGCCAGCCGATGCCGCGTTCACTGGCGCTGGCCACGGTCATGGACTTCCTGCCGGGCACGCGCCAGCGCATGGACGTCGATCTCTATCACGCCACCGATTACCGCATCGTGCGCATGGCCTGCCCCGTCGTCGCCACCTTGCACGACGCGCTGCCCATCGCCCATCCCGAGTGGTGCAACCCGCGCCTGCGCGGCCTGAAGAACTGGGCGCAGGCGAACGCCGCACGCAAGGCCGACCACGTGATCGCCGTCAGCGAGTTCGCCATCGCGGAGCTGGTGCAGTGCTTCGGCGTGGACGAGCGCCGCATCAGCGTCGTGCCCAACGGTGTCGACGAGGCCTGGCTGGAACCGGCACCGGCAGCCCAGGTGGCCGGCACACTGCGGTCCCTCGGCCTGCGGGAAGGCTACTTCCTGACCGTCGGCACGATCCAGCCGCGCAAGAATTTTGCCCGGCTGCTGGAAGCCTATCTTGGCCTGCCGGCGAACATACGCGCCCAGCGCCAGCTCGTCATCGTCGGTGCGCCCGGTGCGCGCAGCGAGGAAGTCGTCAACCGGATCCGCGCCGCGCAGCAGCGGGGCGAGAACGTCGTCTGGCTGAACCACCTGACCAGCTTCGACCAGCTGCGCCACGTGTATGCCGGCGCCGGCGTGTTCGTCTTCCCGTCGCTGTACGAAGGCTTCGGCATTCCCGTCGTCGAAGCGTTCGGTGCCGGCGTGCCGGTGATCGCGTCGAACGCCACGTCGCTGCCGGAAGTGACGGCCGGGGCGGCGATCGATGTCGATCCGCTGTCGGTGTCGGCCATCGGCAGCGCGATGCTGGAACTGGCGCGCGACGAAGCGCTGCGGCGCCGCTGCGTGGCCGCCGGCACGGTGCGGGCACTGCAACTGACCTGGCGCGAAACGGCCCGCAAGACGGCGGCCGTATACCGCGCGCTCCTCAAGTAATCGAAAGCCATGCGCGTCCTCCATTTCTACAAGACTTATTTCCCCGAATCGTGGGGCGGCGTCGAGCAGGTGATCCGCCAGCTGTGCGTCGGCACGAGCCGGCTGGGCGTGACGAACGAGGTACTGACGCTCACGCGCGGCGGCGCCGCCGACAGCTTCGACATCGACGGCCACCGCGTGCACCGCGTGCCGCAGGCGTTCGAGATCGCATCGAACTCGGTCTCGCTCGGCGTCATCGGCAAACTGGCCGAACTGGCGCGCGAGGCGGACGTGATCCACTATCACTTCCCGTGGCCGTTCATGGACCTGGCGCATTTCATGGCGCGCGTGAAGAAGCCCAGCGTCGTCACGTACCACTCCGACATCGTGCGGCAGAAGGCGCTGCTGAAGTTCTATGCGCCGCTGAAGCGCCGTTTCCTGTCGGACGTCGACGCGATCGTCGCCACGTCGCCGAATTATTTCGCGTCGTCCGAAGTGCTGAAGCGCTACAACGGCAAGGTGCAGACGATTCCGTTCGGCCTCGACAAGGCCACCTATCCGCAGCCGAAGCCGGAACTGCTGGAGAAATGGCGCGCCCGCGCGGGCGAGCGCTTCTTCCTGTTCGTCGGCGTGCTGCGCTACTACAAGGGGCTGCACATCCTGCTGGACGCGATGGCGCGGCTCGACTATCCCGTCGTGATCGTCGGCGCCGGCCCGATCGAGCAGGAGCTGAAGGCACACGCGGCGCGTCTCGGCCTGACCCACGTGCAGTTCGTCGGGCGCGTCGACGAAGACGACAAGGTGGCGCTGCTGACGCTGTGCTACGCGATGGCGTTCCCGTCGCACCTGCGCTCGGAAGCGTTCGGCATTTCGCTGCTCGAAGGCGCGATGTACGGCAAGCCGATGATCTCCAGCGAGATCGGCACGGGCACGACATACATCAACAGCCACGGTGAGACGGGCCTGGTGGTGCCGCCCAGCGATCCCGACGCGTTTGGCGCGGCCATGCGCCAGCTGTGGGAAAACCCGGCACTGGCCGCGGACATGGGCCGCCGCGCCGAAGAGCGTTACTGGAACTTATTCACGGCGGACAAGATGGCGCGCGACTATCTGGCGCTGTATCAGAAGCTCGTCGATCGAAAAGTTCAAGGCTGACTGCGTAAAGTTTGCGCCAGATCAAACTTCAGGGATGAAGTACCGGTAGGATGGCATTGGCTCCCCACCGTGTCACGGTCTGCAAACCCGGACTGCAGCGCAACGACGTGGCGCGGTGGGGGCTACCGAATACTTTCAACGTCGGGGACAGGCACCTTTCTGCGGGTCTCCGACCCGCAGAAAGGTGCCTGTCCCTAGCATTCATTGGCGTTACTTCTCCGCCCACTTTTCCTTGATGACGCAAATCGCCGGCAGCTGCTGCAGGAACAGGTCGACCAGCTCCGGGTCGAAGTGCTGGCCACGCTGCTGCTTCAGGTAGCCGACCGCCTCCTCGACGGGCCACGCGGCCTTGTACGGCCGCGCCGACGTCAGCGCGTCGAACACGTCGGCAATCGCGACGATGCGGCCTTCCAGCGGAATCTCCGTTCCCGCCAGTCCCAGCGGATAGCCGCTGCCGTTCCATTTTTCGTGGTGCGTCAGCGCGATATTGCGTGCCAGCGCCAGCATGCCGTGCGTGTGCTCGCCGATGATGTCGCCGCCGATCGTGGCATGCGACTGCATGATCGCCCATTCATCCTTGTCCAGCGCCGCCGGCTTTTGCAGGATGCGGTCGGGGATGCCGATCTTGCCCACGTCGTGCATCGGTGCCGCGTGCAGCAGGTCGTCCGCCTGCGCCTCGTCCATGCCGGCCGCCACGCCCAGCAGGCGCGCGTAGTGGCTCATGCGGATCACGTGCATGCCCGTTTCATTGTCCTTGTACTCGGCGGCCAGGCCAAGCCGCTGCACGATCTGCAGGCGCGTTTCCTTCAGCTCGTCCATCCGCACCAGCGACAGGTGAGTGCGTACGCGGGCGCGCACGATGGGTGCGCTGACGGGCTTCGTGATGTAGTCGACGGCGCCGGCATCGAAGCCCAGCACTTCGTCCTCCGGGTCGGACAGGGCGGTCACGAAGATGACGGGAATGCCCGCCGTGGCGGGATCGGCCTTCAGCTGGCGGCACGCCTCGTGGCCGCTCATCCCCGGCATCATCACGTCGAGCAGGATCAGCGCCGGCCGTTCGCGCCGGGCCAGCTCCAGCGCACGGGCGCCGTCCTTGGCGAACAGCAGCCGGTAATGGTCCTGCAGGATCTGCCGCAGCAGCTGCAGGTTCGATGCCTCGTCGTCCACGGCCAGGATCAGCGGCGGCTGCGGTGCGGTGTGGTGGGGTGTGATCTGGTCGGTCATGACTTAAATGGATTCCGTACTGGTGTTGAAGACCGTGCCGAGGATGACGTTCAGTCGCGTCTCGGCCAGCGTGAAGTCGAAGTCGCCCAGCGCCATGTGCAGCGGCGCCATCGCGGCGGGCGGGACGTGCCCTTGCAGCGCCAGCGACAGCCGCGCCAGCGCGTCGTCGTCGAGCGCGCCCCGTGCCAGCGACCGTTGCAGCGCGGCGGCGGCACTGCGCACTGCCGCGCCATCGAAGCCGGACGCCGGCGCGCCTGCCGGCACCGGCGCCGGTAATTCAGGGTAGTCCCCGGCGGCTTCCAGCGCCAGCTCAAGCTGCGGGCGAAGCCGTTCCAGGGCCGGCGTCAGATCCGGGCCTGCCTCGGCCGCTCCCTGTTCGATCTCGGCCAGCAAGGCGGCCAGTTGCTCGAAGCCCAGGTTGGCGGCAACGCCGCGTACGCGGTGGGCCTGCATCTGCAATGCCGCATAGTCCTGCTGCGCGGCCAGCGCGGTCAGCACGCCGGCGCAGCCGCCATGGTCGTGCCGGAAACGCGTCAACGCCTGCTGCAAGGCGCTGTCGCTGCCGCCCCAGCGCAGCACGGCGGTCTTGCGGTTCAGGACCTGCGGCCCGGCCGCCTTCAGCGCCGTGACGGCACCGACCGTCTCCAGGCCCAGCACGCGGGCGATCTCGTGCGACAAGGCATACCAGTCGACGGGCTTCGATGCAAAGCCGTCCATGCCGACCTCCGTGCTGGCCTTGCGGTGCGCTTCCAGCACGCTGGCCGTCATCGCCACGACGGGCACGCGCGGGCGGCCATTGCACTGGGCCTCGGCGCGGATGATGCGCGTGGCGGCCAGGCCGTCCACGTGCGGCATCTGCACGTCCATCAGGATCACGTCGAAGTCGTGCCGCGCCGCCAGCTCGGCGGCGTGGGCGCCGTCGTGCGCCAGCGTCACCGTATGGCCGCGCTTCGTCATCAGCAGCGACAGCAGTTCCAGGTTCTGCGCCACGTCGTCGGCGGCCAGCACGCGCAGCGGCGGCAGTTCGAAGGCGATGCGCTGGCGCTGGCGCGGCTGGTGCACGCGCTCCGGTTCCAGCGCAGGGCACAATGGCAGCACCACATGGAACGTCGTCCCCTGGCCCGGCGTGCTCTCGGCCCGGATCTTCCCTTTCATCAGTTCCACCAGCTGCTTGCTGATCGTCGTGCCCAGGCCCGTGCCGCCGAAGCGGCGCGTCATCGAGGCGTCGGCCTGCGTGAACGGTTCAAAGATGGCGGCCAGGCGGTCCGGCGCGATGCCGATGCCCGTGTCGGCAACGGCGATGCGCAGCTCGTCGTCCTGCGCGGCCACGCTGACGGTGACGCTGCCTTCGGCCGTGAACTTGATGGCGTTGTCGAGCAGGTTGGTCAGCACCTGGCGCATGCGCAGCTCGTCGCCGTGCATCCACGGCGACAGGTCCGGCGCGAACGCCACGTTCAAGGTCAGCCCCTTGCTGCGCGCGGTCGTGTTGTAGGTGGACGATAGCTCGTCGATCAGCGCCAGCAGGTTGTAGTCGTCCAGCTCCAGCTCCACGGCGCCTTTTTCCAGCTTGGCGGTGTCGAGGATTTCGTTCAGGAGGCGCAGCAGCGCGCGGCCCGCGTTGCGCACCGTGTCCAGGTGGCCGCGCTGCTTCGGCTGCAGTTCGCCATCGAGCAGCACGTCCGTGAAGCCCAGGATGGCGTTCATCGGCGTCCGGATTTCATGGCTCATGTTGGCGACGAACGACGCGCGCGCGGCGGCGGCCTGCTCGGCCTTTTCCTTGGCCAGGCGCAGGTCTTCCTCCATCTGGCGCCGCTCCGTCATGTCGAGGATGACGCCGTCCACCCAGTGTGGCCGGCCGTCGTCGCCCGTGACCACGGCGCCGTGTTCCCATACCCAGCGCCAGCCGCCGTCCGCATGCCGCAGCCGGTATTCGACGGTGTAGGGCGTACCCGCCGCCACCGCCTCGTTGCAGACGGCCAGTACGCGCGGCAGGTCGCTCGGGGCGATCAGCTCGATCAGCGTGCGGCCGCGCGCCGGGCCGACGAAATCGGCGGCCGGGTAGCCCGTCACCATCTCGACGCCGTCGCTGAGGAACTCGATCGTGAAGTCGGCATCCGCATGGCAGCGGAACGAGATACCGGGGATGTTGCCGATCAGGGAGCGGAACTGGCGTTCGCTGTCGCGCAGCGCCTGCATGATGGCGCGCCGCTCGCTGATGTCGGTAATGAACAGCACGAACAGGTCGGTGTCCGTCAGGCGCGCATGGCCTACCGCGCGGCGGATCGGCACCTGGCTGCCATCCTTGCGCAGGCCCAGCACCTCGCTGCCGGAACGGGTCAGCTCGTCGTCGCCCGTTTTCAGGAAGTACAGGAAGCCGCTCTGTTCGGAGCTGCCCGTGTCGGCCATCAGCGTGCTGACGTGCCGGCCCACGATATCGGCGCGCGACCAGCCGAAAATGCGCTCGGCCGACAGGTTGAACTCGTGGATGATGCCCTGGCGGTCGACGGTGACGACGCCGTCCACGGTCGTCGTCAGCAGCGCGCGCATCCAGCTTTCGCTGCGATGCAGCTGGCGGTACATCTCGCGATAGCGCAGCAGGCCATTCGCGCCCATGACGACGAGCGTGAACAGCACGGTAATCGCGGACACCGCCAGCGCGACGAAATCGGTATTGCCGGGCGTGGCCCCCGGCGGCGGGGTGCCGACGAAGCGGGCCGCGGCCATGCCCGTATAGTGCATGCCGGCGATGGCGCAGCCCATGACGATGGCGCTGATGGCCAGCCGCTGGCGGTGCCCGAACGTGCGGCGCAGGCCGCGCAGGCCGAAGCGGATCCCCAGCGCGACGGTCGCCAGCACGACGGCAACCACGATCGACAGCGCGAACATCCACGGGTCGTAGCGCAATGCCAGGCCGGTGCGCATGGCGGCCATGCCGCTGTAGTGCATCGCCCCGATGCCGGCGCCGACCAGCACACCGCCCGTCAGCAGCGCGCCGCGGGTCAGCGTCGGGCGGCGCAGGATCGTCAGCGCCACCGTGGCGGCGCCCAGCCCCGGCAGCAGCGACAGCAGCGTGATGCTGGGATCGTACGTCGTATGCGTGCACAGATCGAACGCCAGCATGCCGATGAAGTGCATGGCCCAGATGCCCGAGCCCAGTGCCAGCGAACCGGCCAGCAGCGCACCGGTGCGCAGCACGGCATTGCTCGAGCCGCGCGAATGGCCGGCCATCTGCAGCCCCATCAGCGAGGCAAAGATCGCCACCAGCACGGACAGCACGACCAGCTTGGGGTCGTACAGGCCGAACTGAAGCAACGACGGGTCCGCCGGAGGCGTAAACAGGTCTGTCAGCACGTTCGATGGGAAAGTAGGGGGAAGGCTCCACCCTACCATATTTTCCCCATAGAAATTAATGACTTACGGAAATTACGTAGGGGATGTGCGGGTCACTTGCGGGCGCTCCTACTGTCGCGTTGTGCAGTCGCGACAGAGCTTGTCTTCAAGGTATTTCGAAACCCGGGACAGACCCCTGTTTTGAAGAAAAATTTCCTCAAAACAGGGGTCTGTCCCGGGTTTTTAATTCTTGCCTAACAGGTGGTTAGGTTGTACGATGACATACAACCAAGTGGCTCTGCGCCACGGCTGATCTCGCCGGAGACCGAGAGATGAGATCGACGATAACCAACATAAGTGATCCTATGAAGCTGAACGAGCCTGTAAGCCAGCACCCTGCTGGCCAGCGCGGTGCCACTGCTGTGGGCAAATACCGCTGGACGATCTGTGCGCTGCTGTTCTTCGCCACCACCGTCAACTACCTGGACCGACAGGTTCTGAGCCTGCTGGCGCCGCAGCTGTCGAAGGAATTCAACTGGTCGAATACGGATTACGCCAATATCACGGCCGCGTTCCAGTTCGTCTACGCGCTGTCGATGGTGTTTGCCGGTCCGATCGTCGACCGCATCGGCACCAAGCGCGCCTACCTGTGGGCGATCGCCATCTGGTCCGGCGGCGCCGTGATGCACGCGTACTCGGTGCCGATGGGGCAGGCGGTGGGTGCGGCGCTGGGCGCGCTGGGCATGGTGGCGGCGCCGGCGTCGATCATCGGCTTCATGCTGTCGCGCGCCGTGCTGGCCGTGGGCGAGGCCGGCAACTTCCCCGCCGCCATCAAGGCGACGGCCGAATACTTCCCGAAACGCGAGCGCTCGTTCGCGACCGGCATCTTCAACTCGGGCGCCAATATCGGCGCCATCCTGGCCCCGCTGACGGTGCCGTGGATCGCCATCCACTGGGGCTGGCAGGCCGCGTTCATCGCCATCGGCGCCATCGGTTTCGTCTGGATGCTGGCGTGGCACATGCTGTTCGACACGCCGGAAAAGCAGCAGCGCCTGTCGAAAGAAGAACTGGCATACATCCGCAGCGACATCGCCGCGACGTCCACCTCGACGGCACCGGCCGGCGCCAAGGTATCCTGGTTCCGCCTGCTGGGCTACCGCCAGACCTGGGCTTTCGCGTTCGGTAAATTCATGACGGACGGCGTCTGGTGGTTCTTCCTGTTCTGGCTCCCCAAGTACCTGGCCTCGACGTACGGCATGGGCCCGGGCGACATCGTCATTCCGCTGGCGGTGCTGTACAGCCTGACGATGATCGGCAGTATCGGCGGCGGCTACTTCCCTGCCTACTTCATGGACAAGGGCGAGACGCCGTACGACGGCCGCATGAAGGCGATGCTGGTGATCGCCTGCTTCCCGCTCGTCGTGCTGCTGGCGCAGCCGTACGGTTACATCAGCTACTGGGTGCCCGTGCTGCTGATCGGTATCGGCGCGTCGGCCCACCAGGCGTGGTCCGCCAACCTGTTCACCACCGTCTCCGACATGTTCCCGCAAAAGAGCGTGGCGTCGATCATCGGCATCGGCGGCATGGCCGGCGGCCTGGGTGGCGTGGCGGTGTCGAAAGTGGGCGGCTGGCTGTTCGACTACTACGGCGCGATGGGACAGCTCAGCACCGGCTACATGATCATGTTTGCCTTCTGCGCGCTGGCGTATCTGCTGGCGTGGGGCGTCATGAAAGCGCTGGTGCCGCGCTACAAAGAAATCACCGACCTGTGATGCGGACCCTGCTCGCTGTGACCCTGCTGGTGACGGCGGGGCAGGCCGGCAGCACCGGTATCGCGGTACAGCCCTACGGCAGCACTACCGCCGGCGTCCCCGTCGAGAAGGTCACGCTGACCAATGACCGCGGCATGACGCTGGGGTTCATCGACTACGGCGCGACGCTGACCTCGGCCACCGTGGCCGATCGCAACGGGCAGCGCCGCAACGTCGTCCTCGACCTGCCCGATCTGGCGGCCTACCAGCGCAGCACGCGCAAATGGGGCGCCATCATCGGCCGTTACGCCGGCCGTATCGGCGGCGCCCGTTACACGCTCGACGGCAAGACGGTGCCGCTGCAGCCCAACGCGCGCGGCCTGACGATCCACGGCGGCCCGCCCGGCTACGAGCACCGTGTCTGGCAGCGCCGCGATTTCGCCGACCGCACGTCGCTCGGTGCCGTCTACACGCTGGTCAGTCCGGACGGCGACCAGGCCTTTCCCGGCACGCTGACGATCCGCGTGACCTATTGCCTGCTGCGCGCCAGCGACGAGTTCCGCATCGAATACGCAGCCGTCACCGACGCGCCCACCGTCCTGAATCTGACGAATCACGCCTACTTCAACCTGGCGGGCGCAGGCAGCCGCGGCATCGACACGCACCGCTTCCGCATCGATGCCGACCGCTATGCCGTCACCGACGCCAATCGCGTGCCCACGGGCGAGCTGGCAAGTGTCGCCGGCACGCTGCTCGATTTCCGCCAGCCGGCCAGCGCCGCCGCGCGCATGAAGACGCCGTCGCCGCTGCTGGGCGATCCGCCCGGTTTCGACCACAGCGTGGTGTTTGCAAAAGGCGTCGGCAAGCTGGCGGTCGTCGCCGTTGTCGACGATACGGCCAGTGGCAGGCGAATGGAGATCGGCACGACGGAACCGTCGGCGCAGTTTTATACGGCCAACGCGTTCGATGGAAAAGAGGTAGGGACGAGCGGCACGGCCTATCAGCGCTACGATGGGTTCGCATTCGAGACGCAGCACCTGCCGGACAGCCCGAATCAGCCGGCGTTTCCGACGACCGTGCTGCGGCCGGGCGAGGTATTCCGGTCGGTGACGAGCTTCAGGTTCACCACGACGCGCTGAGAGCGAGACAATAAAGCCAAAGCTAAAGCTAAAGCTAAAGCTAAAGCTAAAGCTAAAGCTAAAGCTAAAGCTAAAGCTAAAGCTAAAGCTAAAGCTAAAGCTAAAGCTAAAGCCGAGGCCGTGTCCACATTGGGGTCACACCCCGACTAAGACACGGCCTCTGCCATTGGTGCGGATGAGCTTGTGTCCATGTCGGGGTGTGACCCCCAGGTGCCCAGGGTGGACACAAGCTCGGCAGTAGATCAGAACGCGCAGGGCGCGTCGGCCAGGCCCTGCACACCGGGCCGCAGCAGCACCACGGCGCCGCCCCATTCGGCATCTTCCGGCTTGCCCGACACGATGGACGTGACGATCAGCGTTTTCAGGTCGTCGCCGCCGAAGGTACACATCGACGGCTTGGCGAACGGCAGGTCGATCTTGCGATCCAGCTTGCCTTGCGGCGTAAAACGCAGCAGGCAGCCGGCGTCGTTGGCGCAGCTCCAGTAGCAGCCGTCCGCATCGACGACGGCGCCGTCGGGACGGCCCACGTGCTGGTTCAGATCCGCAAAGACACGGCGGTTCGACGGCACCCCCGTCGCGACGTCGTAATCGAAGGCCCACACCAGGCGGCTCTTCGGGTGCGAGTCGGACAGGTACATCGTGCGGCCATCGGGCGACCACGATAAACCGTTCTGCGTGAACAGGCCATCGACGACGGCGCCCGACAAGCCGTAGGCGTCGTAGCGGTACAACCGACCGACATCCTTCCCGGCACTCATGTCCATGAACATGGTGCCGCTCCAGAAGCGGCCCTGGCGATCGGTGCGGCCGTCATTGAAGCGCATGCCCGCGCCCAGCTCCACCGGCTTGCCCAGCAGGGTGACGGCGACGCCGCCGTTGTCGAATAAATCAATGTCGAACATGCCCGTCTCCATGCCCGCAATCAGGCCACCACGTGCGCGCGGGGCGACGCAGGCGACCATCTCGGGGGCGTCCCACGAGCGCGTACGGCCGGCGGCATCGAGCCGCCAGATGCGCTTCGCGGGAATGTCGACCCAGTACCATGCGCGGGCGGCGGCATCCCACGCCGGGCTTTCGCCCGTCGCGCAATGCACGCCCGCGACACGTTCGATCGACGGAGCCGTCATTACTTCAGCACCAGTTCGCCGTCGACGACGCGCGGGATGGCCAGCGGATTGTCGCCAGCCAGCGCGGCCGGCAGCAGTTCGGCCGGCACGTCCTGGTACGACACGGGACGCAGGAAACGGTCGATCGCCGAGGCGCCCACCGAGGTGGAACGGCTGTCCGACGTGGACGGGAACGGGCCGCCGTGGACCATCGCATGCGCGACTTCCACGCCGGTGCCGAAGCCGTTGAACAGGATGCGGCCGGCCTTGCGTTCCAGCGTCGGCAGCAGCTTCTTCGCGATGCCCAGGTCGGCGCCCGTTGCGTGCACGGCAGCGGTCAGCTGGCCTTCCACGTGTTCGGCCACGTCGATCAGTTGCGCTTCGCTGTGGCAGCGGATCAGCAGCGAGCATGGGCCGAAGATTTCGTCTTCCAGCTCCGGCTTGGCCAGGAACGTGGCGGCATCCGTGGCATACAGCGCGGCGACGGCGCTGCATGGGTTTTCCGTCGTCTGGCCTTGCGCCAGCAGCGTCACGCCTTCGACCTTGCCCAGCTTGGCCACGCCGGTGTTGTACGCTTGGTGGATGCCCGGGGTCAGCATCGTTGCCGCGCCCTTGGCCTGCAGCGCGGTGACGGTGCCTTGCACGAACCTGTCCAGTGCCGGCGAATCGATGGCGATCAACAGGCCCGGGTTGGTGCAGAACTGGCCGGCGCCCAGCGTCAGCGAATCGGCGAATTGCTGCGGCAGTTTTTCGCCGGCCAGCGCGCCTTCCAGCAGGAACACCGGATTGATGCTGCTCATCTCGGCGTAGACGGGGATCGGTTCCGGACGGGCAGCCGCCGTTTTCATCAGCGCGATACCGCCGGCGCGCGAGCCGGTGAAGCCGACAGCCTTGATGTGCGGATGGCTGACGAGGTTCTGGCCAATGGTCTGGCCGGCGCCGATCAGCATCGAGAACACGCCTTCGGGCATGTCGCAGTCGATGGCTGCCTGCTGCACGGCTTTCGCCACCAGTTCGGACGTGCCCAGGTGGGCCGAGTGGGCTTTCACGACGACCGGGCAGCCGGCTGCCAGCGCGGAAGCGGTGTCGCCGCCGGCAACGGAGAAGGCCAGCGGGAAGTTCGATGCGCCGAACACGGCGACGGGGCCCAGGCCGATCTTGCGCAGGCGCAGGTCCGGACGTGGCGCCGGCGCGCGGTCAGGCAGCGCCGAGTCCAGCGTGGCGGACAGGTAGCGGCCGTCGCGCACGACTTTCGCGAACAGGCGCAGCTGGTTGCAGGTGCGGCCACGTTCGCCTTCCAGGCGGCCTTGCGGCAGGCCGGATTCCTGCATCGCGCGTTCGACCAGCTTTGGCCCCAGGTCCATGATGCGGTCGGCGATCGTTTCCAGGAATTTGGCGCGCTGCTCGGGCGTCGTCTCGCGGTAGCGGTCGAAGGCCTGCCAGGCCAGCGTGCAGGCCTTTTCCAGCTCGGCGTTCGACGCCAGGCCGAACGCCGGCTCGATCTGTTCGTTGCGCGACGGGTCGACGGCCTTGACGGTGCCTTCCTGCCCCAGCACGGCCGCGCGGCCGATGATCATTTCACCCTTGATTTGCATATGCTCTCCTTTAGTGCGCGCACCCGGCGCGCATCGGTTATTCCGGCCAGCAGAAATGAGGAATGCGGGCCGCGGCCCGCATCGGTTTTAATGCATGTTGCGTAACGCCGTTATTGCGGGCCCTGGGCACGCATCAGTTTTTCCAGCATTGCGTATTCTTCTTCCGTCAGGTCGGTCAGCGGTGCGCGGACCGGGCCTGCGTCATAGCCGGCGATCTTCGCGCCCGCCTTGACGATCGACACGGCATAACCGGCCTTGCGATTGCGGATGGCCAGGTATGGCAGGAAGAACTCGTCCAGCAGGCGGTTCTGCGTTTCACGGTCGTCGTTCGCCACGGCATGGTAGAAGTCCATGGCCAGCTTCGGCATGAAGTTGAATACCGCCGACGAGTATACAGGCGTACCCAAAGCTTTGTACGCGGCCGCGTAAACTTCCGCGGTCGGCAGGCCGCCCAGGTAGCTGAAGCGGTCGCCCATGCGGCGCCAGATCGAGACCATCAGTTCGATGTCGCCGATGCCGTCCTTGAAGCCGATCAGGTTCGGGTTGCGGTCGGCCAGGATCTCCAGCGAGTCGGCGGTCAGGCGGCAGGCGCCGCGGTTGTACACGACCACGCCGAAGTCCACCGATTTGCAGACTTCTTCCACGTGACGGATCAGGCCATCCTGGCTCGCTTCGGTCAGGTAGTGCGGCAGCAGCAGGATGCCCTGCGCGCCGATCTTTTCCGCTTCCTGTGCGTAGGCGATGGCGGCGCGGGTCGGGCCACCGGCACCGGCCAGGATCGGCACCTTGCCGCGGCAGGTGTCGACGGCGGTCTTGATGATGTCGGAGTATTCGTTCGGGGTCAGCGAGAAGAACTCGCCCGTGCCGCCGGCGGCGAACAGGGCGGAAGCACCATACGGTGCCAGCCATTCCAGACGCTTGGCGTAGGTGTCGGCACGGAAGTCGCCGTTGGCGTCGAAGTCCGTGACCGGGAACGACAGCAGGCCATGGGACAGGACGGTTTGGAGTTCTAATGGTTGCATTTGTCTTCTCGCTTCGTTATCAGGTAAATCGAACAGTGAGGGCTGCCGCCCATCGTTGTATGACATCGTACAACCTAAACGAAAGCGGAGCAAGCGTTTTAAAAAACCCGGGACAGACCCTGTTTTGAAGCAACATTTCCAGAAAACCGGTGACAGGCTCCGATTACCGTTTAAAACCGGAGCCTGTCACCGGTTTTTTCTCAGGACGCCGTGGCTGTTTCTTCCTGCGCCTTGCGCAGGCGCTCGCGGCTGTTGGAAAGGTGGGTGCGCATTGCCGTGCGGGCGCCCTCGGCGTCCTGGCGCAGGATGGCGTTGTAGATGTCCTCGTGCTCGCGGTTGACGCGCTCGAGGTAGACAGCGGGATCGTCATGCGCCAGCTGGGCCGAATTGACGCGCGCGCGTGGGATGATCGTCGTGCCCAGGTGCGTCAGGATGTCGACGAAGTAGCGGTTGCCGGTCGCCTGTGCGATCAGCAGGTGGAACTGCACGTCCGCCTCGACGGAGCCGCCCTGCACGATGCGCTGCAGCGCCGCGCCCATTTCCTTCACTTGCTCGTCCGTGCGCCGCGCCGCCGCCAGCCACGCCGCTTCCGTCTCCAGGCTGATGCGCAGCTCGAGGATGGCCAGCACGTCGCCGATGGTGCGGATCGTGTCCGCCGAGATCAGCAACGGTTGCGCGGGCGGCTCCAGCACGAAGGTGCCGATGCCGTGTCGCGTTTCCACCAGCCCGGCCGCCTGCAGGTGCGAAATGGCCTCGCGCACGACGGTGCGGCTGACGCCATGCAGTTCCATGATGACGGATTCCGTCGGCAGCTTTTCGCCCGGCTTCAGCACGCCCTCGCGGATGCTGGCGCCGATGCTTTCCACCACGCCCTGGGCAAGGTTGCGGTGGCGCTTTTTCGGCGGCGTAACGGTGGCGGTCAGTGCGGACATGGAGCATTCAGTGCGGATGGGTAAGTGCCGATTATACCAGCAGGCATCCGCCGCCAGCCCGGTTGTACGACGACCAGCGGCGTCAAGGTGCGGGCAAGTTTCACGCATTTGTCGCGAAATTGTCGCGGACGGACCCGACTGCTGCAAGCGCATGGATGCCGGTGCTAGTCTTGATATCCCGACCATACTTTCGGAGAACCGATCATGTGGAACCGCTCCCTTGCCGTGGCTGCCGCGATCCTGCTGTCCGCCTGCGCCGCCGACGATCCGCAAACCGATGCCCGCCCCCTCGCGGACGACAGCTACACGCCCACCGGCAGCAATATTCCCCGCAAGACAGCCGACAAGGACGGCAGCCGCGTCATCCTGTCGCGTGACGGCGCCGAGCGCGCGCTGCAGACGCTGCCGCCGGGGCAAATCGGCGTCCGCTAGAAAACTGGCATGCCGGCGCGGTGCTGATATACTGTATAAACATACAGTATTATTTCTGGTTGGCATCATGAGAATCAAAATGGTCAAATTGCGCATGGGTGGCATCTCGCTGCCCAGCCGCGTCCTCGGCGACCGCGCCGCGCCCCGGTTCGGCGAGCTGCGTATCCTCGACACGGACGACCAGGGCCTGCGCCGCCCCGTCAAGCTGGCCCGGCTGATGGAGCATGGCTCGCCCGTGATCCGTGAAACGCTGCTGGAGCCGCGCATTCTGTGGTGCGGCGACGGCCGCTTTACGCTGACGGGCTTCGAGCGCATCCGTAACCGTAACGGCGAAATCGTCGAGTATGCCCAGTCGTGGCTGTGCGAGATCGACTTCAGCCCGCCACCTGATCCGCCGCGCGATACGCTGCGTGCGGCCCCCTACAAAGATCGTTAATGCACGTTTTTGCGTTTTCTTTGCGTGTTTGTTCGTGTATGCTTGCGCCATTGAACACAATGGAGCGAGATGATGCAATTGGCGGAAGAGCGAAGGCGGCTGATCGTCGCGGCGGTCGACAACGACGGGAAAGTGCTGGCAGCCGAGCTGGCCCAGCGTTTCCAGACCTCGGAGGACACGATACGGCGCGACCTGCGCGACCTCGACCTGGCGGGAAAACTGCGGCGCGTCCATGGCGGCGCCATCCGGCGTGCAGGCGGCGAGGCCGCGTTCGAGCAGCGCGAAAGCGCGGACCTGCAGCGCAAGGCGCTGCTGGCCCAGGCAGCCCGCACGTTGCTGCAGCCGGGCGACACCGTCCTCATCGACGCGGGCTCGACCAATCTGGCGCTGGCCCGGCAGCTTGACGACGGCTGCGCCAATGCCATCGTCACCAACAGCCCGCATATCGCGCTGGCGCTGGGCGAGTTCCGCCGGACGCGCGTCATCCTGCTGGGCGGCACTTACTCGGCGCAATGTGGCGCCGTGCTGGGTGCGCGTACGCTGGCGGACATCGAACAGTTGCGGCCGGACCTGTGCATCGTCGGGCTGTGCGGCCTCGACAGCAAGCGCCTAGGCGCCTCCGACGGCGAGGAAGCCATCCTGAAACGCGCGATGCTGACGGTCAGCGCCCGTCGCGCCGCCGCGGTCGTCAACGGCCGCTTCGGCGCCCCGGCACCATTCTTCCTCGGCACGCCGGCGGAGCTGGACCACCTTGTGCTGGAAGCGGACGCACCCGCCGACCAGGTGGCGGCACTGCACGACGTGGCCGGCGGCCCCGAACTGATTTTCGCGGAGAAACCATGACGATGACACGACCCATCGGCGCGGCGCGCTGGGCCATTTCCACGATCTTCCTGCTGAACGGCGCCGGCGTCGGCCTGTGGGCCGCCCACGTGCCCGTCGTGCAGGCCAGGGCAGGGCTCGACACCGGCGTGCTGGGCATGCTGTTGCTGACGATTGCCGCCGGTGCCATGGCGGCCATGCCCGTCGCCGGCTGGCTGACGACGCACTGGGGCACGCGTCGCGCCACGTTGTGGGCGGCGTTCATTTTCGCGCTGACGACGACTTTACTGATCGGCACGTCGCACGTGGCCGGCCTGTTCGTTGCCGCGTTCGCGTTTGGCGCGGCCAACGGCGCGCTGGACGTATCGATGAACGCCAACGCCAGCGAAGTGGAGATCGCGCGCGGCACGCCGACGATGTCGTCGTTCCATGCCTTCTTCAGCCTGGGCGGCCTGATTGGCGCGGCCGGCGGCGGCCTTATCGTCGAGCACGGTTTTGGCGACGGCCGCGGCGCGCTGGCGTTCAGCGTCGTCACCATCGCGGCCGTGCTGCTGACCGCGCGCCGCGTGTTGCACACGCCACCCCACGCCAGCGGCGGCAGTCACTTCGCACTGCCGCGCGGTCCCGCGCTGTTCCTTGGCCTGCTGGCGCTGCTGTGCATGGCCGTCGAAGGTGCGCTGGTCGACTGGAGCGCACTGCTGCTGACCGAGCGCACGGGCGCCACGCCAGGCTCGGCAGCGCTGGGCTATTCGGCATTCTCGATTGCCATGGCCGCCTGCCGCTTTGCCGGCGACCGGCTGACGACGAAGTTCGGCTCGCCGACATTGATGATCGTCGGCGGTATCTCCATCCTGGTGGGGCTGTTGATCGCGGTGGTGAGCACGCACTACGCCTTGTCCGCCGTCGGCTTCGCGCTGGTCGGCCTGGGCGCGGCCAACGTCGTACCGCTGATTTTTGCCGCCGCCGCCAACATCCCCGGCACGGCACCGGGGGTGGGCGTGGCAACGGCGGCCACCGTCGGCTACACGGGCCTGCTGCTGGGCCCGCCGGTGATCGGCTGGATCGCCGCGCAGACGAATATCGCGGTGGCGCTGGGCGTGCTGTCACTGGCCGGGGTTGTGATTGCGTTCAATGCCGGCGTGGTACGCACGCACGGCAGCGCCCGATGAGTTCGTTTTAGTAAGGCGCTGTCCCTGGTCATCGTGGGAACTTCCCCTGACAACTGCTGTCTTACCTCAGGTATAACAACCGGAGGGCATAGCCGTGGACAGCCAGCAATTTTGCAGAGTGTTCGACGAACTGATGCACTGCTTGCCGCATCTGTCGGGTCAGCAAAGCGAAACGCTGCGCACGCTTCTCGAGCGCAATGGGTCACTGATTCAGTGCGTGGCCATCATCGAGGAACGCGGCGCGCGCATGCGCCAGTGTCCGCACTGCGCGGCCACCCGGATCTACAAGCACGGCATGTCCGCCGGCCTGCAGCGCTACCTGTGCCTGGGATGCCGGAAGTCGTTCAACGCGCTGACGGGAACGCCGCTGGCCGGCCTGCGGCTGCGCGAGAAGTGGCTGCCCTACCTGCAGTGCATGATCGATTCCAGGACCGTGCGGGCCTCGGCAGCCGCCACCGGCATCCATCGCAATACGAGCTTTCGCTGGCGGCACCGCTTTCTGGCGGACGCAAAACGTCAACGCAAAGTGCCCCTGCAAGGCATTGTCGAGGCGGACGAAACGTATCGGCTTGAATCGCAGAAGGGCTCGCGCCATCTGACCCGACCGGCAAGGCGACGCGGCGGGCATGCCAGCCGACGCGGCATCACCAGTGAGCACGACTGCATCCTGGTCGCACGCGACCGCAGCGGTGCCACCGTCGACTTCATTACCGGGCGTGGGCCGGTGACGAAACAACAGCTGTCGGCCTGCCTGCCGAAGGTGTTGGATGCCGATGTGCTGCTGGTGACCGATGGTGCCGCCGCATACCCGGCCTTCGCGACGGCGCATGACATCCTGCACGAGGCCGTCAATCTACGTGCGGGCATCCGCACGCGTGGCGCCATCCACGTGCAGAACGTGAACCGGTATCACAGCCACTTCAAGACGTGGCTGACGCGCTTCAATGGCGTGGCCAGCCGCTACCTCCCGAACTATCTGGGGTGGCTGTACGGTCGGGACGGCAATCGGATCAGCACGCCTAAGAGCTTCTTGCGGGCATCACTGCTGATGGACGAGAAATCCCTTAGGGACCGGTGACAGCGCCTTTAGTAACGCCACTGCACGGTCAGTTCCGCATGCCTCGGGTCGCCCAGCAGATACTGGCTGCTGCCATACGACGTGCTGGCATACAGCTTGTCCGCCAGGTTGCGCAGGTTTAATTGCAGCAATGTGTTGCGGTTGACCTGCCAACCCAGCGTGGCGTCGAACACCGTGTAGGCCGGCAGTGCCTGCGTGTTGCCGTTGTCGATGAAGCGCTCGCCCACATGGCGTGCGCCCATCCCCGCGCGCCAGTCGGCGCTCCTGTAGCTGAGCCACAGATTGGCCGACAGCCGCGGCACGTCGCCCGGCCGGTTGCCCGCGCGCGAGACGTTGCCGCCTTCGAGCAGCGTGTCGAACTGTGCGTCGGTCCAGGCCGCATTGGCGTCGAGGCGCCACGCCCGCGCCAGCGCGGTACTGGCGCTGATCTCGGCACCGCGCGACGACTGCGCGCCGCCCTGGATCGACAGCGCAGGGTTGGCCGGATCGCGCGTCACGATGTCGTCCTTGCGGATCCGGTACAGCGCCGCCGTCCATTCGGCCTTGCCGCCATTCAAAGTCTGCTTGAAGCCGCCCTCGACCTGGCGCGACCGCGTCAGCTTGTAGCGGGCGTTCGCCAGGTTCAGGGACAGCAGGCTCGTCAGCGGATCGCTGCCGGAGCTGTATTGCCCGTACAGTGCGGCCTGCGGCGCCAGCTTCCACGTCAGCCCGATCCGCACGGCGTTGGACTGCAGCGTGGCCGCGAAGCCGGGCGCCCCGAGCAGGCTGACACGCTCGACCTTGTAGCGGTCGTGACGTGCGCCGGCCAGCAACAGCAGGCGATCCGTCAGATCGTACGCATTCTCGGCATAGAAAGCGTGCGTGGTCGTGTCCGTCGCGAAGTTCGGCCGCAACGGGTCCGGGCTGTCGAACCTGCCGGGATCGAAGCCGGCCGGCGTCACCGTGGAGCTACCGCCGTACGGCGAGTTATTGCTGTGCTCGAAGTTGACGGTGGCCGCTTCCCAGCCGGCCACCAGCCGGTTGGCGCCGGCGTTCCAGCGCGCCTCGAGGCGGTTCGCGGTCTGCTCCTGGCGGTGGCCGATGGCGATATAGTCGCTGCGCCGTACCACGTCGGCATCGGCATCGTAGGCATAGGTTTCCACGTCGCGCCAATGGCGGCGCGCTTTCATGTAGGCCAGCTCGTTGCTGATGGCCAGCGCCGGAGACAGGCGCCAGGACAGCCGCGCGACCGCCTTGTCATCGACGAGTTCGATGTCGGCGTCCGCCACGTTGTAGTTTTCGTCGCGCAGGTGTCCGGCCAGCCGGCCATTCACCAGCGGCGTGCCGAAGTAGCGGCGCGGCTTCTGTTCGCCGTGATCAAGCTGCAGCTCCAGGTCGACGTCCGGCGTCAGCGCGTAGGTCATGCTGGTAAGCAGTTTGGCGTGACGGGATTCGCCCCGGTCGACAAAGCCGTCGCTGCGGTCGGCATACGCGTCGATGCGGAACGCGCCGTTGTCGCCAAGGGCACCCGTGCCGCCGACGCCGGCGCGCAATGCCCGGCCGCCGCCGATGCCGGCCATGGCCTCGAACGACGTGACGCGCCGCGGCGCCTTGCGCACGGCATTGATGGCCGCGCCCGTGCTGCCGCTGCCGTACACCACCGAACCGGGTCCGCGCAGCACTTCGATGGTGTCGTAGCCCCACGGGTCGGACGGATACGTGGCGGTGCCGGAAGCGACCAGCAGCCGCTGGCCGTTTTCCAGCATGGCGATGGCATCGTTGCCGGCAAAGCCGCGCGCCGAGTAGGCGATGCCGTTGCCCGGCGAGCTCGTGTCGGTCAGGCCGGTGCCGCGGGTGATGGCGTCTTTCACCTGCAGGTCGCCACGCGCCTGCATCGTCGCGGCGCTGAGAGACTCCACGCTGGCGGGAACGTCGCGCATGCTCAGGTTCAGGCGGCTGGCGCTGCCGGTCTGGCGCGCCAGGCCCAGGCCGTCCTGCATGGTGGTCCCCTGGATGGTGACGGTGGGAAGAAACTCGGCCTGCTGGGCCGAGGCATGGGAAGCGCACAGGAGTGCGATGGCGGCAGCGCCGCGCAGGTGGTTCGGGTAGGTACGCAATTGAGTCAACCGTTAAAAGCGTGTGAGCACCGGCGGCCGTGTTCCTCCGACGCGTGTGGTCACGCAATGCGCTACCGGCAAAGGAAGAAAAATCGGCCGCCAACGGACAAGACCGCACCCCGGGTCTTGCACAGGCAATCGTGACTGGCCGGTCTTCTGGCTTGCCGTCATCCTTCCCTGACCCTGCCTTCCCATGCAATGCACAGTGGCGTTCGGTCAAAGTCGTCAGGCCTACAGCAGCGGGGGCTGCGCCGGACTGGCGGGAGATGCAATCTCCCGCGTCACCGGCTTCCCGTTTCACCCCTGCGCCGGCAGGCACAGGGGCACCATTCACGTGGTGGCGGCATTTTAACCGCAGGAAGCGGGCGGTTGCCAGCCAGTCCCGTCGCGAGGACGGAAAATGGTTCCCTCAATCGTCACGGAAGTTGAGGCGGGCCATCGTGCTCGCACATCGCTGTCGCAGGCGTACGCGATGCTGCTATGTTGGAAGCCAGAGCTTGAGGAGGAGCACACCATGACACCGCAGCAGGCCGCGCAGATCATCGAACACCTGGCGCTGGGCGTCGACCCGCGCACGGGCGAAGTGCTGGGCGAAGGCGATGCCTGCACGGCACCGGAAATCATCCGCGCGCTGTTCATCGCCCGCAACGCGCTGCAGGCGCCGTCCCCCGCCGCGACCACGCCGGCGCAGCGCAAGACACCGTTCGTGCGCAACGGCGTCGAGCTGCCTAATGTCGGCAAGAAGTGGTCGGAGGAGGATGTCGGTACGCTGCTCCAGCAGTTCGAAGCAGGCACGCCGCTCAGCCGGATCGCGGTGCAGCTGGGGAGGACGGACGGCAGCATCGTCGCCCGGCTCGTGCATGCGGGCGTGCTGCCGGATCGGGAGGCGGGGTACACGCTGCTGAAAGCGCATCGGCAGGAGGGTGGGGGAGCGGTGGACTTGCGCAAGCACGGCCAGGGCTAGTGGGGATACGGCGCGCGGATGCACTCTTCCATCGTAGGAGCGGTGCCAACTTTCATCGTATAAATGAAGTCGCCCGGCAGATTCGGTATCGTCCGCTTCTCGCCGGACTTGATCGAAAACGGTGGGACCGCTTCGGTGTAGCGGCATGTCCTCTCTTTCGTGCCATTTGCGAGAAACTTGTCCTCGCAAAGCGAATTGACGATCAGGAAGTGGCATGCGTCGGAGGTTGAGTTTTTGCACGAGAAATCGGCGGTGGATATACCGAATTGCGTTACCGTTGTCAGCGTTGATACAGGGGAGTCAGTCGCGCAGGACGCGCTGGCATGGGTAAACGCGAGGACGATGGCCGCCGTAACGCTGGCCGCGTAAAGGGATTTCTTCATGACGTTCTCCTCGAATGAAAGCCCTTACGCTAGCAGAGATCCACGTCCGGAAATACGCGCCTCGTCAAGGAGGAAGGCGGCGCCACGATATCCAGTGTCCGTGGACAATGGTGCTTCCGTCAACCACCTTCACCGTCATGCCAACCGTGTATACCATCGGCCATTCAAACCGGCCGATCGAAGAGTTCATCGGTCTGTTATCGGACCACCGCATCGAGCTGCTGATCGACATCCGCACCGTGCCGAAATCGCGCCACAACCCCCAGTTCGGCCAGGACCTGCTGCCGCCGGCGCTGGCCGAGGCGGGCATCGGCTACGAATACATCGGCGCCCTCGGTGGCCTGCGCCACGCGCGCAAGGACTCGCCCAACAGCGGCTGGCGCAACAAGTCGTTCCGCGGCTACGCGGACCATATGCAGTCGGACGAGTTTCTTGTCGGCGTCGATGAAGTCCTCGTCCGGGCCACGGACCGGCGCTGCGCATTGATGTGCGCCGAAGCCGTGCCATGGCGCTGCCACCGTTCGATGGTGGCCGACGCGCTGCTTGTGCGTGGCATTCCCGTCGAGCACATCATCAACCGCGGCAAGACGCGGCCGCACGTACTGACGCCGTTCGCCCACGTGGAAGGTTTGCGCATCGGCTATCCACCGGAGGCGGACGCGGCCGAGTGACGCTTAACGGTTCAGCACGCGCACATTGCTGATGCCGGGAGCTTCGCTTGAGCGGTTCTGCAGCGTGTAGACCAGCGACAGCAGTGCCAGCGTCTGCACGCTGCGATCTTCAGGCGTACCGTCCGGTGTCTCGCTGTAGCGGGCCACATTGAAGCGCTTGCCCTGGTAAGCCACTGAGACGGCGGCATTGTTGACCGGTTCGCAGCAGCGCAGGCGGAAGAAGTACCCGTACTTGTTCTTGCCGGTGCGGATGGTGACAGGTTCGACGTGTTCGGCACCCGTCGCGTTCTGGTAACGGCTCAGCTCACCGAGGTAATAAATCATCGACTGCGTGGACCGCAGCACGAGCCGCGCTTCGGCGATTTCAGGCGACGCCTTCGGTGCCGTGCTGGTGCCGGATTTCTTGCCCTGTTTCTGCAACTTGTCGCCCGGGCCCGCCACGGTGATGGACAGCGTGGCCAGCGCCTTGCCGATGCGCTGCAGCGCATCCATGTCCGTGCCCGTGCCGGCTGCCGCGGCCTGGGCCGGCGCGTCGACCGCGCAATTGCCCGCCGCGGCGTAACCCGAGGTGCCGGGGCCGTAAGAGTCGAGCTTCACGCCGGCCTCGCGGGTGACCTGCGCCAGCCGGTAGGAACGCTTGCCGCCGCCGGCCGTCGTGGCAGTGCCGTCCGCGCCCACCTGGACCGGCACGAGTCCCGCGTTTTTCACGGTGGTCACCAGCGCGATGTCGTTCAGTTTGTCGGCGGCAAAGCTCTCGCCGAAATACTCGTACGAAGCCGACTCGGACAGCACCAGCCGGCAACCGGCAATGGTATCGATCAGCCCGCTGAAGACGGGGAAGGTTTCGTTGCGCGGGCTGTTGACGAGGTTGTGCAGCAGGTTGCCGTCGCTGTCGTAGGTCTCGACGGAACCGACAAACATGTACAGCAGCATTGGCAGTGGCCAGCCCTGGCTGGCGAAGTAGGCAAGCAGCCGCGCGTCCACAGGCGCGGTCAGGCCGCGCATGAATTCCTGCGAAACCAGGCTAGTGGTATCGACGTTGGGCACGCCCTCGAGCGATGGCCGCAGCGTGTAATACGGGCTGGCCGCGCCGCCGAACGGAATATCCAGGCCGATATAGGGATTGCCGAGACCAATGCCGCCAGGCCCGGCACGCACCATATTCACCTGCGTAAAGTGCATCGGCATGCGCTCGTACGCACGGGCGATGTTCAGCACCAG
>Ga0308166_1001483_pt1 | contig 24726 bp, 21 predicted proteins | sample PhyCR2_2_FD_202137 | JGI IMG/M metagenome (GOLD analysis project Ga0308166, IMG submission 202137) | Phyllosphere microbial communities from UC Gill Tract Community Farm, Albany, California, United States - DLSLCC.R2 | ecosystem: Host-associated > Plants > Phyllosphere > Unclassified | place... | reverse complement strand
CGCACCCCGCCGCCCGCACCAACGAATTAATTCCTTCGACTGGCTAACCCCCGATTAGCTGCTAGTTTCAGAAGGACGAGTCCTACAGGCTTGATAAGCAAACGGATAACGCAGTAGCGGCGCAACAGTGCTCTGGTGTCCGGAAAAACACCATGGAATCGGGAAATGACCTGCAGACGAGCCGCGAATAGAGGATTTCTGCCGGGACCGGGTGGCGCGGCGTTCGCCATGCTCAAGCCACGGAGCGGGCGCCTCCTCCTTTCTCTGTGCCTGGGCGTCAGCCCACCGCTGTTCGCTGCGGAAGGTGGCGTCGGGCGGCCGATCACGGGTCAGCAAGTGTTCGCCAATGCTGGCGTCGTGCCGCCGGAGCCGGGCTGGGTAATGTCGTTGACCAGCATCTGGTACGACGGCTCGCTCAAGGGCAGCGACGGCGCACCGATTTCCGGCGCGATCAGTGGCGGGATCGACATGAAAGTCTCCTACACCATGGCCAACTTCACCCATGTCTGGAACACCGGCAAGGGCCGCTGGAATTTCGCTTCGGCAATGGGCCTGCCGGTGCAATACACCGACATCAAGGCGAGCATCACCGGCCCGCGCGGTCGCACGTTGGGTGACAGTGATTCCGGCACGCAGTTTGCCGATGCGCTGATCACCCCGATCGCCGCCGGTTATCACTTCGACGAACGCAATCATCTCTCGCTGTCGCTACCGATCTACGTGCCGACCGGAGCCTATAACAAGGACCGCCTGGCCAATCCCGGACAGAACAATTACACGTTCATGCCAACCGTGGCCTTTACCCACCTCGACGGCAAGGGCGGCGAGTTCACTGTGTCCAGCGGGCTGGAGTTCTACACCGAGAACGACGCTACCGACTATCGCAACGGCAACATCTTCACCCTCGACGCCCTATGGACTCACGGCTTGGGCAATGGCTGGAGCGCCGGACTTGCCGCCGGCTACGTGCAGCAACTGACCGACGACAAAGGCCAGACCGCCGATGTCTTCAATGGCTATCGCGGCCGTTCGGTAGGCGCCGGCCCGGTGATTGGCTGGGCCGGAAAATTCGCCGACGCCCAGGCCAACATCAGCGCGCGCTGGGTGCCCGAGTTCGACACCAAGAACCGCCCCGAAGGCAACGGCTTCAGCGTCAATCTGACCTTGGCGTTTTTCTAGACCCGGACACAAAGGACTGCCCATGACTGCGCTCACCGACCTCAACGCCCTGCAAGCCAGCATCGCCGAAGCGGTGCTCGGCCAGGATCAAGTCATCCGGCAGATTCTGCTCGGGCTGTTGGCCAACGGTCATTTACTCTTGGAAAGTCTGCCCGGGCTGGCCAAGACACGCACGGTCAAGGCACTGGCCAAACACCTTGACGCGAAGATGAGCCGCATCCAGTTCACCCCCGACCTGTTGCCCTCGGACATCACGGGCGCCGAGGTGCTGCACCAGGTCGAGGGCAAAAACGAAATCCGATTCCAGCCCGGCCCGCTGTTCGGCAATCTGATCCTTGCCGACGAAATCAACCGCGCCCCGGCCAAGGTTCAGGCGGCGCTGCTCGAAGCCATGGAGGAACGCCAGATCACCGTGGCCGGCAACAGCCATGCGCTACCGGAGTTGTTCATCGTCGTGGCGACGCAGAACCCGATCGAGCAGGAAGGTACTTATCCGCTGCCGGAAGCGCAGATGGACCGTTTTCTGATGAAGGTGCTGCTCGATTACCCCAGCGCCGAAAACGAAAGCCAGGTGTTGCGCCTGCTGCGTAACGAAGAGTTTGCCCAAGGTGCCAGCACCACGCCGGTGAAGAATTTCACTTTGCCGCAGGAGGTGATTTTTGCTGCGCGCAAGGAAGTCAGCGCGGTGCACGTTTCACCGGCCATCGACACTTATCTGATCGACCTGATCAACGCCACCCGCCACCCCGCCGACTACGACGAAGACCTCGCACGCTGGATCGCCATTGGTGCCAGTCCCCGTGGCGGCATTGGCCTGGACCGCTGCGCCCGCGCCGATGCGTGGCTGCAGGGGCAGGATTTCGTCTCGCCGGACAACGTCCGCGCCGTGGTCCATCCGGTGTTGCGCCATCGTTTGCAGCTGAGTTACGACGCCGTTGCCGATGGCGTCAGCCCCGATCAGGTGCTCGACCGGATTCTCGACAAAGTGGCGATTCCCGCATGAACGACGAAGGCTTGGTCTACGTCTCTCTCGCGCAATTGATGGCGCTGGAGTTCAAGGCCCGAGACCTGAGCTTTCTTGCCCGGCAGCCGCTGGGCAGCATCCTCGCCGGCAACCACGCCTCACGGCTGCGCGGACGCGGGCTGAATTTCGATGAGTTGCGCCGCTATCAATCAGGCGATGACTTGCGTCATCTCGACTGGCGCGCTTCGTTGCGCACCGGCAAACCGGTGGTGCGCACCTTCACCGAAGAACGCGACCGCCCGGCCCTGATCGTGGTCGACCAGCGCATGTCGATGTTCTTCGGCTCGCAGCGCAGCTTCAAATCGGCGGTCGCCGCCGAACTCGCCGCGCTGGCGGCGTGGATGGTTTTTCATGCCGGGGATCGGGTTGGCGGTCTGGTTTTCAACGACCAGCGTATCGACAGCATCGCGCCGTTGCGCAGTCGCAAACGTGTCGAAGCGCTGCTCAGCCGTGTGGTGCAGCACAATCGCGCACTGAACGCCGGCAATCCCGACGCCGAAGATGAGGACCAGCTGGACAAAGCCTTGCAGTGCTGCCTCGGTGTGGCCGGGCATGACCACTTGATTTGCATCGTCAGCGACTTTGCTGGCGCCGGTGAACGCACCTTGCAACTGATGCGGCAGCTGTCGGCGCACAACGATGTGATTGCCTTGCAGGTCTATGATCCGCTGGCGCTGAAACTGCCCAGCAACGGTCGGCTACTCGTGACCCAGGGCGAATTGCAGGTCGAATTGGCGATCGAGAAACGTAACGTGCAGCAGCCGCTGGGGGATTTTCTCAGCGGCCGGCTCAAGGACGTCGCCAGCCTGCTGCGCCGCAGCCAGGTGCCGCTGATGATGATCAGCACCGCCGAGGACGCCCATGGGCAATTGCGCGCCGAACTGGGCAAAAGTGCCGGACGCCCGCGATGACCCCGAACATCCCTGGTATCGATCAGCTCAAGGAGCTGGCCCTGCCCGCGCCCGTCAGCTATGCGCCACAAACGTGGGGCTGGTGGTTATTGCTGGCGATGCTGATATTCGCCGCGCTGTTGATCGGCCTGCGCAGATACTGGCAATGGCGCCGCGACCGCTATCGCCGTGAAGCACTGGCGCGTCTGGCACAGTTGCGCGGCCGCAGCGATGACCTCAATGCCCTGCGCGAATTGCCTGAGTTGCTCAAACGCGTGGCCCTCTCCATGCCCACTCGATCGAGGCGCTGGAGTGCATCTCCTGTGGGAGCGAGCCTGCTCGCGAAGACGTCAGCGCATGCAATACCTCGATCCACTGACACAGCGCCATCGCGAGCAGGCCCGCTCCCACAAGGCCCGGCGGCGCTTGGCAGAGATGACTGGCAGGAATTCCTGCAACGGCACTGCAAAAACAGAATGCCCGCCGATTTCAGCACGCAACTGGCCCAACTCGCCTACGCACCGGACCCCATATTGCGCGCCCTCCCCGCAGCGCAACGGCAAATGCTCTTCGACAGCTGCCAATACTGGGTGGAGCATCACCATGTGGCAGCTTGATTACCCCTGGCTGTTACTCCTGCTGCCGCTGCCGTGGCTGGCTTACCGCTTTCTGCCCGCCTACAACGAAGCCCGCAGTGCCGTGCGCGTACCGTTTTTCGGCGCGATGAGCCGCGCGGTCGGCGAAGCGCCAGGCACCGCGGGCAGTCGGCGCAATCGCTGGCAACTGCTGCTCAATGTGCTGGTGTGGGCGCTGATCCTGCTGGCCGTGTCGCGTCCGGTGTATGTCGAAAAGCCGATCGAACGCCAGCAACCGGTGCGCGACCTGATGCTCGCCATCGACCTTTCGCAGTCGATGGAAACCGAGGATTTCACCAATGCTCAGGGCGAAAAAATCAATCGCCTGGCGGCGGTCAAAGGCGTGGTGCAAGGCTTCATCGACAAACGCAAGGACGACCGCATTGGCCTGATCGTATTTGGCAGCGGTGCCTATCCACAGGCTCCGCTGACCCTCGATCACGCCAGCCTGTCGTTGTTGCTGGCCGATACCGGGATCGGCATGGCCGGCCCCAACACGGCGATCGGCGATGCGGTCGGGCTCAGCCTGAAATTGCTCGACAAGGCCCATGAGCAGGAAAAAGTCCTGATCCTGCTCACTGACGGCAACGACACCAGCAGCGCCATCACCCCGGACCACGCTGCCGAAATGGCGGCTAACAAAGGCGTGGTCATTCATACCATCGGCATCGGCGACCCCGACGCTTCCGGCGAAGCGAAGGTCAATCTGCAAGGCCTCGAACAGATCGCCAACACCACCGGCGGCCGCTTCTTCCGCGCCGAAGATCGCGCGGCACTGGATCAGGTCTACACCACCCTCGACCAGCTCACCCCGCACCAGGTGAAAACCCTCAGCCATCAGCCGCAACGGGAATTGTTCTACTGGCCGCTGGGCGCAGCATTGCTGTTGTTGGCGCTGTATCAGCTCGGCGCCCTGTTACGGCCGAACCTGGCGGGTGTGCGGCAGCGGCAGGAGGCATGAAATGGAGATCAACCTGAGCGATTTCCACTTTCTGCGCCCGCTCTGGCTGTTGCTTGCGCTGTTCGGCGCAATGCTGCCCCTGATCTGGCGCCGCAGCCGCGAGCTGCAGAAACGCCTGCGCGGTAATATTGCGGAACACTTGCTGCCGCACCTGTTGATCACGCCGCAGGATCACCAACGTCTGCGCCCGGTGCACCTGCTCTGCGCGCTACTGATTCTCGGCGCCCTCGCCGCAGCGGGGCCGACGTGGGAACAGGATCGCCCGGACTTTCTCGAGAACCGCGCGCCCTTGATCGTTGCCGTCGACCTTTCGCCGTCGATGGACGCCAACGATGTGCAGCCGACGCGGCTGGAGGCGGTCAAGCACAAGCTGCATGATCTGCTTCAACGTCGCGCCGCTGCACGAACCGCACTGATTGCCTATGCCGGCAGCGCGCATCTGGTGTTGCCACCGACCGACGATCCGGCGTTGCTCGACAGTTTCATCCAGGCCTTGGGCACGGGCTTGATCGACAAACCCGGCAAGAACGTCGCCGCCGTGATTGATCAAGCGAAACGTTTGCTCAGCGCCGAGAAAACCCCGGGCAGTCTGCTGTTGATGACTGACGGTGCCGATACCACGCAACTTGATGATCTGCAAAAACACCTCGACGGCAGTGCCTTGCAGGTTCTGGTTCTGGCGGTGGGCAGCGAAGACGCCGGCGTCATCACTACCGCCAGCGGCCAGCCGAGAATCGACAGCAGCGGACGACCGGTGCTCGGCAGCTTCGATCAAGCGGCCCTCAAGCAATTGGCCTCGGCCGTCGACGCGCCGCTCGGCAGCCTGACCCTCAATAACGATGACCTGGAGTGGATCGAGTTGCACGCCCGGCAACACTTCCAGAGCGCCAGTGCCGATCAGCGCGAGTTGCACTGGAAGGACGCCGGTTACTGGCTTTGCTGGCCGTTGCTGTTGCTGGCGCTGTTCAGCGTGCGCAAAGGCTGGAGCGTCAACTGGATGCCAGCGCTGGTTTTGGCCGTAGGGCTGGGCTGGCCTGCGGCGCCGGCGCAGGCCAACGCCCTCACCGATGCCTTTTTCACCCGCGACCAACAAGGCCGCTGGGCGTTTGAACATGATCGTTTGCCCGAGGCGGCGGCACTGTTCGTCGACCCGTACTGGAAAGGCGTCGCGGCCTATCACGCCGCCGATTACGACTTGGCAATGGCGACCTTTGCCCGCCTGGACACGCCGCAGGCGTACTTCTATCTGGGCAACATTTCCGTGCGCCGCTTCAAGTTCGAGCAGGCGATTGCCGCCTACAGCGAGGCGTTGAAACTGCAGCCGCAATTTCCCCAAGCGAGCGCCAATCTGGCCTTGGCTCAGGCACTGCTCAAGGACACCGAAAGCGCCGAGAAAAACGCTCCACAAACCAAACCCGACGAAGTCAAATTCGATAAGACGCCCGGGAAAGGTCAGAGCAAAAAGATCGAGACCCAGCAGGCCGCGTCCGACGCGCTGTGGCTGGAGAACCTGACCACCTCGCCGGCGAAGTTTCTAAGGCAGAAGTTCAGCTTGCAGGATCAGCAGGGAGACCGGCCATGAACCGTATTGCGGCCTTCGCGAGCAGGCTCGCTCCCACCCGGAGCCCGCAATTTTCCTGTGGGAGCGAGCCTGCTCGCGAAGAAGCCCGGACACTCACCGCAAAGCTCAGCGCCCTGCTGCTGACCGGCCTGCTCTCTCTGAATGTTTTTGCCGCCCCAGCGCAACTGAAGGTCCAGGCCCACCTCAACCCCAGCGAAGGCGCAATGGTCGGCGGTCTGGTCGAACTACAACTCGACGTGCTCACCGACACCTGGTTCACCAGCGCCGCCGCCCTGCCCGGTCTGAAACTCGACGGCGCGCTGGTGATGCCGCCGAACGGCCAGGCACAGCATCTGAACCAGACCATCGATGGCCAATCGTTCAATGGCTTGCGCTATAGCTATCTGATCACGCCCAACGTCGCGCGCAGTTTCGATATCCCGGCATTGACCGTCCGCGCCACACCCGGCCAGGCCACTGAACAAATCAGTGCACAGAGCCAGCCGCTGAGTTTCAGCGCCGCCCAACCGCCCGGCTTCGCGCCCGGGGAGACGCCTCTGGTTGCCAGTGGGTTGCGCTTGAAACAGGTCGTTACACATTCGGCGATGCCGCCGAAAGTCGGCGACAGCATCACCCGTGAGCTCACGTTACAGGCCGATGGCGCGCTGGCGATGGCGCTGCCCATTCCGACCTTCGGGGATGTCGCCGGCTTGAGTCGCTACGCGAAGACGCCACAAGTCAAAGCACTGGATGACGGTCGCGGCAATATCCTCGGCGGTCAACGCGTCGACAGCGCCAGTTATCGCATCGACAGCGCCGGTACTTACACCTTGCCGGCGATCCGCGTGAAATGGTGGGATTCCGCTGCGCGGCAGATCCGTAGCGCTGAGGTGCCTTCCGTGAGCTTCGAGGCCGCGGCCAACAACGCCTATAAACCGGTGTTTTCGCTGGCCGAAGACCTCAGGCAACTGCAACAGAACCACTTGCAGTTCTCCAGCCGCTGGCTGCTCTGGCTGGCGCTGGCGGTCGGCCTCGCCGTCAGTGTGTACTTGCTGCGGCCCGTCGCCGTTCGCGCCCATCGACGCTGGCTCGCCCATAAACGGGCGAAGCAATTGGCCTGGCAGCATTCGGCCGCTTTCGCCTGGCAACAGATCGATCCGCAACTGCAAGCCAGACCCGCGCAACTCACCGCGCTGTACCTGTGGCTGCGGCGCAGTCGTCTGGGCTTGAAACTCACGGGCGCCGGTCCGCGTTTGCAGGGTCTGTTACGCGGGCTTTACGGCCGTCAGTCTGCCGTCGATCAAACACTTGTTCAGCTGCACCAATCGTTGTCTACGCTTCAAAGTCAGGTCGCCCGGCAACAGGCGAAAGACGCACCGGCCCTGCGCCCGCTCAACCCTGTGCATGAGAAGGACTTCCCATGATCAACCCGTTGCTGCTGCGCCAACGTTTCGGTCTTGCCCTGCTGTTGACACTGGCCTTGCCCCTGTTGGTACAGGCGAATGAACCGCTGCCGTCATGGAACGACGGCCCCGCGAAAAAGAGCATCATCGAGTTCGTACAGGCCGTAACCGACCAGAGCAGCAAGGATTTCGTCAAACCGGCCGAGCGCATCGCTGTGTTCGACAACGACGGCACGTTGTGGAGCGAACAGCCGGCGTACTTCGAATTGCTGTTTGCCTTCGACGAGGTCAAGCGCACCGCGGCACAACACCCAGAATGGAAAACCACCCAGCCGTTCAAAGCGGTACTGGAAAATGATCACCAAGCCCTCGCCGCGTCGGGCATGGAGGGTTTGCTGAAGATCGTCGGCGCCACTCACGGCGGTATGACCACCGAAGCCTTCGATGACTACGCGAAAACCTGGTTCAGCCAGGCCCGCCACCCGAAAACCGGCAAGCCTTACACCGAGATGATCTTCCAGCCGATGCTGGAAATGCTCGACTATCTGCGCAGCCAGAACTTCAAGACCTACATCGTTTCCGGTGGCGACACCGGCTTCATGCGCGCCTTCGCCGAAAAGGTCTACGGCATCCCGCCGGAACAGGTGATCGGTACCACCTTCGTCACCTCTTACCAGTTCAAGGATGGCAAAGCCTCGATCGTGCGTACGCCGAAAGTCGCGCACAACGACGACGGACCGGGCAAACCCGTGAGCATCGATGCGGTCATCGGTCGGCGGCCAATTCTGGCCTTCGGTAATTCCGACGGTGATTTGCAGATGCTGCAGTGGACCGCCGCCGGGCCCGGCAAGCGCTTTATGGGACTGGTGCACCACACCGATGCGAAGCGCGAGTGGGCTTATGACCGGCAATCGAATATCGGCCGACTCGACAAGGCCCTCGACGAAGCGAAATCCCGTGGCTGGACGGTGGTGGACATGGCGTCGGAATGGCGCCGGATCTATCCGTTCGATCCACCGGCAACCGAGCAGGTGCAATAAGAAAGCGTGATGCAGGAGAGCAGTAAAGGTTTGTCGCAAAAAACGACCCCCGCGCAAAGGAGCAAGTCACATGACTCGCATACGCAAGTGGCTACCGAAGCTCGCCCTGGTGGCGACCTCGGTGATGGCGCTGTCGGCAACCGCCACAGCGGCTGAAAAACCCAACATTCTCGTGATCTTCGGCGATGACATCGGCCAAACCAACATCAGTGCCTATTCCATGGGCGTGGTCGGATACAAGACGCCGAATATCGACCGTATCGCCAAAGAAGGCATGATCTTCACCGATTACTATGCCGAAAACAGTTGCACGGCCGGACGCTCGTCGTTCATTACCGGGCAGACGCCGCTGCGGACCGGCTTGTCCAAGGTCGGCATGCCGGGGGTTCCGGTGGGCTTGCAGGCGCGCGATGTGACCATTGCCCAAGCGCTGAAAGCCCAAGGCTATGCCACCGGTCAATTCGGCAAGAACCACTTGGGCGACAAGGATGAATACCTGCCGACCAACCATGGTTTCGACGAGTTTTTCGGCAACCTCTATCACCTCAACGCCGAAGAGGAACCTGAACGCCCGTACTGGCCCAAGGATGATGCCGAGTTCGTCAAAGCCGCGTCGCCACGTGGCGTGATCCACAGTTTTGCCGACGGCAAGATTGAAGATACCGGCGCGCTGACCAAGAAACGCATGGAGACCATCGACGACGAAACCACAGCGGCCGCGCAAGCGTTCATCGAGAAACAAGCCAAAGCGGACAAGCCGTTCTTTGTCTGGATGAACACCACGCGCATGCATGCCTTCACTCACGTGCGCGAGTCCATGCAAGGGCAAAGCGGCATGGTCGGCAACGAATATGCCGATGGCATGCTTGAGCATGACGGCGACGTCGGCAAGCTGCTCAAGACACTGGATGACTTGAAGCTGACCGAGAACACCATCGTCGTCTACACCACCGACAATGGCCCGAACCAATGGTCGTGGCCCGACGCTGCAACGACGCCGTTCCGCAACGAGAAAAACTCTAACTGGGAAGGCGCGTACCGGGTACCGGCGATGATTCGCTGGCCGGGCAAAGTCAAGGCAGGCGAAGTCTCCACGCAAATGTTCTCCGGTCTGGACTGGTTCCCGACGCTGTTGGCCGCCGTGGGCGACACCGACATCAAGGATCGCTTGCTCAAGGGCGCCGACGTCGGTGGCAAGAACTTCAAAGTGCACCTGGACGGCTATAACCAGCTGGACTACCTGACGGGTAAAACCGACAAGAGCGCGCGCAACGAGTTCTACTACTTCAACGATGATGGTGCGCTGGTCAGCATGCGTTTCAACGATTGGAAACTGGTGTTCTGTGAGCAGCGTGCGCCCGGTGGACTGCAGGTGTGGAGCGAACCGTTCACCTGTCTGCGTGTGCCGAAAATGTTCAACCTGCGCATGGACCCGTACGAACGCGCCGATGTCGTGTCTGACCAGTACTATGACTGGCTGACGAAAAACGACTATCTGATTTTCGACGGTACCCGCCGCGCGGCGAAGTTCCTGCAGACCTTCGTCGACTATCCACCCAGCCAGCGTCCGGCGAGCTTCAGCATCGACCAGATCCGCGAGGACGTGGACCGTCGCATCGAAGAAAAAATGAAGAAAGCCCAGTAATACCGCTGTACCGCCGCCCGCCTGCATCGGCGGGCGGCCCTGTTTTCAACATGAGACCGGGTCGGATTCGTTCGCGAGCAGGCTCGCTCCCACAAGGTTTTCTGCGATCGTTCCCACGCTCTGCGTGGTAACGCAGCCCGGGACGCTCTGCGTCCAATGCCTAAACGGACGCGGAGCGTCCAGTGAGGCATTCCCACGCAGAGCGTGGGAACGATCAACATCAGCCAATCCATAACAAGGCCCACCTCATGTCCTCACGTATCGCCAGCAAGCCGTCGGCCATACCCGTTCCGCAAGCCGCGTCCGCCACCTCACTGATCCCTGCTCTGTTGCTATGCATCTCCGGCGCGGCCGCGCTGGTCTATCAGGTGTTGTGGATCAAACAGCTCTCGCTGCTGGTCGGCGTCGAGGTCTATGCGATCACCACCGGCATCAGCGCGTTTTTCGCCGGGCTTGCTCTCGGCGGCTGGTTGTTCGGGCGCTGGGCCGATCGCTTGCAACAGCCGGTTCTGCTGTATGCCGGGCTGGAAGTACTGGTGGCCATGCTCGGCGTTGGCGCGACAGTGGCCATGGGTCTGGCGGCCAGTGCGTTTGCCTGGTTGCAGGGTCATGTCGGCGTGCTCGCGTGGTTGCTGCCGTTTGCGCTGGTGGGCATTCCGGCGGTGTTGATGGGCGGGACGCTGCCGGTGCTGGTGCGCGCACTGGCGGCTGAGCCGGGCAAGGCCGGCGGTCAGTTGTATGCGGCGAATACGCTGGGCGCGATCGTTGGCACTTTGCTCGCCGCGTTCGTACTGATCGCCAGCCTCGGCGTGCGCGGCAGTGCGCTGTTCGCCGCGATGCTCAACCTGCTCGCCGCTGCCGGTGCGCTGTGGTGGCAGCGCCAGCAGCCAGTGGCGCTGGCCACACCGGTCAAACACGGCAACGCCAAAGCACCCGACCGCACTGCGCTGTGGCTCTACGCGATCGCCGGAGGTGTGGCGTTGGGTTATGAGGTGGTCTGGTCGCAGTCGATCGTGCAGTTCATGAGCACGCGCACCTATGCGTTTGCGGTGGTACTGGCGACCTACCTGACCGGGCTGTTTATCGGCAGCGCCGTGCTCGCCCGTCGCGTCGAACGCATTCGCGACCCATGGGGCGTATTCGGTTTGTTGATTGCCGGTGCAGGCCTGATTGCGCTGCTGGAAATCGCCGTGCTCGGGCGCTGGCTAGTGCTTGCGCAGAGCCATGCGGAAAGCTGGCTGCTGAGCCTGGGTGTCAGCGAGCTGGCCGGCATGAGCGCGCGCTTTGCCGTAGCAGCGCTGAGCATCGTGTTTGTGCCAACCTTGCTGCTGGGCGCGGCGTTTCCTCTGGCGTTGCGCCTGAGTGTCGGCAGCGAGCGTGTGGGCCGCGATGTCGGCGCCGTTGTCGCGTTCAACACCCTGGGCGGGATCATCGGTGTGATGTTTTGCGGCTTCGTATTGATTCCCTTGCTGGGCCTTGTTCGCACCCTCGGTCTACTGGCGCTCGTCGCAGCGACGATTGGTTATCTGGCGGTGCGCAAGGGCCATGGCGTGGCGAAAGGTCGGCGCCAGGCCGTGGTCGCACTAGGTCTGGTGTGCGTAGCGGTGGCGGTACTGACCCCAGCTGACAAACTCGCCAACCTGTTGCCCGGCGCACGCAACGGCACGCTGGCGTTCTACGAGGAAGGACGCGGCGGCACTGTCGCGGTGGTCACTCAGGGGCGTGGCGAAAACACCTTCCACCGTTTGTACATCCAGGGCGTGTCGAACACCGGCGATGCCATGCCATCGCTGCGCTACATGCGCATTCAGGCACTGCTGCCACTGCTGATCCACAACGGTGAACCGCGCTCGACCCTGGTGATCGGCTTCGGCACCGGCATCACCGCAGGCGCCATGCTGCGCTATCCGGGTCTGAAACATCGCGTGGTCGCCGAGTTGCTGCCATCGGTGGTGAAAGCAGCGCCGTTGTTCAAGGGCAACTTCAATGCGGCCAACGATCCCGGCGTCGACATACGCCTGCGCGACGGTCGCCAGGAACTGCTGCGCAGTGCACAGACCTACGACGTGATCACCCTGGAACCGCCACCGCCCTCCGCCGCCGGCGTGGTCAATCTGTATTCGCGGGATTTTTACGAGCTGGCCGCCAGTCGCTTGCAGGATCAGGGCATCGTCGCCCAGTGGCTGCCGCTGCCGACGCAGAATATCGACGACTCGCGCTCACTGGTGCGCAGCTTCCTCGACGTGTTCCCGCATGCCTCGCTGTGGACCAGCGAGTTCCACGAAATGCTGCTGGTTGGCTCAATGAAACCGATGCAACTGGACGCCGAGAAAATCACCGCGCGCTTCCAGCAAGACAGCGTACGCAGCACCTTGCAGGACGTCGGCATCGGCTCGGCGGCGGCGCTGCTGGTCACCTGGGTCACCGATCGCGCCGGCCTCGAGCGCTTCGCCGCCGATGCACCGGCAGTGACCGATGATCAGCCGCGCATCGAATACGCGCCATGGGTGCGCAGCAAGGAAATAACCCGCGTGTTACCGGCGCTGCTGGACTTGTATCAGCCACCGACACTGGTCAATGCCGATGGCGGATTCAGTGAACGCATGGAAACGCATCGGCTGCGCTTGATGCAGTTTTATCGGGCAAGCCTGCATGCCTACGACGGCGATCGGGACGCCTGGGGGCGGGATATTCGGGAAGTGATGCAAGGGGATCGGGCGAACCCATATTTTCTCTGGTTTGTCGGGCAGTAAGGCGGGGGCTGACAGAATGCCTTCGCGAGCAAGCTCGCTCCCACAGTCGGATTGCGTATCATCTCAAAAACAGGTCGCCCGTCAGGCCGCCTTCGCGAGCAAGCTCGCTCCCACAAAAGCAAAAGCAAGCAAAAGCAAAGCAGCGCAGCTGCCCGCGGCGAAGCCGCCCCACTCAACAATGAGCGTTAGCTCGAGTGCTCTTGATCTTGATCCACCGGCGACGTCGGAAGGCTGAGTGGAGGGATTGATCCGGGGGTGGGAGCGCAGCGACCGTCTGGCGCAGCCAGACACAGCGGAAGGAGGTGCAGCGAAGCAAACCGGAGCCGCTGCGCCCGGATCGATCCCGGAGCGAAGGAACCCGAGCCTGCGAGGGCCGAACGTAGGAGCAAGCCTTTTGGGTTACCTTTTCGGCGTTTGGAAAAGGTGACTCGCCGTAAGGGCGAAACCCTAAGCCGCCGTTACCGCAGCAACGGATATGTACCCCAACCCCCACCCCAAGCAGACAAGCCCCCTAAACCAAACTGCAATCCATGGGAGCGAGTCTGCTCGCAAAGAGGCCCTAAACCTCAAGACATCACTTGGCCTCGGACTTAAGCTTCAGATACGTCTGATGCATGTCACTCGCCCAACCATCGATCACCGCTTTGAAATCATTGGATTTCAACACCTGCGATGAATTTTCCAGCGGCTGCCCGGTGCCCTTGCGCACCACTTGAGCCACCACCGTGTTACTGCTGCCATCGAGGAATACCGCCTCGGTGGCCAACGTAGTTTCCTGATCGCGAATACCGCTGGCAGTGCTCACCGCAGCAGCGACCAGCGCAATCGGGATCACCTCATACACATGCAGGCCTTCAGTCTTGCTGCTCACCGCCGTGATCGCCGGCCGTACCACGATGACGCCTGGTCCGGGACCTGTGGCCAAAGGCAACGATTTGCTCAGTTCGCGCTTGAGCGCCTGATCGTAATAGCTGGTGATGCCATTGAGCGTCTGTTGCGGAATTTTCTCGGTGGCTTGCGGCTTCGGATACAGCTGGCTCGGCTCGACATAGAAGCTGGTGAACTTATTGATGTCGAGTTTCGGGTCCATCCAACGCATCACCTCGGCGCCCGACGGTGATTTGGTCTCCTTCAGTTGACTGTAATCCTTGAGAAAACCGGAATACTGGTCTGGCTCGACGGTTTTACTGGAACAACCCACCACACCGAGGGTGGCGATGCACAGCGTGCCCATCATCACGGCTAGCTTCATGCTGTAACTCCTGTCAGAAGGCCAAATCGTTTGCATAGGGGGAGTTACAGGTATAGCTAAAACCGCAGCAATTGCGATTGCAAAGTACAAAATTCACACGGCCCTGCGCGGCGAGTCACAGCGCTTATTTGACAGACGCGCTGCATGCGACAAAGCTGCATCCAGATGTATGCACGCCAGAAGGCCAACGCACCCGGACTACGGAAGTCGCAATGCCCAAGCATAAAAACAAAGCGGTGCAACCTGAGCCTGGCGCGTCACCCTCCTCTCTTTCACGTTTCGTCTTCCCGGTCATTATCGGCGCGCTGCTCGCGGCCGTGGCCGGTATTGGCTGGTTTCTGTTCAGCCCGGCGCCCACTCCCGTCAAACCCGCAGCCATCAGCACGCCTCTCGCATCGCCCGCTAAGCCGCAACCCGTGGTGGCGAGCAAGCCGGCAAGCATGGTCGATGAGCAGCAATGCCAAGGCTGCCACAGCCAACAGGTCAAGGACTGGCAAGGCTCGCATCACCAATTGGCCATGCAGCCGGCGACCGCCGAAACCACTCTGGGCGACTTCAACAACGTGACCTTCAAGGCCGAAAACGAGACCACACAATTCACCCGCAAGGGCGATGAATTCTGGGTCAATGCGCCCGGCATCGACGGCAAGAACGCCGACTTCAGAGTGGCCTACACCTTCGGCATCGCTCCGCTCCAGCAATATCTGATCGAGGTGGGTCAGGGGCGCTTGCAGGCGCTCGGCGTGGCGTGGGATACCGAGAAAAATCGCTGGTTTCACCTGTACGCCGGCCAGGGGGTGAACTTCAAGAATCCGCTGCACTGGAGCAAACCGAGCCAGAACGCCAACTTCATGTGCGTCGAATGCCATACCACCGGTTTCAAGCGCAATTTCGATGCGCAGAGCAACAGCTTCAACAGTCAGTGGAACAGCCTCGGTGTCGGCTGTCAGGCCTGTCATGGCCCGGCGTCAAATCACCTGGAGTGGACGCAGAAAAAAAACGATTTGATCCATAAGGGCTTCGACGTCGATCTCAAGGACAAGAACGCCACGGTAGAAATCGAAACCTGCGCGCGCTGCCATTCCCGCCGCGCGCCGCTGGGCGATGGCTTCACCGTCGGCAAGCGGCTGATGGACGATTACCTGCCCAGCGCCCTGACCCGCGAACTCTATGCGCTGGACGGCAAGATCAAGGACGAAGTGTTCGAACACGGCTCGTTCCTGCAAAGCAAAATGTTCGACAAGGGCGTGCGCTGCAGCAATTGCCATGACCCGCATAGCAACGAACTGAAGGCACCAGGCAACGCCGTGTGTCTGCAATGCCACAACACGGCGGGCAAGCCCTCGGTCGCCGGCGTGGACGGCAAGGGCCTGCAAGCGAAGAACTATGACGCCATCGAACACACCCGCCACGCCATGGGCCAGCCCGGCTCGCAGTGCGTCGATTGCCACATGCCTGGCAAGTTCTACATGGGCAATGACTTTCGGCACGACCACAGTTTCAGTATTCCCAACCCGGAGCGTGCGCAGAAACTCGTCACGCCGGACGCCTGCCTGACCTGTCACCAGGGCAAGGCTGGCGACAAGGTCACCGCGCAGTTCAAATCGTGGAACGCCTCAGCCTCCCCGGCTCAGCAGGCGCCGCGCTATGACGAAAGCCTGTGGTTGATCCGCAATGGCCAGCCCGGCGCCGCCGACGCGCTGTACCAGCAACTGCAGCCCAGCAACCTGTCGGCGATCCAGCGCGCGACGTTGCTGGCAGAATTGCCGTTGTACCCGAGCGAACAGGCGTTGAAACTGGCCACTCAGGATCTGAAACATCCAGAGCCACAGGTGCGCGACAGCGCGGTGCGGGCGATCAGCGCATTTCTGCCGCCACCGGAGCGCGCGCCGTTATTGGCGCCGTTACTCAATGATCCAGTGAAAGCCGTGCGCATCGTCGCCGCGCGGGATCTGCTCAGCGCCGCGCGCAACAATGGCCTGGGTGCGGCGCAAGCCAGCTGGAACGCGGCGATCGGCGAGTATGAAGCCGTGCAGAAAAGCTTGCTCGAACGTGCAGAAGCCAATCTCAATCTGGCGATGCTGTACCAGGCCAGCGGGCGCAGTGCCGAGGTCGAACCGTTGCTGCGCCGTGCCCTGCAACGTGATCCGGATTTCTACCCGGCGCTGGTCACGCTGGCACAGTGGCTGGAAGCGAATGGTCGCGGCGCTGAAGCGCAGAAGCTGTTGGATGACAGCCTCAAGCAGCATCCGGAGGCGGCGCTGTTGCAGCATACGCGCGGGTTGTCGCTGATCCGTGCCGGCCAGTCCGCCGACGCCATGTCCTACCTGCGCAAAGCCGCGCAACTGGAACCGGAGAATGCGCAATACGGCTATGTACTGGCGGTGGCGCTGCATGAGGGCGGCAAGGTTGATGAGGCGTGCGCGATTCTGGAGGGTTTGCTCAAGGTACAACCGGCCAACCGCAATGCGCGGCTGTCGCTGATCCAGTACTACCTTGATAGCGGCCAGGAGCCGAAGGCGCAGGTGCTGTTGCAGGGCTGGAAGAAAATGAATATGGGGGATCCGGCGCTCAAGTGACTGATGGGATGGCCCCCCGATCACCTGTGGGAGCGAGCCTGCTCGCGAATGCAATCTGTCAGTGACATCGCAGTCGGCTGACGTAGCGTTTTCGCGAGCAGGCTCGCTCCCACAGGGCTACCACCGAGCTTCAGCGTTTGCTTCACCAGGACGATGTTTCGCCACTGCGCAACGCCATCTCCCGCCGGCTATTGGCACGCATCGCCTTGATCAGCGACACCGTCCCCACCAGCAGGATCGCCGCACCAAACAGGAAGTCGATGTTGTACAGCTGGAAATCTTCCACCGGCCCGATCAGCAATGTCCGCACCACCGCAATCCCTACCAGCGTGGCGAGAAAGTCGATCCCCGGTTCATCGCGGTAGAACACCAGCATCAGCGGCAGGCACAGCACCAGCAGAAGCAGCAAGACCACCACCTTGAACGAGCCTTTGCGCTCGACGCTGAACGCGCACTCATGCACCCCGTAAGGCTTGTAGTCCTCGTCGCGGATCATCGAGTTCTTCTCGTTGATGTAGTCGGCGCGGTTGTACTTCTGGATCGGCGTGAAGGTGTTGGACATCTCCATCAACGTGGTGATGTTCTTGAAGCGCAGGTCGACGCGCTCGCTGCCCTTGAGGTAATACAGCACCGGTTTGTAGCCATAGCGATAGCTGTCGAACGGGAACGCCGCGGTCTGGGCGTGCACGCCGATCGGCCGTGGTTCGAGTTCGGCGAAGGCGCTTTTGTTGGTCGACGAGAGGTTGCGGCTCAGCGGCTGCACCTTGACCTGCTCGAGGAAGATCGGCGTCACGCCGAACGACCACTGCAGCGGTTCCAGACGCAGGCGCAGCTCGTTGCGGCCAAGGTCGTAGCGGTTGAAAGTGCGTTCGGAAACCACCAGCGAACCGCCGACCATGAACTCGCCGCGCAGGTTATTGGTAACGCGCAAGGTCAGTTGATCCTTGCCCAGCAACGCCGCTTCCGTGGTCGGTGGCGTGCCGCACCACGCAGTGCTTTCGCCGACACCGCCAAGCTGGCCGTCGCGGTTTTCCTTGAATACATAAAAGTAACTGGCCCACAGCGTCAGCAGCAAAAGCGACGCCGTGAGACCAAGGATTTTTTTGCCCGGACTCACTGATCAGACTCCCTTCTTCGGTTCCATCGTCCAGCCGAAAACCCGCTGGCGACGGCGACTCTACCAAAAGGCCATCAGTGACCCAAGGGAAAATGCCGGATCGGCACCAAACCTAAGGGTTTCCCCGGTACTCGCCTCAACCCCCAAGGAGCGAGCCTGCTCGCGATAGCGGTGTTTGATCGTTCCCACGCTCTGCGTGGGAATGCAGCCCGGGACGCTCTGCGTCCCAATCTAGGTGCGATCGCGAGGAATCAGGCTTTGCAGTTGCTGCGCCAGAAAATTCGCATCAAACGCAAACGTATCCGGATCCTTCAAACCATTGGTCTTGCGCCACTGCCACGCACCATCCGCCAGGCCAACCAGCGAAATGCTCCCATACCGGGCCGCCGTCAGCCCCATCACTGCCAGGGAAACCTGCCCGCCGCTGCCCATCACATCCGGCACAAACTCCACCGGTTTGCCGGCAATCACGATGCTCAATTTTTCCGTCTTGAACGTTGAGGTCTCCACCGGCACGCTCGGCCCGGACGCGACATACGCCTCGCGACTCACCTCCAGCAGATTCGGCGCCTTGACCGGTTCAAGCCATTGCTCGATCTGGTCGAACAGCGCGCCAATCCGTGTTGCCCATTCAGCTGATTGCGTAGTGAACAGTTGCTTCTTGTGCGCTTCACTTTCGGCATAGTGGCGAAGCATTTCGCCCAGTTGCTGTACGTCGTTCATTGCGGTGTTCCTTGGAAAGGACCTGCGAACGGTGATAGTGGCAGATCCCGAGCCCGGCGTACGTTTAGTTCTTGCAGGTGCACAGTTGCGGGAAAGATCGGCGGTACAGTCAGCAGGTGCTGGCGCCGAGCCTCGAACAGCAGGAAACTCCGGGCAGACCTGAACGCTCGACACTGTCACTTGCCTGAGGAAATCCAATGCGCACCATCGGCCTTATCGGCGGCATGAGCTGGGAGTCCAGCGCCGAATACTATCGCCTGATCAACCAGCAGGTCCGCGATCGCCTCGGCCCTTTGCGCTCGGCGCAATTGCTGATGTACAGCGTCGACTTCGGCCCGGTCGAACAGGCGCAGCATGCCGGGCGCTGGGATGACGCGGCGGCGATTCTGGTGGATGCCGCGCGCAGGCTCGAAGCTGGCGGCGCCGAGTGTGTGGTGCTGTGTACCAACACCATGCACAAAGTGGCGGACCAGATTCAGGCGGCGATCAGCATTCCGTTCCTGCACATCGCCGAACCCGCGGCGCGAGCTGCATTGGAAATCAACGCGCGCACGGTCGGGTTGCTCGGCACCGCGTTCACCATGGAGCAGGACTTCCTCAAGCAGCGTCTGATCGCTCAAGGCCTGACCGTACTGGTGCCGGATGATGCCGAGCGCAAGGATGTACACCGGATCATCTACGACGAACTCTGCGTCGGCGTGATCAGCGAACAATCGCGTCAGATCTACCAAGGCGTCATCGAATCCCTGACCGCCCGTGGCGCTCAGGCAATTGTCCTCGGCTGCACCGAAATCGGCCTGCTCGTCAAACCCGAACACAGCGCCCTGCCCCTGCTCGACACCACCGAGCTGCATGCGCAATCGGCCGTGGCGTTCGCGCTGGAGACTGACTGATTCAAGATTTTGACGAACCGCGCAGACGGGCCATGCTCAGGGTGTCGACCCACTGCCCGTCGCGCACCGCGTAATCACGCAACAGCCCTTCGGCCTCGAAACCGAACTTGCGATAAAGGCCGATGGCCGCCTCGTTGTCGGCGTACACCGTGAGTTCGACGCGGTGCAGGTTCATCCAGTTGTCGGCAACGTCCAGCGCCGCTGCCAACAACATCGATCCCACGCCTTTGCCCTGCCAAGCGACCGCGACGGCCATGCCGAAACTCCCGGCGTGGGCGCGACGCATGCGCGAATAGGCTTCCAGTCCAAGATTGCCAATCACCACGCCCTGATGCAGCGCCACCAGTTTCAGCGCGCGTTCGTTGTCGGCCTGCAATCGGTGCCGCCAGACCTCGGTGGACTGGAATGGCATCTGCAGCACCTGCCGTGCAACGGCGGGGTCGTTGTAGAGCGCAGTGATGCCTTCGAGGTGGGATTCGCGGGAGCGTTCGAGGTGGATGGTGGGGGTTGGGTCTGGCATGGGGGATCTGTCCGTGATCTGAGCGTGGCTGCTCACTCTAAACCTCGGATATTGAAACTGGCGAGGTTAAATTGTGGGAGCGAGCCTGCTCGCGAAGGCGGTTGGCCAGTCACTGAAGCGTCGACTGGCAGATTGCATTCGCGAGCAGGCTCGCTCCCACATTTTGATCCAGCCCGGTCACAAGCCCTGTGAGCACTGAAGATTCCTGTGGGAGCGAGCCTGCTCGCGAAAGCGACTTCACAGCCAACACCTGTTTCACGGCAAAAACGTCTACCGTGTAATCGCCATTTTTTGCCTTGTAAACTTCACTGTTTAAAAGACACCTCCAGACACGCCTTCCAGGCTACAAATTCTTGCGCCATTGCCTACAGCTACGCCAGAATCCGCCGGCTTGTGCGCTTTGAGGGCGGGTTCTATTGTGGTCCGGTCGCTGACGAATCAGCGATCGGGTCTCGCAGCCCGTCGATCTCTGGACGCACAACACCCGCTATTTATGGCGGCTGTACGTGGGAGACCTTCGGGTCTGCCGGTTCTAGAGTCCCGGTCTGCGACCCGCGTATAGCTGCCACCTCCTTTTCGTATCGCAGCGAAATGTGGCGGCTCCGTCGACTCTAGGAGTTTCACCCATGATCAAACCCACACCCAACCCACCCGAAACCGACCCCACCTCCCCCTACGAATCCCTCGACTCAAAAAAACTCCACCAAGCCGCCGACCGCGCCCTCGACCACTACCTCTGCCCACCCGGCTCGACTCCTCCGCCGTTCAGCCCCCGCGCCATGTACGCCGTCACCGCCGACACGAAAAACGAAGACCTGCTGGCCAATGCCTGCGAAACCCTCGCCTCAGCCAAAACCATCGCCCAGGAATTCGCCGGACTGGTGAAACCGTCGCAACGCCGGACGCTAATGGGAATCGCGCAGTTGATCATGCTCGGAGAACTGGCGGTGAATCGGGTGCTGGATAATCTGGAGTTGCCGCGGTAGCGGGTCTCGCGACAGGCTTTGAATAAGGCGCCGGCAGTGCCGACGCCTTCGCGGGCAAGCCCGCTCCCACAGGGGACTTGTGTCGCTCATACGGCTGCGGTCACGCCGCCGAATTCGTGGGAGCGAGCCTGCTCGCGAAAGCGGTGGGTCAGTCACTGAAGCGTCGACTGGTAGATTGCATTCGCGAGCAGGCTCGCTCCCACGCTCACTCCTACACGGGGCGGGTCAAGGCTGGAACCATTCGTGGCGTTCGTTGAAGGTTTGCTGGATGAGGTCGGTGAGGGCTTGGATTTCGGGGGAGTTTTGCGAGTCGGTGTTGACGGCGAGCCAAGCATGGAGCTGCATCGCATCGGCAAATAATCCGGGCAGTGCAGTGAGGCCACGGTCGAAGCGGCTCATGTATGCCGGCAGCAAGCCAATGCAGGCGCTGCAGCGAATCACCTCTAACATCAATTCATACGACTGCATCTGCACCACACCGGCCAAACGTTGTTCGATCAACTCATTCCAAGGCCGAAAGCTCTCAACCTGTCGGTCATGCTGCCATTGCACCAGCATGAAATCAGCCAGATCTTCGGGCGTTTCCGGTCGCGCTGTCACCCGTGAATAACGCTTGGCAATGTGCGGCAGATACTCAATCCGGGCGAGGTGTTGCGGTTCGCTGGAGGCAAAGGTCGGGCCGGGGTTTGGGCTTTCGCCGGGAGCAAGCCAGAGGACGATGTCAGCGCTGACCGCACGCAATGCCAGTTCGCTATCCAGCGCGATGATTTCAAGGCGCAGGCTGGCATTGCGGCGCAGCAGTGCGATGAGGTCGCGGCCGAGGATGTCGTGAAGGATGGAGTCGGCGATGGCCAGACGGATCAGTGGTTGTTCGATGACCGGGAGTTTGCGTTCGTGGGCCAGGGTGATGAGTCGGGCCTGCAACTGTTGGCCTTCCCGGGTGAGCGTGAGGGCGCTGCCCTGGAAGCTGAACAGGCTGTGTTGCAGTTGCTGTTCAAGTTGCGCGAGTTGTTTGCGCAATAGAGTCGAGCGTACGTTGAGGCTGCGCGCGGCTTGCATGAAGCAGCCGCAGCGGGCGCTGGCGAGGAAGTATTGGGCGACTTCGTTGTCGATGGTCGCGGCCTGGTTGAGCCACGGTTCGGGTCTGGATGGGGGCGTTTGGTAATCAGCGGGGGCCGGGCGTCCTGCGGGTTCGGTGAATGACATTGATGACTCCCTGTCGATCTTTGTAGTTGCCTTGAGTGCGCCATAGACCCCTGTGGGAGCGAGCTTGCTCGCGAAAGCGTCAGCACATTCAACATATTTGCTGACTGATACTCCGCTTTCGCGAGCAAGCTCGCTCCCACAGGGGTTGTGGTGTAGGTGAAATCAGTGTTTTTCCTCGAGGATTTTGTTCAGTTCAGCGCCGTCGATGCTGAGGGTGGCGGTGTTGAGCATGCCGTCCAGGTAAGCCTGGGCGATCTGTTCCTGGCGTTGCGCGCGCAGGGCCTGGGTCAGTTGGTCGCGCAGTTCGTCCAGGGTTGCGGTGCGGGCCGGCTGTTGTTCGGTGAGTTTGATCACGTGGAAACCGGCGGCGCTTTGCACTGGATCAGACACAGCACCAACCTTGAGCCGCGCCACGGCGCTACGTACTTCCGGCACCAGTTGTTGCAATGGTTGCAGGCCGGTATCACCGCCCCGCTCTGCCGTGACGCGATCCTGGGAATATTGCGTAGCGAGCGCCGGAAAATCGGCCGGTGCTGTCTGCGCCTTCTTGCTCAATTCAGCGGCTTGTTTGCGCACGGTTTCCACAGAAGAAGAATCACTGACGCCAAGGAAAATCTGACTGACCCGGTACAGCGCCGGCGTCTGCCAATTGGCCTTGCCGGCGTCATAGGCCTGCTGCAACTCAGCCGCGCTCGGATACTCCGCCGGCACCTGACTCACCGAGCGCAAATAATCACGGAACACGATCTGCTCAGTGGCTGCGCGAGTCTGCCGGGCGACGTCGGGACGCTGCGCCCACCCCTGCGCATCGGCCTGTTCCAGCACCGCTTTCTCGGCCAGTCGCGATCGAATCCAGCGCTCCAGCGCTTCACGATTACCGCGCAGTTGTTCGCGGGTTTGCGCCGGGACAGTGGCCAGCAGGGTCTGCAATTCCTCTGGCGAAACCTGCTGGTTACCCAACCGCGCCACGGCTGGCCCGGCTGCAACCGCCATCACCGCCGACGGCTGCTGGGCGGCGACCGGATCACTCCCCGGACGCAGCACCAGCGCCACGGCCACCAACAACAGCGCCACCGCTCCGGCGCCGATCACCACGGCAGGCTTCTTCACAGCGCAACTTCCTCTTGTTCGGCGACCGCCGATTTGGCGGTTTGCGCAGCGGCGGTCTGACTGAAATCGCGCAGGTAAACGATGAATTCCTGCAACAGGCGATCCCACAATTCCAGATTGCCGCGCAGGTGCTCGTTGCTCACGCCAGCAGCGACGACTACGTCCATCTCCATGACCAGAAACTCACCCTGCAACGACAACCGCGCAAACCGCCGCGTCGCGTTCCACTGCTCGGCGACGCCCTCAGGCAACTCACCCTGCACACGCAGCGCACAGCTGAAAGTGAAATCAACAAAGCCGCCCTGCTCTACTGCCGGGTTACCGAACCGCACCGCGTAGCCGATGCCTTGACTGGCGCTGAGCAACTGGACGATGCCGTTCTGTTCGCTCTGATTGACGCGGTAACCGGCGGCTTGCAGGACGTCGGTCAGTGATTGCGGGGTAACGTGGGTGATCAATTGAGTCATGGCTTTCTTCCTTGTTATCAGTGAGCGATCGCGGCTTGCGGCGCGTCGAATTGGGTCTTGTACAGCTCGTCGCCAAAGCCTTGGGCCAGTTCATCGAACTTGACCCGGGCGCTGCCAGCGAAGGGCTGGCGGATTTTCATCACCTCGGCGACATCGATGCTTTCGTAAGCCGTGAGGATCTGTTTGGCGACGCCGTACATTTGCTGATTTTTGGCTGAACATTGCTGCACTTGTGTGTCACGTTCCGCCAGTTGCGCCTGTAGCTTCGCGCGCTCTGCTTCTTTGCCGCGGGCGAGGACCAGCAATTCGTCGTAGGCTTTTTTGAACTTGCCGGTCTGCTCAGCACTGGCCGCCACTTGCGCCTGCGCCTGGCTGTGCAGGCTCTGTTGTTGCCCGGCCAGTTGCTCGGCCAATCCCTTGGCTTTGGCCAGTTCGGCAGTCAGTTGCTTGATCTGCGCTTGCGCTGCCTTGGCTTCGTTCTGCGCCGCCAGTTGCGCGGCGCTGGCCTGAGCCTGTTGGCTTTGCAGTGCCTGCAATTGCTGGGTGGTGCTGCGCAATTGCGTGCGCAGGCGTTCTTCCATGCCTTCGGCGCTCGCCCCGGTGGCAATCAACAACCCCAGGCCCAGCGCGAGAAAACGCGTGTTCATAAAGCTCTCCCCGGCGCCTTAGAAGCGCGTGTTGATCTCAAGCTGCAAGACGTCGATGTCGAACGGCGCGCCGTACACCGCTTCGGTGCTCATCCAGCGACCCGTGGCGGAAACGTTCTTCGCCAGGCCGTAGTT
>Ga0308166_1001476_pt1 | contig 24818 bp, 22 predicted proteins | sample PhyCR2_2_FD_202137 | JGI IMG/M metagenome (GOLD analysis project Ga0308166, IMG submission 202137) | Phyllosphere microbial communities from UC Gill Tract Community Farm, Albany, California, United States - DLSLCC.R2 | ecosystem: Host-associated > Plants > Phyllosphere > Unclassified | place... | reverse complement strand
TTATGGCTCGATGAACGGCTGGGCGGCGAAGCTGATTTCCCAGCAAGTCGCCGACAAGGTCGGGCGCTGCTGGGGCCTGGGTTCGGGCACCACCAACGACCCCGGCCCGTATGAAGGTGAACTGCGCAACATGTGGAAGCCGACCCAGCAGCAAAACCTCTGGTTCCACGGCGGCAACCTGCATCAGTCACGGCACTATTCGCTGTACTTGGCGTTGCAGTTGAAGGCTCGTTTCGAAGGCCTCGACACCGATGTTTATCGCCTTGCAGAGCGGCATCATCTGGGCTGATTCCGCAAGGGGTCGTTCGTCGGTGCGCCGGCCAGGCGCACCGGCGAACTGGAAAGTGCGTGCTAGGGTGTCTAGCCAGAGCACCTTTCAAACCAGGAAAAATGCGGAGGATTCATGCCACTTCATCCCATCCTGTTCATGGGCGGTTCCGGCGCTATCGGCCACCAGACGGCCCGCGCATTGCGCGCGGCGCATCCCGACGTACCCTTGCTGATCGGCGGACGCGACCTCGCCAAGGCTGAGCAAACCGCCGAGCACATCGGCAATGCCCAAGGTGTGGTCATCGATGCTCGCGCAGACCATCTCGGGCTGGGTGATCGCCCGGTCAGCGCCATCGCCCTGTTCTACATGGACCACGCCCTCGCCGGGCTGCGTTTTGCGCAAAAGCGCAAGGTGCCGCACCTGAGCATTTCTTCCGGCGTGTTCGAAATCGCACCGCAGATTGCCAGTTTCATTCACACGCCCGACGCGTCGCCCATTGTCCTCGGCTACGAATGGATGGTCGGTGCCACCACCGTCGCAACGCTGCACCTCGCCAAGGCATTCGCCCGCGTCAATGACATTCGCATCCACGCACTGGTCGACGAACAGGACGGCGGCGGACCGACCGTGGCCGTCGACTTCGAACACCTGAACAAGATGCTGCCCGCCGCGCTGACCCGCCGCGACGGCGAATTCATGTGGCGTGAAGGCGACGACGCCAAGGTCAGCTTCCGCGCCGTCGACGGTACGACCCTGCAGGGCGCCGGCTTTTCCTCGATCGACGTCACCGGCCTGGCCGCCGCCACCGACGCCCCGAACGTCGAGTTCAACCTCGCCAGCGGCATCAGCTCGACCCGGCGTCAGGGCCAGCCGATGTCGACGGAAATACTCATCGAACTCGAAGGCACGGATCGCGATGGACAGCCGTTGCGCACACGGCATGCGGTGGTTCACCGCGCGGGTGCGGCGGCGTTGACCGGGCTCAGTGTGGCCATGTTGCTGGAGCGATTGGTTGGGCTGAATGGGCAAGCGCCTGTAAGGCCGGGGCTGTATTTCCCGTATCAGTTGCTGGATGCCCGAGTGTTTTTGCAGCGATTGAGAGACGACGGCGGTGAGTTGATTGAGCTGGACGGGGATGTGAACGGATAAAAAATACACGTCAAAAATGGCGGTTGAAAGTTCACAAGTGGTTGGCGATCTGGAAGCGGCTTGCACTTAGAGACGCATCCTGTTCTTCGTCTTGATGTCGGCCAAGGAAATCAAGCATCAGCTCGGCAGTTCGCCGAGCGCTGGTCACCACAAAAAAATGCCCTTCACCCTTCAGCACACGCAGTTCGGCTTGTGGAATCGAGCGTCGCAGAATGTGCGCGTTGTACGGCTGTACCAAGGTGTCACGGTCGCCGACAAGAATGAGCGTGTGCGCGCGCAAACGGGGTAGCCGCAGCAGGCTGGTCCAACCTGCCAAAGCGGCTAGCTGGTGGTAATAAGCTCGTGGGTTGACGCTGAGCATGCCCCTGGCAACACCGAAGCGGCAAGGCATCGAATGTTCTGATCAGACCACCCAAACCGTTAAGCAGCAGTAACGGCGGGCCCTCGCCGGAGATTGAGACGTTTACCTGCAAATCCTTGACGTTCAGCTTTCGGATCGGCATGACAAATTTCCTCCCTCGCTACTTTGACCGGAGTAAATGCCCACCGGCAGCTTTAGATTTGGCTTGTCAGTGAAACCGGTCGTAACGATGCGATCAATGCTCGAAGCGTCTCCTTGTGACTTTCGAGCCCCTGACTTGCGAGTTCGTATTCTTGTAACGCGCCAATGCGGCCGCGATCCTTGCTGCTTTGAATCAGCCGCCCCAGGAGTAACTGTTTTTCATGCAGGGCTCTAACGGCCACCCAGAGCGCTTCCTCGAGCGTCTCATTCTGGGCGTGAAATAACGCGGCGGCGGTGTAGGCATGACCGGTATGGCAGCGAAAGCGTGGTGAGGACGCCTCTACCTCCCACAGCGCGCCTCCGCATTCAGGACAAGACATGCCAGCGATTTCACCTATCTCGTCCAGCGCTCTGGAGCCGCCTTTGCTGAAATCCTCGGTGAGATCATTTTCAGTGGCGAACGGCTCGATGCGTTGTGCCTCCGCAGGGAGGTTCGCCTCGGCTGCACGCTGTTCGATGATCTGTACCAGTCTCTTGCCCAATTCTCTGAGCGGAAGGCATCCGTCCACATTCACATGACGAAGAGCGCTCGACGGCATTGACGGTGCTTCGGCAGTCTCGGGATCTTGCACAAAAGCCAGTCCGCCATAGGCCTTGATTGCCTGAAGCCCGACTACACCGTCATCAAGATCACCGGTCATCAACACCCCTATGGCATTGCTTGCGTAGCTGATGGCCGCCGATCTGAACATCGGGTCAATTGCAGGCCGAGAGTGGTTTTCCCTGGCACTGCGAGAAACCTGAATAATTCCTTTTTTGACCAGTAGATGCTTGTCCGGAGGCGCAACGTAGACACGCCCCGGCTGTATCTGCTCTTCATGCACGGCGAAGGCGACGGGTAATGGGCTCGCCTGGACCAGAAGGTTTGGCAGAACGCTAGGTTGTTCTCCGATGTGCATTGTGACGAACACGGCCGCATGCAAATCGGACGAAAGCTCGGCTACAAATTCACGCAACGCAGCGAGTCCGCCGCTGGAAGTGCCGATAACGATGACTGGGTAATTGTGGCTTTCTTGCTGCATGGATCAATCCCGGGTTGCGCGCTGACGCATGCACCTACATACCTCAGCGCCCCCATCCAGCCATGTGAATGAGTGTTTTGCCTGTGTTCGCCGTCAAGCGATAACCTCTCCTTCGTGTTGATAGGTATTTCGCTGGGAAGGTTCGAAAAAACCGCCATGTTTGTTCTTGATCAAAGGAATTGGCTTGTGTTCCAGGCACCCGTAAAGGCTGATGTGTGGAGCCTGATCAGTTTGCTTGAGCAGGAAATTTCACCGTAAACGTAGTGCCGTCATCAGCCGTCGAGTGCACGGAGATATCGCCTGCATGGGCAGTAACGATTTCCCGGACGATGAAGAGACCAAGCCCGACGCTGCGAACGTGATCATCCTGGTCTGAGCCACGGGTCATGGGCTCGAAAAGCTTCGCCCGAGCTGACTCGGCAATCGCCGGGCCGAAGTTGTGAACCGAAATGCTTGCCCGGTTGGCATCAAGCATGGAAATTACAGTAATCGGCCTTTCCTGGTCGCCGTAGGCGGCACTGTTGGCGACCAGGTTACCGATGATCTGTTGCATGCGATCAGCGTCGAGTTCGACATCTCCCCGCCCAACCGATTGATGCTCGATAGCGACATCTGGAAAAGCCACCCTTAGCTCAGCGACACTCTGAGCCACCACCGAATGCAAATCGATGACCGTGGGCGAAACGGATAGCCCTCGGCCGACTCTGGCCGAAGCGAAATCGAGCAGATCAGATATCATTCGATGCGCTCGATCCGTTGAGCTGCCGATGTGGCTCAGCATCAGCTTTTCCCTCCCCTCAGGCATTTTCCGACCGAGCATCTCTGCCGCCATTTTGATAGCCGTCAGCGGGTTCTTGAGGTCATGGCTGACAATGGCAACCATTTGCTCAGCAAATAGCGCCCGACGCTGCGCTTTTTCATAAGCTTCTTTCAGCTCCATCTGCGCCTGCGACAATGCTGTTTCAGCGGCCACCTTATTCGCCAGAAGCCCTTCAGCCAGTTGCCGGGCTTTCAATAGCTCACGTTCGTACTTGTCCCGGTCGGTGGTGCAGAACAATGCCAACTGATAGACAACACCGGACTCGTGCTGCTGACGAACGCCATTGAGCAACATGGGTATCAAGGTCTTGTCGCGACGCACCAGATCCAGTTTCACCTCCGACACCGAGCCTTGCATTTGTATCAGCGGAGACCAATGAGTCTGGTGAAAAATCCGTCCGCCCATGGTGAGCAAATCCTGAAAGCGCCGGCCTTGCAGATCGGGGTTTTCCCAACCGATCCAGGTACAGAAAGTCTTATTCGCACGCAGGATGCTGCCGTCTTCGCGGGTAACGATCAGGCCGCATGGCGCGTCGTCGAAAAGCGCCTGAGGATCGGGAATCAGGGAGGGTTCAGCGACCATCTGCGTCTTTCGTCCAAGGTAGAAGAAAGCGGTCCATGGCTTGCGAGCACGCGCTGGGCACACTCATGTGCGGACAATGACCAACATTGGTGACCAGACAGAGGGTGCTGTTGGGCAGGCTCTGGTGCAGATACTCACCTACGGCGACCGGAGCGATGATGTCATCGGTGGACTGCAATATCAGGGTCGGCGTGTCCAGACCGACGACGTCATCGCGGTTATCCGACATGAATGTCACCCGCGCGAACTGCTTGGCGATTTCCGGATCAGTCCGGCAAAAACTGTTCGTCAGCGTCTCACCAAGCGCCGGTTGGCCGGGAGCCCCCATGATGACGGGGGCCATCGTGCTCGACCAGCCGAGATAATTGCTGTCGAGGGTATCCAGCAGAGAGTTGATGTCTTCGAGTGTGAATCCTCCGACGTAACCCCCGGAGTCTACATAGCAAGGAGACGGGCCAATCATCACATGAGCTGCGATACGACCCCGATGCGCTCTGTCAGTTAATGCGCCGATCATGGCACTGACGGAGTGACCGACGACGATGACCGGGCCGACAGCGAACTCATCGATGATTTCAGCCAGATCTTGCCCGTAGCCTTCCAGTGAACTGTATTTCTGCGGGTCATAAGCCCTGAGATCAGACTGTCCGGCACCTACAAGGTCATAAAGGACGACCCTGAAGCGATCGGTAAAATGCTCCACGAGGTAACACCACATGGTTTGATCGCAGCCAAACCCGTGGGAGAAGACCAACGTTGCCGAGCCATCGCCTACTACGTTCACGTTATTGCGATGCTGGACAGACATGCTGGACGCTCCGAATCACCCGAAGGATTTTCAGGTGCAGCGCGCAGTGTAGACAGCTGCGCGCTGCACGTCACCGTCAAGGGCTTGCCCGGCACGAAAGTTCAGATTCAAACCTTCTTCATACGGACCTTCGACAGCCCCGCTACTGCTGTTTGTTCTCAGGCCGAATCCTGAACCAGATCGCATACATCGCCGGCAGAAACACCAGCGTGATAATCGTGCCAACAAACGTGCCGCCGATCAGCGTGTAGGCCAGCGTGCCCCAGAACACCGAGTGGGTCAGCGGAATGAACGCGAGAATCGCTGCGAGCGCGGTCAACAACACCGGGCGCGCCCGTTGCACTGTCGCTTCGACTACGGCATGGAACGGCGCCAGCCCTTCCTGCTCGTTGTGATGAATCTGCCCGATCAGGATCAATGTGTTGCGCATCAGAATCCCCGACAGCGCAATCAACCCGACCAGCGCATTGATGCCGAACGGCTGGTTGAAGATCAGCAGCGTCGGCACCACACCGATCAAGCCTAACGGCGAGGTGAGGAAGACCATGATCATTGCCGAGATCGAACGCACCTGAACGATGATGATCAGCAGCGTCATGGCGATCATGATCGGCAGCAACGGCAGGATCGCTTTGCCCGCCTTGCCGGACTCTTCGATGGCGCCCGCCTGTTCAATCCGGTAGCCGGAAGGCAGGTTTTCGATGATCGGCTGCAACTGCTGGATGATCGCACCGGATACGTCCGGTGGTTGCAAACCTTCGGCGATGTCGCCGCGCACGGTGATCGTTGGCGTGCGATCGCGGCGGCGCAGGATCGGGTCTTCCATGCGCACTTCGATCTGGCCGATCTGCGACAGCGGGATGCGCTGCCCCGCCGCGCCGACCAGGGTGAAGCCTTCGATCTGCGCCGGATCCAGCCTGATATTGCCCGCCGCGCGGCCGACGACCTGCACTGAACGGATGTCTTCGCGCACCGCCGTGATCGGCACGCCGCTGAGCAGAAATTGCAACTGCTGGGCGACTGCGCTGGACGTCAGCCCCACCGCCTGCAAGCGGTCCTGATCCAGGTTGAAATGCAACGTCGGCGTCAGCGGCCCCCAGTCAGTGTTGACGGTTCTCATCATCGGGCTGTCCTGCATCACCGCCCTGACCTGCTCGGCGATGTCGCGCAATTTCGCCGGATCCGGCCCCAGCACCCGGTAGGCCACCGGGAATGGCGAGTACGGCCCGAAGACGATTTGCGTAGCCCGAATGCGCGCTTCTGGAGCAAGCCCTTCGGCGACCGCTTCACGCAAACGCAACTTGAGAATTTCGCGGGCGTCCTGGCTGTCGGTGAGCACGACGATTTTGGCGAATGATGGATCCGGTAATTCCGGCGCCATTGCCAGGAAAAACCGTGGCGCACCCTGACCGATATAGGCGGTGACGATTTTTGCCTCTTCCTGCTTGTGCAGCCACGCCTCGACTTTGGCCGCCGCGGCGCTGGTCTGCTCGATGGACGTGCCGTAGGGCATCTGCACTTCGATCATCACTTCCGGGCGGTCAGAGGTCGGAAAGAACTGTTTCTTCACCAACCCCATGCCTGGGATCGCAACGGTGAACAACACGACAACCACGCCCGCCACCAGCCATTTGCGCGTAATCACCCACGCCAGAATCCGCCGAAAACGGTTGTAGCGCGGCGTATCGTAGATCGCCGCATGCCCGCCTTCGACTTTCTGGATGTCCGGCAACAGCTTCACGCCCAGGTACGGCGTGAAAACCACGGCGACGACCCACGACGCAATGAGCGCGATGCCGACAATCCAGAACATGTTGCTGGTGTATTCACCTGCCGTTGATTGCGCGAATCCGTTGGGCAGAAAGCCAATCGCCGTGACCAGCGTACCGGCCAGCATTGGCGCTGCGGTATGGCTCCAGGCATAGGCCGAGGCCTTGATGCGGTCGTAGCCCTCCTCCATTTTCACCACCATCATTTCGATAGCGATGATCGCGTCATCAACCAGCAAGCCGAGCGCCAGAATCAGCGAACCCAAGGTGATCCGGTCAAAGTTCTTGCCAGTGGCCGCCATCACCACAAACACGATCGCCAGGGTCAACGGCACTGCCGCTGCGACCACCACGCCGACACGCCAGCCCATGCTGAGAAAGCACACCAGCATGACCACCAGCAGCGCGACAAAGAATTTGACCATGAACTCGCCAACGGCCGAGTCGATATTCACTGCCTGATCGGTGACTTTCGACAGCGTCATGCCCAACGGCATTTCTTCGTTGATCCTGACTGTCTCGGCATCCAGCGCCTTCCCCAGATCTAGCCCGTTCCAGCCCTCGCGCATGATCACGCCAAGCAATAACGCTTCTTCGCCGTTGTTGCGCACCAGAAAGGTCGCGGGGTCTTCGTAGCCGCGCTCGACCGTCGCGACATCAGACAGCTTCAGGGTGCGTCCCTGCGCGACAACCGGCGTGTCACGGATTTTCTGCAACGTGTCGAACGCGCCGTCGACGCGCAAAAACACCTCTGGCCCTTGGGTTTCGACCGATCCGGCGGGCGTCAGCACGTTTTGATTGTTCAGCGCGGTGAAGATGTCCTGCGGCGACAAGCCCAGCGTCGCCAAGCGATCATGGGAAAACGAAACGAATATCCGCTCGGTCTGTTCGCCGATGATGTTGACCTTTTTCACTCCCGGCACGTGCAACAGGCGTTGGCGTAAAGTCTCCGCATCGCGCACCAGCAAGCGCTGCGGCTCGCCCTTGGCTTTCAAGGCGAACAGCGCGAAGGTCACGTCGGAAAACTCGTCGTTGACCATCGGCCCGATGACACCCGTCGGCAGCTTGATCGCTTCGTCGTCGAGCTTTTTCCGTGCCTGATAGAACTCTTCCTGCACCTGCGACGGCGGTGTGCTGTCGAGCAACGACACCACGGTGAATGCCAGACCCGGGCGGGTGTAGGTTTCCGAGCGGTCGTACCACTTCAGTTCCTGCAAGCGTTTTTCGAGGGGTTCGGCGACCTGATCCTGCATCTCTTGCGCGGTGGCCCCCGGCCACGCAGTGATCACCGTTAGCTGCTTGACCGTGAACGGCGGGTCCTCCGCCCGGCCCAGTTTGAAGAACGACAGGACGCCGGCCACGGCGATGAGAAAAATCAGAAACACCGTGATTGCGCGCTGGCGAACAGCGATGGCGGAAAGGTTGAACCGGCCCTCGCTCATGGACGGCTCCCGGCAACCTGGCCATCGTCGCGCGCAAGCAAGCGCACTTCTTCGCCATCGCGCAGCAGATGCGCGCCCAGCGCAACAATCGGTTCACCGACGTTGAGCTGGCCAGCGACACGGGCCGAATCATCGCTCAAGCCCAGCACCTCGACCGGGCGCCAGCTCACTTTCGCCGGTGTGCCTGCGATGACCCACACACCGGGGCCCTCGCCTGCGTTGTAGATGGCGGCGATGGGCACTTTCAATGCCTGTCTTGGCGCAGAACCCTGGCCGATATCAAGGGTGACCGTCGAGCCGATTGGCGCATTGGCCAAACTGCCTTCGAGCACATAGCGCGCCTCAAAAGTACGAGTGGTGCTGTCGGCCGAATCGGAAAGCAGTCGCAGTTTTGCGCTCACGGCAGCCGACGTATCGCCATACAGTTTTGCCTGAGCGGTGGAGCCCGGTGCGGGCCGCAAGGTCTCGGGCAAATGGATGATGGCCTCCCGCTGACCGGCCCGCGCCAGCCGCACCACCGGTTGTCCCGGGCTGACGACTTGCCCGGGCTCAGCGAGGGTTTCCACCACCACGCCATCAGCGTCCGCCACCAAAACTGCGTAACCCGAGGCGTTGCGCGCGACGTCCGCTTGCGCCACAGCAGCATTGAGTTGCGCCCTGGCGGTGTCGGCCGCAGCTTTGAACTGATCGTAGGCCGATGCCGAAATAGCGCCGGCGGCGACGAGCTTGCGATTGCGCGCTTCGTCACCGGCAGTCTGTAGGGCTCGGGCGCGAGCGGCGCTCACCGCTTCTTGCTGAGCTCGCGCCTGCAGGCCGAGGTCGATTGGGTCGAGGCGCATCAGTGGCTGGCCGCGCTTGACCGTCTGACCGGTATCAACCAGACGCTCAAGCACCTTGCCAGAGACGCGAAAGCCCAGATCGCCCTGGGTGCGCGCAGCGACGACGCCGGTGAATGATCGTGTTCCATCTTCTGCCGGTTGCACCGCCGCCGATCTGACAATCGGCGCCAAGGTACGTGGATCTTTTGCGCTGGAGGAATCCCCGCACGCCGTCAGGGCCAAGGGCAGCAAACATACCGCGAGGGGGAAAGGTCGGAGCCGGCGCATGGAATTCCTTTACTGAAAATAGGATGATCATCATATTCTCAGTCTTGTGACCGATATCGTCAACAGTCACTATGTCGCCGGCCCGATTTTAAGTGCTGAATCAGAAGCGATAGCTGACAGAAGTGCCGAGTCCACTGGCGCTGTTCTTGTATTTGGCGCTGTACGACCCTTTGCCTGCCGAGGTGTCGTTGATCTCGACGCTCTCTTCCCAGAGATAGGAATAGGCGACGTCGATGGTGACATTCTCCGCTGGGGTCCAACCGGCACCGAGGCTGAACACCTTGCGATCGCCCGTGGGAATGCGCGGCCCGCGATTGGTGTTGTTCGCCGGCGATTGATCAACCGAGAACCCGGTACGCAGCACCCATTGGTTGTTCAACCGGTACGCCGCGCCGATGGCGTGCGCCCAGGTGTCATGCCAGTTCTGCTCTTCGCTGATCGTGCCCAACTGGCCGGCGAGCAATGGCGGCAATCCACTGTTTTCGATGGTCAGCTCTTTGAAGCGACTCCAGCGCGTCCAGGTGCTGCCGGCATACAGCGTCCAGTCGTTGTTCGGTTGATGGGTGACCGAGAAGTCCACGGATTCAGGTGTGTCGACGTCAAGCGACGCGTCATAGCTGCGACCGCTTACGCCGAGCACGTTGAAGATGCCATCGCTGAGTTTGCTTTTCGCGTCGAGGTGGTAACTGACTTTTGAATGATAGGTCAGGCCCAGGCGGGTCTGCTCGGTGGCCTGCACCATGACCCCGGCGTTGAAGCCCAGCGCGGTGTCGTCGCCGGTGCTTTTGACTTTGCCGTCGTTGCGCCCGGGGCTCAGCGGATTGGCGACCATCCCCGACAGCTCGCCGCTGATGCGGTTGATGGTCGGGCCGAAGCCGATCGACACCTTGTCGTTGAAGGCATAGCTGATCGTCGGCTGGAACGTCAGCGTGGTGACTTCGCTTTTGTTGGCGTAGTAGCGGCCGGCGAAACCACTGCCGTAGTCGGTGATCAGGCCAAACGGCACGTAAAACCCAACGCCGAACGCCCAATGCTCGTCGATCGGTTTGACGTAATAACCCATCGGCACCGTGGTGGTCGGCACCATGTCGCCGTCTTCCTTGCCGCCGAACGTGCTGCGGGTCTGGCTGATATCGGACTTCGCAAACAACGTCGCCTGCCCCACGCTGGCCTGCTCGCGCTTGAGCCGCGCCATGCCTGCCGGGTTGCCGAAAACGGTGCTGGCGTCTTCCGCCGAAGAAGAGCGACCGGCAAAACCCGATCCCATGCCGCTGACGCTTTGCTCATTGAGCGCGAAACCGCTCGCCAGAACGTTGGAGGACGCGAGAACGACAGCCAGCCCCACCGGGTGCTTGAGCATTGTTTTTTTCATTGTGTGGACTCTATGGGTGTCTCGGAAATGGAATGACCAAACTGCGGTGGCCATGTTATCCGAGTGACCATATCAGTCAACCGTCACTTTCAGAGCAGCAGAAATGTTGTTGCGTCAGAAACAGGATTGGTTTTGGGGCGACTGATCCGACTCCTCGGATCAGCAGAGCGTCAAGGCATCAAGCTGCGCAAGATGAGGTTCGAAGTCAGCGTGGGCGCCACTTCAATGAAATCCAGGTTGTGTTGCAGCATCAGGGGATTGACGAAGGGCCGCAGGGCCAAGTGGATCGATTCGACGGTTTCATCCAGCGGCGTCCTGCGCTCGAACTCACCGGCCTCTCGCCCTTCACGGACAATGTCGGTGATAAAGCGCTTGATCTGCGCATCGTAACGCTGCGCACTCGGCCAGTTTTCGCCGGAGGCAAAGGCTGCGATGTCGTAAAGCTTGCGGTCGTTGAAGAACAGGTTCACACCCGTGGCGATCACGGTTTTCACCAAGCGGCGGAAGCGCTCGGTCGGCGTCAGGTCAGCTTCATTGATCGCCTGCTCGACCGCCGCCACGATCTGCCCCAGACAGTTCGCGCAGATGGCTTCGCCTATCGCCTGCTTGGAATCGAAGAATTTGTAGATGTACGCCTTGGAAAAACCGATGGCCTTGGCCAGATCGGACACCGTGGTTTTGGCATAGCCGTACTGGCTGAAATGCTCGTTGGCCGCCGCGACAATCTGATCACGAATGTCGTGATCGGCGGGACCACGCGGGCCGGGGAAGGATGGGGAAACTGAAGTCTGATTCATGTCGGCAGCTTACTCACCCGCCCGCCGACTGACAACGTGTGACACATTTCAATACCACTATCCACCCACTGTGGGAGCGAGCCTGCTCGCGAAGACGCCCGCCCAATCGACGAAGAACCTCAGTCGAACCCTACCCCTCCAAACGCCTCGGATAGCAAAGCTTAATCCCTGTTCGCTCGGCCGAAGGATTGAGAATTGCCTCCGTGGACTTGCCTATGCCCATGATGTGCAAGACCTCCACGCCTCGGCTCAGCAGGTAATCGGCAACTATCCGACGATGGCAGCGCCACCAGACAGCCTCCGAGCACATGATCGCGCAGCGTCTGCTGTCGCTGAGCCGCAACAGCTGATTGAGTCCCTCTTCAAACTCTTCCGAAAAGGCGTAGTCCGCATAGTTGTGGAAGCTGCGGTTGTCCCAGAATGCGTTGACCTCATCCGGCACGTTTTTCGATTTCTTGCGCAAGCCGCCGAGGCTGGCGATCTGGTAATGCTGGATGTCAGATTCGGCGAGCAGGTCTGGCAACACATCGAGGTTGTACTGCGGATTGGTCCGCGAGCGTGGCACGGTGCGGATGTCCACCACGGCGTTAACGTCGAAACTTTTCAGCATCTGGATGAAGACGTCGATTGGCCGGGTGGAATGGCCAATGGTGAAAATGACTGTGCTCATTGGCTGGGCTTGCTGATCGCGGAAAACTTCATGCGAGAGCAGCCGTGCAGCAACATCCCGACAATGAGCAACGCCCCCGCGCGCAACCACGTTTCCCAGCCTTGCTGACTGAGCAGCACCAGACACGAGACGATCGCAAGCACCGGGACAAAGGTCGGCACGCGGAAGTGATCTTCCTCAATCCTGTCGCGACGAAGGACGAGCACCGCCACATTGGTACTCAGAAACACGAACAGCAGCAGCAAAACCACCGTCTCTGCCAGCGTTGCCAAAGTACCGGTGAGCGTCAGCGCAATCGCTACCAGGGTGGTTGCGACAATGGCAGCCCACGGGGTTTTTCGTCCAGGCAGCACCGCACCCAAAACACCCGGCAACAGCCCAAGGTTGGCCATGCCATAGGTCAATCGACTGGCCATGATCATGGTTAACAGCGCACCGTTGGCGACAGCGATCAGCGCAATGAAGGAGAAGAGTGTCGGTGGAATTTGGAGGGTCGATGCGCGGACAACTTCGAGTAACGGCGCCGACGTGGCGACCAACTTCTCGGTAGGCAACACCGAAGAAGCTGCCACACCCACCGCCATGTAAACCACACCAGCGGTGAGCAAAGCCGCGAACAAGGCACGCGGGTAGACCTTGCGCACGTCTTTGATTTCCTCGGCCAGATTGGCCGAAGTTTCGAACCCGACGAAGGAATAGAACGCCAATAATGCCGCCCCCAGCACCGCCAGCATGGGACTGACGCCCGGTTTGAACGTGAGCGTCCGCCCCAGATCCGCCTCGCCTGTGCGGAAATACCAGACCGCAGCCACGATCACCAGAATCAACCCGGACAGTTCAATCACCGTCATCACCAGGTTTGCCCCAAGCGACTCCTTGATCCCCCGCGCATTGAGCAGGCCGATAGCCAGAAGAAAGACCAAGGCTGCAATCTGCGGCGATACGTCGACAAAGGCGTTGAGGTAATCACCGGCAAACGCCAGCGACAAACCCGCAGCGCTGGTGACCGCAGCCGCCAGCATGCAAAAACCGACCAGGAAGGAAATGAGCGGTGATTTGAACGCCTTTTCCGCGAACACCGAAGCCGCGCCGGCGTGGGGATATTTGGTCACCAGCTCTGCGTAGGAACCCGCCGTCAACATGGCGAAGAACAGCGCAATCAGCAGCGGCACCCAAATCGCGCCGCCCACCTCCCCTGCAATCGTTCCGGCGAGTGCATAAACGCCCGCCCCCAGAACATCGCCAAGAATGAACAGAAACAGCATCGGGAAAGTGATTGCCCGGCGCAGAGCAGGTTTATGAGTGGGAGCCGTCACGGTCATTCCTTGGTTCAGGTGGGGAGGAGCTGGAAAGTTGTCACCTCAAACAATGGAAATGGTGGGTAAGGCAAAGTTCAAAATGTGTGATGGGGCTTGTCGGCACGACGCTATAAACATTGCCAACTCGACACCTGTGGGAGCGAGCCTGCTCGCGAAGACCCCAGCCCGATCAACACAAAACCTCAGCCCAAACCAATTCCCTAAACACCCCGTTTAAAGCCGACATCCAGACTATTCCAGCAAGCTACAACGCCTTGCGCCATTGCCTACGACTACGCCAGAATCCGCCGGCTTGTGCGCCTCGGGCCGGGGTTCTATCGTTGGCCGGTCACTGAAAACAGTGATCGGGTTTGGTAGCCCGTGTATATGAGGTGCGCAATGACACCATTTGGCGAAGTCCTCGCCTGGCTTTCATGGTGGCCATGCGCAGGGCGCTTTCGAGCGCGCCGGTTTTCCTCGTGTCCCGGTCTACCAACCTGCGCATGGCCGCCACCCTTCGTTTGGTAGCGAACGGGTGATGGCTCCTTTTAAAGCGGCACGAGGAGAAAGATCATGTTCAAAGTCACGCCAAACCCGCCACAGTTAGACCCAACCTCCCCCTACGAATCCCTCGACTCAAAAAAACTCCACAAAGCCGCCGACCGCGCCCTCGACCACTACCTCAAACCCACCGACACCCTCAAAACCACGCCCTACCAGACCAGCAGCATGTTCCTCGCCAACCCGAAAACCGCGACCGAAGAATTACTGGTCAACGCCAGCGAATCGCTAGGCTCGGCCTCGGTGATGCTGAGTGATGTGATCGGGATGGTTGAAGGATCTGCGCGCAAGACACTGCAAGGTATCGCGCAGGTAGTGATGCTCGGCGAGCTGGCGGTTAATCAGGCGTTGGATAACGTCGTGCCGGTGGAGTAAGCATTCGCCTCGATCTGGCAGCGGTCATTTCCTGCTGACTCGCCGCCGTTCGTTGCGTTAATCTCCACGACCTGAAAAACGCCTTAAGCCTCAAGAATGGAGGCTGTAACTACACAACAAGGATGACGAATGACTCCCTCCGCTCGACTGGGCGACAAGCATGTCTGCCCACTGCCCGGTCACGCTACAACACCGATCGCATCTGCCAGCGGTGATGTGAACATCAATTTCATGGGGTCTGCTCGGGTTGGCGACACCTGCGGCTGTGGCGCTGTAATTACCACCGGCTTTCCATCTATCCAAGTGAACGGAAGGCCGATGGCTCACTTGGGCAGTCCCACCAGCCATGGTGGAACGATCATAACCGGCTCAGGCAATGTGGGCGGCGGCTTCGTCATGGGCGATGCAGGTGGCGCAACCATCATCAATTTCATGGCCCTTGGAGCATTTCGTGCTGACGGAACAGTGGACGACGAGAAGATGGCCACATTGCTCGCCGACCCAAAGCTGAAAGAAAAAGCTGTTGCCGCCAACGCGCTGGTAACTCCCCAAGCCGCCTCGAAAAAACCAGGCTTAAAGCCTGAACCCCAACCTCCAAAGACATGCAAAGACCCGGACATGATGGAGCAGGTAGCCACCTACATCGCCGGAGAGATGAACCGAAATATCAAACATCCGTCGATTCTCAAAATGAAACAGCTCAATAGCTTCGACGCCGCAGCGGAGAATGCGAAGTTTCAAAAGCTACCTTGGTATGCGCGCCTTTCACCGCCGAATTTTCAGGCGATGCAACTAGGTAATACCGTTACAGCAATGGCACTTTGGACTGAGCGCGTCGGACAGAACAGACCTTGGGATCATAAAGTCACGATTGGGCAACAGTTCGGTGGCGCATGGCAGAAGCATGGTCAGCTCGACTACTTTTACGACATCTGGTCCAACATTCACTATGGCTACGTCGGACGCGCGGGTGGCCTCACTGAAAGCGCTCTTCTAGACGGTGCCGGCCTCGAGCAGATTGCGTCAGACTCCATCAGGAAAATTCAGAAGTGGGACGAGCGAAAAGGTCCTCACCGTTCAGCTGATATTGAAGGGCTGCGCGCGTGGGATGACGTTGGCGATCGAGTCTCGATCAGTATCGGCATCAAATTGTACAAGCAGCATCCTACCGGTGGAGTAACCGCAAAAATGCTCATGGACGAAGTCCTGGCGCTACCACGTTCAAGCTGGGGAGACGGCACGCGTGATCATGTCTGCAAATAAACCGAAACGGCATTTCTGGCGCTGGGCAGGAGCACTCTTGGTTGCTCCCATCATCCTCTGGTACGTCGCCACTCCCCAAGTGAGCTTTCATTTTTCTGACAAGGGACAGGGGCGCCTCGGTTACATCCTGAACGTTCAGCACGAGATTTCAAAGGGCGAGATCTACCCGGGTGAAACCACGGGAGGCGCCGGACACATTTTCCCTAGTGATCAGTTCTTTATGGAGTTTGATTGGAATAATGCTGGGAAAGCGCACTGTGTTCGAGTTAAGCCGAAGTGGCCGAGTACGGATGTGTATATCGGGGCAGACGGTGGTCTTGATGGGCGTACGGATGGTGAAGTTATCGAAACTTGTGGCGCATTTCCAAGTTGAAAATACCCGGTTTCGCAGCAGGCCCGTAACGGAAGAGCTGCCCGCCGGCGATGAATAACGGCTGCCGGTTACAGTAGACCAATGGAGCGGTGAATATGTCTGAACATAGAAGGAAGAAAACTGTTGTCTGATACCAATGACCTCATTTCCCTGCATCTGGATAAGGCGGCGGCGCAACTGCGTGCCGAGGCGCTTGAGCAAAACCGAGCCCTCCACCTGGAACTGGAAGAGCTCAAGACGTCGAGCGCTCGTCTGCTCTACGAAGTCCAAAGCCAGATCGGCAATGCCGAAGCGAAGGTCTCCGAGCGGGCCATTGAGAAGACGTTGTCGATTCTTCAGCACATCAAGCAGTGGATTCTCGCGGTCGGAACCTTCATCACCCTGCTATTGGCCGTGGGAGCATTCTTCGGCTACAAGAACCTTACTGATAGCCTGACTAACACCTTCACGAATAAAGTTGATCGGTGGTTACGCTTCGAGGACGGTAATAGCGATGAAAGCAGGGCTCTTGATGCAATGCGCACCCAAGCGCTGCTGGACGCCTACACGGTGCGTTTCGCTCGTGAGCGTCTGGATGGGCGTGGTGGTCCATTTTCGCTGACAGAAGCTGAGCGGCAGCGTCTGCTCGCCATCCTTCAGGATCCTTCATCGGATGTCGGACAGTTCTCCGACGCCTTGACCATCCTTACGCGTAGTCGCGGCCTATTCGCACCATCCTGGACAGAGGACCCGACCGGCAAAATTCTTACACAATTGGTTAACGACTCATCCTTGGGGCAGCGGAAGCAGGGACTGTTGCTGGAGCGGCTCAAGGGCGACCGCGCTTTCCTGCCGTTTTCGCGCAATATCATCGCTGACGCCGATTACGACTGGTCGATGAAGATGCTGGCATTCGATAACCTCAAACTGTTCGACGACCCCAAAGCCTTGACGTTCGCCGAAGCCAATGTGGGGACGGTGGACCGGTATTATCGCTCCAAGCTGGCGCTCTATATTGCGCAGAAGACAGGGTCCTATGCGGCGGTGAATGAATATGCGCAGTTCCTGCGCAAGACCAAGCCCGAGTTCTGGCAGTCCGATCTTCTGGGACTCGTAGGAGGCCTGGGTGAAATCTTGCCGAGTACCGGGGAGCTGCCATTAGACGATATCAGCACCCTGATCGGTGATAGCGTGCTGTTGGGGGCAGGCATTCGTTTGACAGATCTGTTTGGCGGCAGACGCTTAGCGCTTGAGTTGGATGGAGGCTACGCAACGCTGGCCGAAGCTGGCCGCTGGCTGAATGACCCACTCGTGATTGGTGCGATAGTTCGACATCGGCCACTTTCACCTGACTGGCTGTCCACGGTAGTTTCGTTCTTCCAGGTTGAGGATCAAGGCTACGAACTGGCGACACTGCAGCTCTCGCTCCGAGGCAAAGACCGCCTGCTGACCCAGCAGGGTGCGGTCGGCGCCAGCGACGCGCGCGGCAAGGTGTGGCTGAGGGTTGAAGCCGTTCCCGGAGGGCGTCGGCTTATCGCAACCTGGCGCGATGCGAACTCAGGGCGGATCTTGGCAAGCGTGATCGAATCCCCCCAGCTCTTGCCGCAGAGCCTTTTTCAACTGTCATTTGATCCCAAGTTGTTGAAAAGCCTGACCTATCAATCGCGCAACTACGAAGACTTCCTTTGATTTGAAGTGCCTTCAGCCTCGAGGAGCCAAGGGGTCGGCGAGTTATCAGCGAGTATAGCTATCAGGGCATGACAGCCAAGCGAGTCGCACACCACCGGCATAGGTATCGTGGCCGTAGCCAAACGAATCAGCCTTACACCCGGAATGTGAATGCCGCCATTCCGGGCGTGACGACCAACGATATCGACAAGCTTGGAAAGGGAACTCAAACGCAACTCCATAACGAGGGCATGCGGCGGTTAAACATCTGGCCTATCGGATGATCAAGCAAGAAATCAGGACGATCCTGCAACAGCCCTCCTCCGCTCGTACGCCACACTTCAGATGAGGCCCGGAGGTTAGTGTCCCGCGCCGACGACTCTTTGCCAAAGCCCCATATAGAACAACGGCGTCGGGGAACGCAACTAGCGGCTTACAGATGACAACAACGGCCCATCCAACTCGACGGGGCTCATCGGACAGATTAAGGAGCACAGGAAATGACGCTTGTTCAACGCCTCTCTACAGCGCTCGCACTAGTTCTCACCACACTCATCGCAGGACCGGCGCCCGCCGTGGCCAGCGAACCGACTACGGAACGCAACCGCCAATTCATTGCGCAAGCGTTCAACCAGTGGGCTCAAGGCGGCCGGACGTTCTTCACAGATGTGCTGGCTCCCGATGTGATTTGGACAATCAAGGGGACGAGCCCTTCGGCAGGTACTTATCGGGGCCGAGACGACTTCCTGAAACGCGCAGTCCAACCCTTCGCAAAACGGCTCGCCTCGCCCGTTCGCCCGACGGTGACGGATATCTGGGCTGAAGGCGATGACGTCGTTGTCCACTGGGACGGCACCGCCACCGCAGCCGACGGCGCGCCTTATCGCAACAGCTACGTATGGATCATGCGCATGCAAAACTCGCAGGCAGCCGAAGTCACTGCCTTTCTCGACCTGGTGCCTTACGATGACGTTATCAGGCGGATTCCCCTTAAAGCTGGCGATGTGGAATAGATAAGCCCGCCAGGATCGCCTGAAGGATCTGCTTGCAAGAAGCTGCAAGATATACGGAGGGGCCAGCTACCGAATGTCGGGTTTCGGCCAATAGCCGCCATCCATGAGAGGCTACTTGCGTCTCAATGAGTTACGGCTCTTTGCTTGGGGAAGAACGCACTGTTATCTCACCGTAGTCATGGACTGATGTAGATACTTCGTAGCGTTTTCCATGCAGCGCTGTCAGATAAAAAGCTTTTAACGACTGGCTCTGGGTCGGCTCAAAATCTTCGCGTATAGGGTAGCCTTTAGGGTTGCGTTTACGCTTTAGCCACAGAGAAAAGAAATAGAATGCCGAGATCACTGGTATGAGTATGCCTAGGTATAGCATCGCTGATAGAGTTTTTGGTAGTTTGTCAGGCTGATGAAAAACTTCTGCCAATGTGTAGTCCTCGTATATCCACCATAATGCAAAAAAAAGGCAGAACGGGCTACTAACGATCATCGCGAAAGCAATCAAAGCAGTTAGTCTTTCATAAATAGTAGCCTTGGAATCATCAGTGGTTATAGCAAAATCTGAATGCTGTCCGAACACACGGCCAGTCCCTTTTATTACTGCTCTGGGATTGCCAGCCGTGTAAAAACCGATTTGCACCCATTCGTCTTGATTCAAACAGTCAAAACCAATTTGATATCTGTTCTGATCTACTAAATTGATGGAAAAATCCATCGCCTGATGAGGTTTAGTCACACGGGGTGGCCCAATAACTTTGATATCGTCACCCAAGTCAATCGTGATAGGTGCACTGGGTGAAATTTCATCGCCCCGCACTGCTTCTCGACCTCTATTCCACACGCGCACAACGATAAAGTAAACGTTGTCCAGCGGCTCACCAGCGAGATCGACAATCCGAAAAGGACAATATTCAGTGGCCTCTGCAACGATCTGGCGCCCTAAGACTTCCAATACCAAGTCTTTCTTTTTCTCGGTTTGTTTGGCGGCGATAAGACTGAGCAAATATCCGAGAACTCCCCCTAGCCCCAGCAAAATCAAGTCCTTCGTATCAAGAAGGGTTATTGACTCTAAGATTTCTTGCATTTTTATCCTAAAAAAACATCGTATTTAAAATGGTGAGTCTTGATTAAAGCCGCGATGAGGCACTTTTATTCGAGTAGAGACTGTGCTCGGATCATCGGATCGCTCCAAAATCTGTAGGCATAATAAACGACAGCTCTTGGCCGAAAGCAGCCATCGAACTGTGCCCTACTTTTGACCGAAGCAGAGCTATAGCTATCGCTATTCAAGATCCAGAGTCAACTCTAGGCTCCTGATCCACTCCTCAGGTGCGGAATATCTTGCGTAATAAGCAGTTCTTTCTGCTGGACTTAGCGATGAAAAAAACGGAAAGAAATAGTTGTCGTTGTAAAAACCTTGTGCCCCCTGCATGTCACCTCCCCACCAAGACGCCTCGTATCCATCGAAGACCAACCACGGAGGAGGAGCCGCAATTTTTGTTTCGCTTAACCGGGACAATAGCTGAGAACTGTTGGTGACCAGCCGAATCGTAGCGCTATTGAATTCTTTATATGAAATAGACAATATAAGCTGCTCACCACTCAGTCGATGCTGAAAGCGAGTTACGACCAATCCATTGAACACTCTTTCATTGACGGGTGAGAACCGTTCGTTAATAAGGTTTTCAACACCAGCCACCTCAGCTTTGTCGATGACAAAACTTGAGTAATAGGCTTGTATTCCTGCAGGAGTCAACGCTGAGTAAACAGGGTAATTTCGATGCCCTGCTACAGCCTCAGTGATCGTGATTCCAAATATAGATTTTAACTCTACAACCGAATAACCAACGATTTGCTCCTCAGGGGTAGTCTTGAACACCTTCTTCATACGACCTAACCAGCTCATATACTTTTTCACTCTTGTAAGTAGTCAGCGAGCCAGGTCGCGCCCAGGTACCCTGCAGTGCCAAATATTATTCCACCGATTGCACCACTTACAAATGCACCAGGTCCGGTTTCTATACCAACCGCAGCACCTGCAACGAACCCTATCCTTGCACCGGCCATCGCGCCTCCCCAGCCGCCTGCTTGTTTCACCACTTCGACAGAAATAGGTTTAACGCTTTTCTGCTTAATTGATTCTTCTGTGGCTAATTTTAGGTCATACGCAGTAAATCCAATGGCGAAAACCCTTACGACTCTTGCACCCTTCATGAGCGTATTGGTCACTTGATAAGACCTTGGTGTGAAAATCGCATTAGCTGGTACTTTTTCTGCTTTCACCAGTACTTCTTTGTCGATATCTCTCACCCAGCTAGCAATCTGGTCGATTCTCGCCGAGTTCTTCGGAGCTACTTTTTTATAGTCTTCTAACGACTTAAGGATTTCCTCCGTCGTAACTAACTTTGCTCCAGCCGCCTTCGCTTTCTCAATGTCGATATAGACAACTTTACCGTCGAACCTTGGAGAGCCGCCGGGAAACTCGGAGCTTGTTGAAAGATAGCTTGATGGATATTTCCTGCTGCTGAATACATGTTCTGCTACGGTGGCATTTGAGTTCGGAGCGACGGGGCGCATACCATATTTTTCGGGCCAGACTTCGTGTTTCATCTGGAATTCCGGTAAATTTTTTGCAACAAGATGAGGATTGTCCGGAGACGAGTAAATTTTTCTAACTAAAAATCCATCCTTTCCGATTTCATCGACTGCGACGAAAAGATGAATATTCGCCGGCATCGCATAGCCTGGTACGTTACTTACCGAGCCGGCTTCCTTGTTTGTGGGTACTTTGCAAGAAAACTCCGTCATGCTTCACCCCACTTTTCAAGGGCCGCAACTCCTGTAGTAATTTCCAGAGTTTCTTGTTTGCTCGTAGCAATTCTCGGAGTACGTCCTGACTCATCCGAAAACCCGGTATAGACCATTCCTGACTCATCTTTGATGTGGTAGGGAACGTTAGCTAATGGCTGACCATCAGTACCAACGATACGAAACTGCTCATCGAACACCAGTGCCCAAAGCGGCATTGCGGAAGGAGGTGTGAAATCCGCTGGAGTATGCGAGTTACCAATTATTACGGTACTGGAGCCAGTGATGACGTTATTCCCATGGGCGCCAATGCTACCAACGGTTGCTGCAGGTAACCCATTGATGAGCACCGTCGAAGCTACATCTCCGACGATAGGGCTGCCACATGCGCTCTTATCAGTTTGCCGAGCGGCAGCTAACCCATCGAAGAAAACGTCTGGAGACCCAGAGGCAATTGGATTAACGCCATGACCAGGCAGAGGGCAAGAGGTAGGATCGGTAACGCGAGCGGCAGGTTTGCCTGACATCTTTAACATCCTTGTAAAATTAGAATCGGAAGAATTCTGGCATAAAAGGAGGGTCGCCAACCATATGTACCCCAGATTGTGGCATTGGGGGTTTGATGCAGAGTTCAATTGAGGGGTGATTGGCCTCACGAAACAGCGCTTCAAACACCTGAACTCTCCGCAACCTGCCCTTCCCCCCGCAAAAAACCCACAAACGCCCTCAGCGGCGAAGGCATGTGGCGACGGCCGTGGTAGTAAAGAAACGGACCGTCGAATGTCTGCCACCAGTCCGCGAGAATCGGCACCAGTCGACCATCGGAGAGCGGCTCGCGCAGGAAGTCCTCGAAGGTATAGACAATGCCCAGTCCGTTGATGGCCGAGCGAATTTTCAGATCGTGCGACGATGTCAGCAGTTGCCCCTGAGGCGGAATACGCACGATACGGCCGTCTCGATGGAACTCGAATACGCCGACTTTGCCACTCTCGAATCGATGCCCAAGCAGGTCATGGCCCGGCAGTTGTTCGGGGTGAGTGGGTGTCCCTCGTTCAGCCAGATAGCCCGGGGCGGCCGCTGCAACGAAGCGTTGGCGACGCGGGCCGATGGGCACGGCAATCATGTCTTTGGCCAGGCTCTCTTCATAGCGCACGCCGGCGTCATACCCGCCAGCGTTGACGTCGACAAAGGCGTTGTCCATCACGACTTCGACACTGACCCCTGGATAAAGGCGCAGAAAACGCGCCAGCAGGTCGGGCAACAGAAAACGTGCCACCGGCACTGGCACATTGAGCTTCAGCGTGCCGACCGGGCGCTGAGCGTCGTCGTCCAGATCGTTGAAAGCGGCGTCGATTTCTTGCAAGGCCGGGCGCAGGCGCTCGAGCAATCGCTCGCCGGCGGCCGTCGGCGTGACGCTGCGCGTGGTTCGATTCAGCAGGCGCACGCCCAGGTCGCTTTCCAGCCGGCGCATGCAATCGCTCAGCGACGAGGCGGACAGACCGCGTTTTTGCGCGGCAGCACGAAATCCCCCTGCCTCGACCACCGCAGCAAATATCGACACATCGGTAAGGTTTGGTTTACGCATGGACGCTCCCTCCGCAAGCGACTGACTGTACGCCATACCGTACGGGCCATCCACCAATCCCTGACTTATCCTCGCGCATTCGTACACCGATACTCCTCACTCGCCCCGCCAACCGGGAAACTGTCACGCGAATGAGAATCCCCCGATGAGCCATTCATCCGCTCCACCGAACAATACCGCGACCCAACGCCTTCTCAAGGCCGCCCGAACGCTGTTCGCCATTTCCGCGATGGCCGGCACACTGGCTGCGCAGGCGACTCCCCGAACGGAGCCGAAGCCGGACTGGTCAACCCACGACATGCCCAGCCAGAAAGGCCGCATTGTGCTGGTGACCGGAGGGACCAGCGGCATGGGCTATGAAGACGCGCTGGCCCTGACGCGCGCCGGTGCCGAGGTGATCATCGCCGCACGCAACGCCGAGCGCGGCCGCGAAGCAATCACGAAGATCAAGCGAGCCGTGCCCGACGCACGTGTGCAATTCGAAACGCTGGACCTTGCCAATCTGCAATCGGTGCGCGACCTCGCCAACCGTCTGCAAGGGCGCCTGCCGAGGCTCGACGTGCTGATCAACAACGCCGCGATCATGTCGCCGCCTGTTCGAGGCGTTTCGGCGGATGGCTACGAGATGCAGCTGGCGACCAATTACCTGGGGCATTTCGCCTTGACCGGCCTGCTGATGCCTCTGCTACGCAAAAGCGACGATGGTCGGGTGGTCAGCCTGTCGAGCATCGCCGCCGGGCGCGCAAGCCTGAACTTCGATGACCTGCAGGCTGAGCGCAGTTACGACCCTTTTGCCAGCTACAGCCAATCGAAACTGGCGGTTCTAAAGTGGAGTATTGAGCTGCAGCAGCGCAGCGATGCCGCCGGTTGGGGGATACGCAGCATCGCCGCTCACCCCGGCGTTGCCGTGACGGAGCTGATCGCCCGGGGGCCTGGCCTGGACAGTGAATTCGGCAAACAATGGGCGGTAGAGCGGGACCTGTATCATTCCGCAGCGCAGGGCGCGCTGCCCACGCTGTATGCGGCGACGGCGCAGGAGGCGGTTGGCGGCGCCTACTACGGCCCCACCGGTGATAACGAGAAGCGCGGGCCGCTGGGCTTCGCCAAGATGCCACCGGCCGCTGCCGATCGCTCGAATTCGGCCACACTGTGGCAACTCTCCGAGCGACTGACCGGCGTTACCTACCGCTGAGCGCCCGGCACGGGCAGGCTCCGTGCCATTGCCTCGACCCTCCTACAGGAGCGCAACATGGATACGTCTCTTCTCGCCCACCGCGCCGGCGCCATCATCAATGCCGAGGCTCATGAGCTGCGCCCTGCGCTCAACGGTTTTCTGCTGTTCGTTTGCCTGTTCGCCGGCTATTTCATGCTCCGTCCGATCCGCGAATCAATGGGCATCACTGCCGGCGTCGAGAACTTGCAGTGGCTGTTCACCGCGACCTTCCTGGTCATGCTGGCGGCCGTTCCGCTGTTCGCCTGGCTCAGCGCACGCGTGCCGCGCCTGCATTTCGTGGACTGGGTGTACGGATTC